>Ga0265301_10000436_pt1 | contig 62013 bp, 105 predicted proteins | sample AusTroGonzalo_MG_2_FD_193488 | JGI IMG/M metagenome (GOLD analysis project Ga0265301, IMG submission 193488) | Bovine rumen microbial communities from tropical cattle in Woodstock, Queensland, Australia - Gonzalo_04 | ecosystem: Host-associated > Mammals > Digestive system > Stomach > Rumen ... | reverse complement strand
AGATATAAAGGACACGATTATATCGATGAGATGTATGGCGAATACGGACGTTACGAAGAAGGTAGACAAGAATATAACCGTGGAAATTATGGAGCCAAAGACGATACCTTAAAAAGCCTAGAATATATGCTTGAAAGCATGGTCGATTTTGTAGAAATGTTAAAATCGGAAGCCGGTAGTCAAGAAGAAATGCAACTAATCCGTGAATACACCCAACGTATAGCACAAATGTAATGTATAAATTTGTTAATAAAAATCCGTACGGATTGTACGAAAACGATTGTACTATCCGTGCAATTAGTACGGCGGAAGGTACGACATGGGATTACACATACGATAAGTTAAGCGATTTAGCCCAAGCAAACAGGACAATGATGGATGATAGGGAATTTATACAAAGGTATTTAGATGCGTATTATCCCAGAGTATTCTATCTGCCAGAAAAAGTGGGAGAGGTTGCCGCCGAATATCCAAATAATATATTACTTATAACAATGAATGGTCATATAACATGCTCAAAATACGGAACAATTATTGATAGTTTTGATTGTCGAGATAGGGTTGCAGAAGAAGCATGGATTGTGGTATAATAATATTGTGGGGGAGAAACTATACCACGAAAGACAGCATATTGCATGCTGTTTTTCTTTATGTTATAATTATATTAGGAGGCAATATATGAAATATATAATAATGGCTGATGGTGATGGCAAAAGGTGGAATAACTATCTCGGTGTTCCGAAACATCTCGTTGAAATAAATGGAGAACCATTGCTCGCAAGAACAACAAGATTGCTTAAAGAAAATGGCATAACTAACTATGTTATTACAACAAGGGATGAAAGATACGGACAATATGGGGAAACAATACCACAATCAAAAAGAGATTGTGAAGTAGATAGGTTTGAGGAATTTAGCAAACCAGTTTGTTATTTATATGGAGACGTTTACTATACTGAGTATGCAATTAAAACAATAGTCAATACAGAAACAGATGATATTCTTTTCTTTGGTAGCGAATGGGAAATATTCGCAATCAAGGTTAATAATATAGAGAACTTCTACAAGCATAAAAATAAAATAAAAGAGTTGTTTCTTAGGGGAGATGTATCACGATGTATCGGCTGGGAAGTTTATAAAAGCATACACAATCTTTCACTAGATGAGCATAATATCACGAGTGACTATATAAAAATATTAGATGGAACGGATGACATTGATTATCCTCAAGATTACGAGGCATTTAAAAGAAAAATTGAAGAACCAAATAAATTGAGTATTATCATCCCATGTCATAATTTGGAAAAATTCATAACACCTTGTTTAAACAGTTTACTCGAGCAAGAAAACAAGGCAAATTTGGAACGAGAAATAATCTTTATTTGTGATAATTGCATCGACAAAACACATAAAATCATTGAAAAGAAAATGAAGAAAAGCCAATATGAATATCATATAATAGATACATCAGTTGGTAGCCCAGGATATGCTAGAAACATTGGGCTTGACCATGCAACAGGAAAATATATTTGGTTTATCGATGGGGACGATTGGTTAACAACACCAGTTGCTTTAGATGTTGTAACCGAATGTATGATAAAAGATGATATGGATATTGTCGAGTTCAAAATAAAAAGCAATGCTCATCCAGAAGGTAAATTTGGTGGTGGTACTGTTTGGAGAGCAATGCTATCGAAAAGGATTATTGGCGACACAAGATTTAATGATAGACAAAATGGCGAAGATAATGATTTTTGTGACATTGTTTGGAATAATCCAAATGCAAAATATGGAAGAATATCTTTGGCACCATACTTTTATAACTTTCCCAGGGAAGGTAGTCAATCGGATATAGCGTACCACACTTTTAAAAAGGAGGGTTAATGAAACATAAGAATATCTTTTACTTTTCCTATATAAATAAAATTGGTGGGGTTGAAGCATTTTTTCACTATCTTGTTAAAAAATACCCAAGCAAAGATATTGTGGTGTATTATCAAACAGCCGATGAAAAACAACTTGAGCGTCTTCGTAAATATGTTAGGTGTATAAAATTCAATGGTCAACACATACAATGCGAAAAAGCGTTCTTTAATTATAATCCAGCGATAATTGACAACGTAAATGCAAAAGAATACATACAAGTAATCCATGCTGACTACAAAGTTCAAAGTGGACTAGCAAATTTTACAAGTCCAAAAATAACCAAGTATATTGGTGTAAGTAAGTTAGCATGCAAAAGTTTTACCGAAGTCACCGGTAAGCCGTGCGAATTATGTTACAATCCAATCATACTTGATAAGCCAAAAAAAGCCCTAAGGTTAATAAGTGCCACAAGATTAACACCTGAAAAAGGCAAAGATAGAATGGCAAAATTAGGACAGATGCTAGATAATGCTGGAATACCATATCTATGGACGATATTCACAAACGATACCAATGTTATTAAAAATCCAAACATTATTTATATGCAGCCTAGGTTAGATATTTCTGATTACATCGCTAGTAGTGATTATCTCGTTCAACTTAGCGATTGCGAAGCATTTTGTTATTCAGTTGTTGAGAGTCTAATACTAGGTGTACCTGTTATTGTAACCGACTTACCTGTGTTCAAAGAAATTGGTTTGGATGAAACGAATAGTATTAAGTTAAATTTAGATATGTCTAATGTGCCTATCGATAAAATATATAAAAAAGATTTTAGTTTTAAATACCAACCACCAAAAGACAATTGGGATGGGATACTTGCTGATGGCGAAAACACTTGGGAAAACGATAGGAACAAAATGGTTAGGGTTACATGTATTAGACCAACGGGGTACGATGATTTAAAATTAAAAAGAAAAATAAAATTCGGTGAAGAAATAGAGTGCACTTTAGAAAGAGCCGATTATTTAATAGAATTGGGATTAGTGAAATAACATACTAATACGGTATGTTATTTTTTCGTAAATAGTCACGAATTTTAGTAAACACTTTATGTGCCTTTTTAGATACAGCACTCTCACACATCCCCATCGTCATACCAATATACACCCTAGTATCACCACGATTAATATGTTTGACGAGTTCTGTTTCTTGTTCCGTTAGTCCTGTTCGTTCACATAATTCTATTACATTATCTAAGCATAAGGACTTAATATGTTTTCTAACTTTTAAATATTGGTCGGCTAACATTTATATCACCTAATTCCATTTTATATTCTTTTCGTCTTTGTTATGTTTCCAATATATTCCCTGTTTGTGGTAGGTATTATACCACTTATTTAGAAATAAGTTATCTCAAGTTTTAGACCAAAGTTAGACCGTTTTTAGACCAAAAGATAGACCATTGAGTATAAAAATAAAGACCTATATCATTAGGTCTTTGGTCATTTCGTATAAATCTCTACGCCTACGTTTTATTGTTGTTGGACTATATCCAATATTCATTGCAATTTCATCACATGTTTTACCTTTAACAAGCATTTCGAAAATTTCTTTTTCTTTTTTATGCTCATTGAACATAAACTCTTTCATAATATAATCATATATCGCTGGTTTATATTTGTACGTATATTCAAATCTTTTCAACAGAAAACACCCCATTTCCGGGATGTATTATAAACTAACTAGACAAGTTTGTCAACTACTTATCCATTAACTTATGATATTGGTCACGAATATATAATTCTTCTTCGTGGAAAAGACCATTTTTAATATGCAAATTTTCAATCATTTCACTATATTCATCCATAAAAGCGAACATAGCATCGAACTGATGTTTGCTTTTTGGTATACCGTTTCTCAAATCGTTCGCAAAAGAAACAATGGTAAACCTTAATTGACTCATGTCGTGTTTGATACTATCTTTATGTTCTTTATCAATACGGTCTTCTAAGGGTTTTAATTTTTTACTGAACATTTTGTTAATAATTCCTGTAAAAATCCCAAATACTGTAGACAAACTAACCACTAAACCCAATATGTTCTTCAATATTTCCATCACATCATGCTCTCCTTTTTACCCTATCAAAATTATATCACGAAACACCGATTTATGCAAATCGATTTTAAGACTATTTATTTGGCAAATAAAGAACGAAACACTTAAATCGATAAATTTATCGAGAAAAGATGTTTCGTTTGATGTACACCCATAGAATTAAGTCTAGTAAGGTTTTAATTAAATCTGCCTAAATCTACTTGATAATTGTGGGCTATTTCTTCGGCTGTTAGTGCTCTTGTGTAATATCTTACTGAATGGTAATAAACATCATAATATCTATCTGCATTCCACATATCACGCTGTGGACCAACTGTCAACCATCGTTTAATATTATTAAAATTGTAATTATACGTTTTCTTAAATTCACCATCTAAATATACACGAAATTGACTACCTGTATATACTGTTGTCATAAGAACTTTTCTGTTTGTATAAGATGTAGGTGTTGTATAGAAATCGCCAGCATAACCACCAAATTGTATTCGTTCAGAGTCCCTAAGAAAGTTACAATATTTAATATTATTACCATTTGGTATGTCACTAGACTTTTGCAAAACAACCAATTGCTCACTACTGCCACCACCAGATACTATTGTTACATATTGTTCTATTGTCCAAGCACCTGATGATGTAAGTGAATTATTTGACATTAATTTAAAATCTTCTTGTCCTAAATAAGTTCCATTAGGAAAACTTAATCTCATAGCATCATCAGTAATTTCCCATGCTGTTGTGCTATTAAATGCTAAATCAACTGTACCTTTCAAGTTTTTCCATATAGAAGGAGTACCTGTTGCATGTCCATTATCAGAATTAATATAACCATCGCATAAAAGTATCAAATCAGTGTCTATATAATTAAATGGTTTTTCATCTTCTTTTTTATAGATAATCGTTGTACCTTCATATGCTTTTTTTATTGAGGTTGTTCCAACATATATTTTTGTTTTATTATGCACTAACATTTGTATCTTCCTTTATAAAATAAATTACTGTTTCGGAATAACTTGGTAAATCGTCATATTCTTCTTGTGTACCAACCCATATTCTGTCATCTACATATTTTTTAGTTGCTGGGTCATAATCAGTTGTAGGTGTATAAGAAGTTGTATTGTTTTTTAATAATACATCACCTTTTGCAGGGTAATCAGTTAAATCAACACTTATTACATTGTTTTCGTCAATCGTTACATTATTTCCTTCTGTATAGTGTATTGCACCATCTCTACCTGGCATTCCATCTTGCCCTGGTGGTCCAGGCAATCCCTGTGTTCCTCTACTTGTCTGTCCAGTATCTGTATCACCAATATACCAGTTACCATTGTCGCCTATTGTTGGTGTTATACCGTTTTGACCATCGGTTCCATCTCTACCAGGTAACCCATCCTGCCCGTCCTCTATTTCGACAGATTTAGTGGTTCCATCTTTTTTGGTTATTGTAACTGTTGTTGTGTTATTGTTCTTATCAACATCTAAATTGAGATGGTCTGTCTCATTTATTAAAGTATCTAGTATTGGGAGTCTATCATCTGCCTCTATAACATCGTTTCCATTAACCAACGCTTTTCGCACGTAAAATACTCCTTTAGCATAATTGGTTAATTTAGAGTCTTCGTTATACATTGATATTTCATATCTATAAAAACCTTCTTCGTTTAATATCCCTGGTAAAAACGTTATTTGATTATTAGCAATATCAAATATAGTTGTTGTATGATTATCTGGGTTTAGTAGTTTAAAAACATACCTCAAACCCACCAAATCGAAAGTAAAATTTAATGTTATGTTGTAATCGTATTGTACAAGGTCTTTTAAGTTTGTATCTATGCTATTGTTTTTAAACGATACATCCAAATTAAAATCTAACATATTAATCACCTCTTATTTTAAATATTTTGCACCACAATACAGTGTCTTGTTATCGTATTTTATTTTAGCCCAACCATCGATTGTTTCATAATATTCTACCTTTGTTCCTGCTTGCACTGCTTTATAAATGTTATTACCATAGTTGGGTGATGTTCTTAAATTTAACCAATAACAATTTGTAACCGTTTTGGTTACTGTTGTTGGTGTATCAACAATACAATCATCATTTACCCAACCTATATTACCATTGTCTAGTAAGTACGGATTTCTAGCACCTTCAACTATTTTTGTTATTGTTCCTCTTGTAATTAAAGGTCTTAATTTTTCAGTGCTTGTGCTTGATACGTATACACCGTTGATGTCTACAACTTCACCAATCTTATGCTTTGTTGGTGTTGGCTCTGGTGCTTTTGGTAAATCAGCATCAAGATATGGTGTTGGGTCTATTGTAACATCACTTGTGTTTCTAACTTCCCAATGCAAATGCGCTCCGTTTGAGTAGCCGGTGTTGCCCATATAAATAAGTCTATCGTTACGCTTTACTCTTTGACCAACCTTTACTTGTGCCGTATTGTATTTACCATGTGCATATAAAGTATAATATCCGTCATCGTGTTTTATTTTTACATAGTTACCATAAATTTTCGGTCCACCTTGTTTGTAAGTATTGTAGTTGCAATCGTTTTTTACTTCAACAACCGTTCCGTCACTATGTGCCACTTCCCAAGCAAGTGTAGAACGTGGTCCTACTAAATCAATACCATTATGTTTTCCTTTAGAATACCCCCATGTTATTTCGCATAATCCGCCTTCTAAAACTCTACATTTTGTTGCCATATTATTCCCCCTCCGTTAAAATTTCTTCTAGTTCTTCATCATCAAGAACCGGTTGCATCACTGTTTCCTCGTCCATCGTCATTTCCTCCTTTTAATTTATTTACTAACTTTTCCGCTTGTGTTCCAAAATAGAACGCAACGATTATTGCATATAAGTTTTGAAACTCAGGTGTCATTTTGCCTATAAAAGTTAGCGCAATATAGGCGATTGTCATCGACACGGTTACGAAACTTTTTATATCATCCCATGCTTTTTTCATTTATGATACCTCCTTTAATATCCTATTGATATTATTCTTCATTTTCATCCGGTACAATATATTGTGCTAAACTTGACCAACCTGAAGTAGCAATCCACTCATTGTATAGGCTTGCCGGAACAATTATTGATTGAAGATAATTAGTGGGTATATTGTTAGCATTTGATAAGGTTGGTACTGAAACGCATCTAGAAAAATCATATATTTTTGCGCACCAAGCGTTTGAAAACGAACCAACCGATGTGACCGGACCATAAATTATTATATCGTGTATATTATTTATATCTGACACATATGGTAATTTTACAACACCACTACCATCTGGAGGTATTGTTAAATATTCCAAATTTCGTGCATATTGTAATGTTCCTGTCGCATCCGATGTAGATGTACCTGCTGTAATTGACGTAATTGGTATAATTAGTCTTTTTAAAATAAAACAACAACGAAAAGTCGCATCACTATATGTTTCCAAAACACCATATGGTATAGAGATAGTCTGCAAAGAAATACAATCGGCAAACGAACGAGTGGGTATGTATTTTACACCCTTCGGTAATATTGCCGCTTTTAATTTAGTACATCCACCAAAGAAACCACCTATATTTACACTCGAATACGTACTTTCAGTCACCCACGATGAAGGTATTGTGATAGACTCTACATTTCGTAAATTTGCAAAATTATTATAAATCATCGCTACTCTACTTCCAATTTCAAGTTTATATATATAAGAATTTTCCACTAAGCCACTAAGTATTGAAACCGTTCCATATCCACCATATGTTTGATTACGAAATGACATATTATTTACTAGGTCGGTGTTATATAACTTTATAACGTAGTCACCGGATGTGCTATATATATGGCTAGTTTTTGCCATATTGGGTTGAATAGTCTTGCTGGTTTGTATTGGAGAACCATCTCCCCAATCTATTTCTACTGTATTTTTTACAACCTGTTCAAAACAAACATTAACAGTGAGGTTATTTTTTGGTAGACGTATATAAATTCTTGTTTTTCCATCATCGGTTCTATATGTAGCACCAATATCACAAATATAACCTTGCGTAGATATGTTTTCAAAATCCCAATTCCATCCCTCACAAATCAAACCTTCGTGTTGTGGTAATTCAGGCATGTTGGTTAATGTTTTAAATTCCTCTTTGGTATATGAATATAACAATGTTCCATCATAATCATAAAAATTAACATCTTTTGGAATTAAGGGTGTGGGTGTTACACCACCAATACTAAGTATTTCTGTGTCAAATTCATTAGCGGGTATTAAATCGCTTTTTTTCGTTTGCTGTCTAATAGCACCAGCAACATCCGACAAAAAATGTGATAACGTATCTACTCTAGCCATTAATAACTACCTCCTAAAGCACCTGTTATTAAAGATTGTATCGCATTAATAACATAATCTTTTGTAGCAAACACATCACCAAGTTGTTCTATGGATATTTTCTTCGTTTCACCACCATTGACAATAGGTAACACATCGTTTGTTCCTATGTCCTCAACACTCAACAATTCACTAATTGTAACAGCATCCATTTATTATTCCTCCTTTATGAAATTCTTTCCCACATGCACACTACTAAGTAAGGCGGCATGTTATTGTGGGCTTCTCCATCACCTGTGGTATCAGTATACACCGCTTCACCGGTGTTTTGTACCCACGCTGTCTGATTACCATAATACACACCTTGTTTATCGCCTGTACCAGCCGCTCTAACATAACTGTTTGCGTTTCCATCTCCACTTATGAATTTTTCCCAGTGACTATGGCTCGGCATCTGTTGTGTAGTTAATACAACTTCTTCTTCTCCACCCGTATCACCATTTGTGTATATACTACCTGCGGCTAGTAAAAATGTATCCTCGATTTGCTCCCACTCTGTTCCTATGAAAATATTATTTGGGTCTATATTTTCGTTAGTTGTAATATATATTGAGCCAATAGGATATATGGTATCAACATCTATTAGTAGACTACCGTTTAAATATGTGTTGCCCCATAATTGATTTCCACCGAGTATTTCATCATATTTAGCACCCAACGATGCTCTATTCTTATACAATGCTATTGCTGGTTCGCCAGAATGGATTGAAAACATATATTCAACATTAGATAACTCATCACTTACTATAACCATTATATCATAACTTTCGGATACATTAAAAGTATTATCTGGTTGGTCGCCATTTACCAATCCATTATAACTAAACAAAGTATAATACGTATCGCTTGGGTCCGTTTTATCTAATGTTAGATTTAGTGTTTGTTCGGCACTCCAAACACTTGTGCCAGATATTCTATATTTTGCTACACAAGTTAATGAATTTGTAATAGCATTTACATCACTACCGAATGGTTTGTCACCCCACCAAGAACCACTAAAAATTAGCGTTACAAAACCACCTACACCACCATCACTTCTACTATATGCTTGAGTATCGTTCTTCACAATATCTGTGTAATTAACGAATTTATTTAATACAAGGAATGATTTATTGACAACAAGTGAAGATGTGTTTCTCTCATCTATAGCATACACACTTATGTTATCTTTGTCGTAATTTTGAATTGATTTACTAATGCTAGAACTAGTATCTAATACTGTTTCACCGTCTATTAAATAATGGCTTATTGACGTTTCTCTTGTGTTTGCTATTGCTTTGTTTACCGACGATATGTTGACGTTTAATGTTGAATATCCTTTTATAATTGTTTGGTCATCATTTGTTAAAACACTGGTCACATTGTTACTATCATTGTATTCAAAATTATTAAAAGTTGGTAATTGAATATTCAATTGTTTATTAATTGGTCCAATAACGTCAACGGTTCCCACTTGCGTTTCATACGTGTCGTCTGTATATGACTCTAAATAAAAAACCAACTCAACATAACTGTTTGGTAAGGATGCGAGGTATACGTCATCTAGTTCCGATGTGGTAAACTCTAACACATCACCATCTTTTATATTATAAACCTGTTTTAGTGAAAACCATATATCGCTACTAACATAGTGCATGGCGACAGTTAAAACATCATAAAAAGCATCAACATATTTTGTTATTTTTATATTTAAACCATCATCCACGTTGCTTCCATTAACAAATGTTCCTGTTCCACTAGCGAATTTACTACCTCTTGGTATTGTTTCCAATGTATTTGTAGCACTAACACTAGCCGTTTTTGGTGATATTTCGCTTGAACTGAATGTTGAAGACACAACTATGTTTTTTGTACCATCTTTGTTATGTTGCACATTATCATAGGTAGCCGTAAACATAAGGGACCATTCTCCGGGTGCTACAGGGGTATATGGGTAATATCTACTACCATTATCTTGTACCACACCGTCCAATGTTGTTTTAACAAGTGGTCTTCCTTGATACCATGCTCCTTGTGCAGAACTTGGTCTACCCAAATACACTTCAACGACAACTCTCGACACATTATTAACCAGATAATTATTATTGGTATCATCCCAGTATTGATATACAATCTGTTTCCATGTCCACGTGCTTGGACTACCGGTTGTACCTACATTGGTGATTGTTTTCTTCAATATATAAGCCATTGTGAACCTCCTATAATATACCGCTTATCCATGTTTGATTTCCAACTATTGTATGTAATGCACCACTTATTTTTGCCTGTTTTTTAATGGTAGCGTTTTCTGTTTCCATACCATCATCTAAGAAATTTGTAGTAGTGTTTTTTTGCGAATTTTCAATTCTAATACCATCGGCGTTCGCTTTAAAGACAGCATTTGTTGTTGTCGATGTTATTGTTATACCCTTACTTATATTAACTGTATCGGTTCTAACTTCGTTTGGATATTGTGTCCATAGGATTGGTGCTCCACCTTTATTTCCCATGAGTTCGTATATTTTATATCCATTGTTAACATCACATATAAATGTTATTGAAATTGTGTTTGTTGTTACATTACCTTGTACACCATTTTCACCAAACGAACCATTTATTAGTTGGTTAGTGTAGTCAACGTTATTTATCAAGACTTGGAGTGTTGCGGTAGGATTTAGTTGTTCATATTTGAATGAAATTGTATATACACCATTTGGTATATTATTAACGGTCTGAGATAATGTACCATCTTGTAAAAGCATAACTGTGTTAGATGCTGATATATCATCTTCGTTAACGTCTACGGGTCCATCCCAATATTCAAATCCATTGTTTTCTCTATACCACAAACCTGTGTTTCTAAATATGTTTGCACCGCCGGATGTTCTATAAGCATTGGTTAATCCCATTTCATCTTGTAGTAATTCGTTGGTTTGTTCAATTGTGTAATAATCACCGAACTTATCTTCTATTGTAGTAATCTTTTTCGTTAAAGAATTTATCCTACCTTCTTGCTTGTTAACATTTACCGAAGCATCACGCAATTCTTTGATAATATTACTCGTATATCCCAATGTTTTATTTACTTCGGTTTCTTCAACACTACTTATTTTTGAGCGAATATGTCCACCATAAGTAATTTTTTTGTTGAACGGATAAGTCAATGAAGAATTATTTAGCATATCTTTAACGTTTATTAGTTCGTTTCCAATAAACCAAGGATGACCGATTGTTTCTGTTTCCAATTGTTCGTATTCTAAACCAAACAAAACATCACATTTTTCTAGTGCTTTTAATCTTAAATCAAACGTATATAATAGTGGATTATCGTATATGTATATTGGCTTGTCACCCAACGTTTCATCTTGTATTCTTTCGGCGGTTTCGCCATCTATACCAGACATACCAATTGCAACTTTATTTATCGGACCAACCTTTTCCCCACTTTTTGTTAACGAATAATATTGGTCATTGTCTAATATATCTAGTTCATCAACGGTTGTTTGTTGTCCAAAATCTATATAGCACTTATTATCCCATCCAACTCTAACCCAAGAAAAAGCGGTTTTACCGATTTGTTTCATAACATCTCTACAACTTTCACCGGCTTGGAAAGGGTTTATATCGTATTCAAAATCATCATTTGTAAAACTTAAAGAACCAAATTCAACACCCACTTGTTTACATGTATATTGTGCTAACCACATTGCTGTAACAGGGGTTGGTATAAATTCTACTCTTTCTTCATCAGTGAGATTTGCACCAACATATGTATTATAACTAGTAGTAAATTCTTCATCGGTATAGTCTCCGTCAAATTTTTTGTTAAACAATTTTGTATAATCCATTGACTCAAACGTTGTGTTATCTTTTACATCATCATCTTCTGGTTCAGTTATAATAAATGTACCAAAATCATACCACGACGTATCAGCATTAGATAGATTATCTAAATAAATTTCGGCATTGTCTTGGGTAATAAGTAATTCGTCGTTTTCTGTTTTTAAATACTTTACCTTTTTCTCAAGTTTCACAATTCCTAAGTAAAATTGTATCTCACGTCCATTTATATCAAAATCATCCGATATATTATCTAGTTTACCACTAAGTGTTCTTGCTACAAATTGACCAATGAAACCTTCATTGGGTACCAATCTATCATCATCGTATTCAAACGTTTTGATTGAGTTATCGTCTGTCAAGATTATTTCCGGCAAATTACCTTTTGCTTTAACTATAAATTTACATCTTATTGCCGCTGTACTATTGCGTAAGGCTATTTTATCTTCTTCCGACATAGCAACCTCCTTAATGACCTATTAATTGGAAATCATCTATTACAACCATTCTTCTACCTTCATAAATTACATTTTTATATTGTAAGTCATTATGGTAGTAGGTATCGGTTATGTATTGATTATGTGCTTCGTCCCATGCCTCTACTTTCAAGTACATACCAACACCAGACTCATCGCCATGCAAAACATCCCAATACACTCTAAATTGGTCTGGAGTCATTGGTGGAAAGCCGCACCAGATTTTCTTCCTAGTATGTGGTAAAACCTTTATATTAAGTTTACCACTAGCAAGTGTTCCAGCATCGGTAACAATTACCAACTCTGGTGCGAACTTCCAAGTCTCTCTTTTTATAGAAGGATTTTGAAATGTACATCCATCAATTTTCATATAGTATCCTTTAAAATTATCCATACATTACCTCCTAAAAGATTATATCTGTTCCGTATTTATCGTTTTGCGCTTTATTATATTTTTGTTGTTGTTTTAACAACTCTTTGTTTCCAATGTTAACAATTGTTGTTCTTTCTGTGTTTTCTAAAATATCTATCAATCTATCCAATCTACTATTGGTTTCTTCGTTTGTTCCATTACCTAGTGCTGGATTATATTTTTTAGGTACAACCGCTTCATCTGGATGCAAATGATACAAACCTTCATAAGTAATTCTATTAGTACCTGTTTCTAAGGCTGGTATTTTTGGTATAGAAAACAATTGATATTTACCACCATTTACTTTGACACCAAGTGTTGATAAGATAGACGCTAATGTACTACTGACACTTATTGATAGTTTATTGTTTACTTTATCAATCACATTGTTTATTATGCCAATAGCACCATTAAATGCTTCCTTGAATATCTTTTTTAAAGCGGACGATAAACCATCAAATCCTTTAGATAAACCATCTATTGCATCTTTAGCGATTTTCTTGAAAACATCGCTTGATAATGTATTAGTAATATTCTTTATAAAATCTTCAAAATATTTTTTTGCATCCGCCCACATGTTACTAAGACCATTTGCAAAACCAAGAGATATGTTTTTACCAATCTCGTCTCTTGCCCACGTTGATGGACTATGAATACCAAAAAATCCTTGTATAAAACCACCTATCCATAGAAGAACACGACTTATACCATTTGTGCTTTGTGCTTTTTGTAACGCTCCCAATGTAAAACCATCGATAAATTTTTCACCCAACGTTCTACTATCTCTATCAACATCACTATCACCGCCCATGCCTTTTCTACCACTACTCTTACCGCTGAGACCTTCATATATTTTTTTCCAAAGAGATTTACCCATTCCAATAAATAAATCAGCGATACCATCTATGATTTTGTCTAATAAGCGGGCAACGTCAATGGCTAATTGGGCAATGTCAATATCTAAAATGGCATCCACGATGTTTTCACCTATTTTTGACCAATCGGTTTCTGAAACAACAGTAGATATTGTTGTAAATAAACCATGGACAAAAGTAGTAACGGTTTTAAGTAGTTTTCCAAATTCAAAATTTTTAAAGAATAGATTTATACTTGTTGCTAGATTTTCACCAATTTGTTCCCAATTAATATTATTAAACGCTTCTGTCAAGTTATCCCACATAGCACCCCATTTAATATTTGCTAATAGGTTATTGATGTTATTTTGTACAGCGATTAATGTATCGCTAATTTTTTCTCCAATAACAGAACCATCTATTCTTAATAACGCCGACTGTATGCCTAATATCAATGTGTTTATTGAACCCAATATAGCATCTATTAAAATGTAAGGGTCGAATGTTTTTAAAGCATCATTTATTCCTTGACCTATCATACCCCACGGTATGTTGTTTAAAAATGTTATTATCATTCTTGGTATCAACGATAATTGTCTTGTTAGTTTTTCGCCAAATAAAGACCAATCAAACTCACTAACAACACCTCTTAAAAAATCACCAAACTTTGAAGCAACACTAGTAAATTTTTCTTCAATAAAATCAAAGTCAATAGCCTTCATTGCACCATTTAATCCTTTGGCAAATACTTTACCAACATTGGACCACTTCTTCGTATCGAGTGCTTTTTTTATTTCGTCTCTTAATTTTTTAACCCAGTCAATGACTTTTTGGATAGGACTCAAATCAATTGGGTCAAGTTCGATTAAACTGTTATCTCCTGTTCCTTTTGGAAATTCAACAACATTTAGGTCATCAAACTTTTGTAAATTACCTAAGGTGTCTTTAGCGGATTTACCCCAACCTTTCATGGCTTTTTCGTTTGCCCTAGCAATTAAATCAACACCAGTCAGTGCTAATATTATTGAATATATAACTCTTATGAATTGTTTGAAAAGCCACGTTACGTTCTCAATTGCCGGTGCTAATTGTGCGCCCAATGCCTTCCAGTTATTGGCTATCTTCCATGTTAATTCAGCATCCATGTTCATATATTCACTAACCGCTTTACGAGTTGCTGTAAATATTGTACGTGTACCGAGTAATGATAAACCAATTTGTTTTATTTTACTAATAACACTAGAGGCATTTTTGCTTAGACTTTTGAAAAAGTTTTCATTCGCTTTTTGTCCGTTTTTTAGTTGTCGTGACAAATTTGAAATCATTGATGAAAATGCTTTTGTGTGGTTTGTTGATTGTTTTGTGTATTCCCGTATTTTTGTTATCGAAACACCATAGGTATCGGCTAGTTTACTAACAGCACTATATCCGGATGCTATATCAGCGAGTTTATTAGACAACGGTGTTAATGCATCACTAAGTTGATTGCTAACACGTGTTACATTTTCTAAAGACGATGTGTTAATATTACTAAATGCTTCCGGTAAGGATTGTATATTATTTATAATTTTATTAAGACCCCTAGGTGCTGGTATATCGCTCAAACGTTGTAAACTATTTGTTAATTCTATAATATTTGATAAATTTTGTTTAACAACATCGAGACTTTCACTAGCGGTTTTTAATTGCTCTAAACTTTCAGCAAGTTTTGATAAGTTGTTGAACCCACCTTTAGTGGCACTTCGTAAGGCGGATAACGTTTCTGTTAATTGACTGATATTTGAACTGGCTTTACCAGCACTAGCACTAATTTGTATCTCAACTTTATCTAATGTGACAGCAGAACCATTCATATAACCACCTCTTATTCTATATTTTCAAAATGTTTTTTTGTAGCATTAAACCAACTATTAAAACGGATAATTGCTTTCAACCGTTCGTTTTCTCTTTCTTGTTCTTTTTCCGCTTCGGTTTTTTCTCTAAATTTATCCATTAAAAATGGTTTATCACTATATGGTAGAGGTTTTGTTCCCTTTTTAGAAAAGGCATGTAGTATCGGAGAGCAATCTAATATAGCCTCGTATACATACATGCCTATCATCCAATTATTCTCGTCTTGTTGCCTAATACGCAACTTATTAGCATCTCTATAGAATTGAGTCATAAACGCTGGTCCAAACCAGAAATCGTTATATGACATCCCATAAGACATATATATCGGACACGCTTCTTCAAAGATTTTTGTTAGAGAAGTAGACTCTACTTTTGATTTGTCTTCGGTGACAAATCTACTACTTCCCATGTTGCGTTTCCCTCGTCACCAACAGGGTCATCGAATAACGCTTCGTATGTTTCCTGCACCATTGTTACAAGGGTTTCAACCAATTTTCTTTTATCCGGACATTTTTCATAAATCTCATCAATTAGAGATTGCTTCGTCTTTCTATGATTTTTTATAAATGCTCCTGCGAAAGCAAGTTCAATATTATTCATTGGTTTGTTAATAAACTCATCAACAACAAATCCACTTGCTTCCATGGTTTTAATACTCATTCTATCATATTCTAGCGTATACGGAACATCCTTGTATGTTAAGTTAATTTTAGTATTCATTTATCTCATTTCCTTTCTATTAAGCAGATACATCGCTTGGTTTTGCTGCTTTAACTGGTGCACCGACTGGTGTGATATAATTTGTAATTTCTAATACAGTGTTTACACTAGTTTCTGGTAATCCCATTGCACTTGGGTTTCCAGGAAAATAGAACGCTTCGGTTAAACCAGGGACAACTATTACAAACCAAGTTCTTAAATTACTTACTTTTGCAATAGCATACGCTTCCATTAAATTATCCCAAGCATCAATTAAAGACTCAGTTAGGTTAAATGTAAACTCAAGTGCTCCACCTAAGTCTTTTAAGCCATCAACGTATGTCTTATATTCTAGTTCGTCCAATGTAGTTGTTTCAAGAGCATCTGGTGCTGGGTTTAAACTTGGTGTTGATTTAATACCATAAATTCTTGTATAACCACTTGTTGGTCTAGTTCCTGCTTCTGTTTCAACAGCATAGTGTAATTGTACACCTATTGTAGATAAATCAATTCTACTATCCATTTTAATACCTCCTATATATAGTGTTTGTATCTAACTCTACTGAACATTCGTATCTCAAATATCCAATAATTACATTATTATCGTTTGGATGTGGTGTCATTGCCAATGAACCCAAGCGTCTAAAACATCTGTACCTTGGTCCTTTTAAATAGTCATCAACGATTTTAGCAATCGCTCTAACGTTTTGGACCGCCGTTTTTGTTTCAGTTTGCTCAGCATAAATGGCGAATTGGTACCCCATATCACTTACTCTTTCTGTTTCATCGAAAAATCTATTGTTATCTTCGTTTTGTATTTCTTCGATTGTTATTCCGGGATATGTTATTTTAGGATAACGTTCGTATTTTTCTTTAACCAACATATCGGAATATACTTCGTTTGTATTAAACAATTCTCTAATGTCGCTTATAAGTTGATACTCTAATATGTCATCCATACCATCACCCCTTTTTATTTTAACGTGCGAATAGCGTTATTTATTTCTTCTTTAACAATGTCGTCTTTAATTGACCTGATGTATAACAATGTTCTATACATCTGTTTTCCGGAAGGTATGCCTTCGGTATATCCGTTTGAATACATCCATGGGTCTGATGACCAACGGGGTGCAAACCAATAATGTCTACCTTGACTATTGATATGTGTACTAACAAAAGGTCCACTGTTATATGGGTTCAAACCATAGAAACCTTTTAACAGATGACCGTCGTCAGCACCTCGTTCACCTGTACCAAACTCATCATATACAGCACCGGGTCCATTCAAAGATATTGAACCTTTGGAGCCAGATACACCGAACTCGATTGTGCTCCGTTGAGGATTAGACTGAGGTGCCATTGCGTTGTATTCAACAGCCCTATATCCACCTTCGTATGTTATTTTTTTAACAATATTTGGGCATGTTTCTTCCACAAGTGTAGGAATAACATAACCATTTAATTCGTTAATTAAGTTACTAACAGGTACTCCCGGTGGTGTATTCCACAAATCAAATTTAACAGTACTCATTATTCTTTACCACTCAATCTTTTAAGAGTGACCTCAACCACGTTCAACGATACTCTAGGGTCAGCGTCTACTTCGTAATCGGCATCCTTACATAGAACATCAAAAGGTTTTGTTTGAGGTTTATTTTTTATATATACCCTGTCTTTTGGATGAAATGTATTGGCATATTTTAAATCGGCTTTTATCCTCATATATTTTGGAAAGTCTAAACCGAGTGCTATTAAATCGCTATCGCTATTGGTGGATTGATAATTTATTTTTATTTCTTGAGGTTCATGAAATTTACTAATTTCACCGTCTTGGTATTCCTCGCATAAATATATTGTTCTTTTGTTTCTTTTAAGACATCTCATATCATCACCACCTATGGCTTAATCAATGGTACAATTTGTTGAACTAACTCTCTAGGGTAATCCATTGATGAACCATAACTTCTTGATACACCGTTTTCGGTATGACTTATCTGACCTTCGGCTCCAATTTTAGCAATCGCAGAAATACAAAACGGTATAATCAAATATTCATATTTTTCATCATAATATTTATTATCGGTTGGTGTAAATCTTCTGCAACGATTTATTTCAGCGATGGCTCTATCCATTTCATATTTTAAATAAGCATCGTCGAACTCATCAAAATCTCTCGCCTCTAGAACGGACTTCAATGTACTTAGTAAAGTATATTTGCTATTCGTTTCATTTACCATTACAATCACCAACCTTATTTTCTACGTCTATTGTATTTTTGGTTTATACTACGCTCACTATTTTGTGGCGTTTCAATTTTTACATTTCTTTTCAACACATCAGCGATTTTAATTGTTTCTATACGTGTTCTATTGTTAATCTCGATTTTTTTACCAATCGGTTTCACAATTCCCTTTTCATCAACAATAACCTCTGAATATATTGATGGGGAAATATTTACATAATACTTACCGTCTATAACATAAAGCATTATTATTCACCCCTATTTCTTTTATTTATTTTTGAACTCTCCTTATTTTCATTAGGTTCTTGAGGCTTTTCAACCTTTACTTCTTTAACACTTGCTTTTGGTTTCTTTTCTTCGATAATTGGTTTGTAACCAAGGGGTTTATACAAATTATTGTATACCCCTTGTGTTACAACTTTTATATCATTATCTTTAAAAATTCTAATCATTATGCAGATGTAGCGGCAGTGTCAACGATTAAGATTTCATTTGCTCTTTCGAATGAAGGTAATGCAACCATAGAAACTTTAGTTTCAACTGTTACTGGGTCATGTTCTTTATGAGTAGTTACAGCGATAGCATTATCAACGATAGATACTTCTGCTGCTAAAGAGTTCATTAAATCACTTTCTTCTGGTGTTACACCGAAGTGAGTTTCACCTAGAGTTCCCTCTGGTAGGAATACAACTGTGTCGTCTGCTACATATTTAACAGCGTTTTCGTCTTCGTCAACATAAACATTATCGTATACATAGAATGAAACACCAGTTTCGTTATAGATATAGTCTAATGCTCTTGCTGTTGTTACGTTAACGGTTCCGTTAGCAAATACATAAACAGCGTTTTTAATAGCAGTGTTTGTTCTAAAATTCTTGGCAACACTTGAGTTACAGATTGCTCTTGTGATAGCAATTCCTTTTGCTTTCATTTCTTCAACATAAGAAATTACATCACCAAGAATGTCTGCATCTGGGTCTGACCATGAAATTCTAACAGTTTTCTTTTGTTCATCTGCTACACCATAATCATAAGAATATGCTTGACCGTTACTTGCTAATGTGATAGCACCAGTTGTTAATGCTTCCATTCTCATTCTTTCAAGTGTAATACGGCTAGCGTTAATTAGTTCGATTTCATCATTAAAGATTTTAGTTAAGATAGAATTGATTAGTTGTTCGTTGTTTGTTTGAAGCATTGTGTTTAAATTCTTTCTTAATTCTTCATCAATATACATACTTTCTTTGAAGAAAGGCATTTCAGTTTCGTACTTCTCGAAACCTTTTCTATCCCTACGAATAGATTTACTATCGTATGCAGATAATCTTAAACCTACTGGTTGATTATGTGCACCTTTAATCCATTCTAGTTTAACACCAATTTCCTTTGTTGCAGGGAATAATGTTTCACCTAGTAATGGTTGTTGGTTAAGGTTTTTCTCTAACCAAAACTCTGCTATGTTCTTTGCAGAAACTAAATCGAAAATACTCATTAAATAGCACTTCCTTTCACGAAGATAATTCTAGGTAGGTCACTTTTTGCTGTTCCAATATTAGTAACTACACTATCTTCTAGTTTTAACAAATCAACACAGCCTGCTAGAACTAATGTTCCGTTTCCTTTACCATCGGCATCTAATTTAACGTCGTGTAAAAGAATACCCTTAGCAGAACTTGTTGATGCAGTGAAAGCAGTATCTCTTGCTTCAATATCACCACTTAATGGTTCACCAGCAAGGATGGTTGTATTAGCGCTTCCACTTAATACAATTGGTAATCCAATGTAATAACTGTCTTGACCAATTAGTATTTGTTTTTGATTTTTTCCATAATCAAAACTTTTTACCATGTTTGCCATGTTTAATCTCTCCCTTTCGTTTATCTTTTAAAATAATCTACTGTTTCTTTATTTACTTGACTCATACTCGCTTTTGCTAATGTTTTACCAAGACCATCTATTGGATTATCTCCACCATCGCCCTGACCTTTTCCTTGGTTACCAAACTGACCCATCTTATCTTTGATGGCATCTTGCTTGCCTTTTTCGTAAGCATCCTTTGTTAATTTGGCAACGTATTTAGCAATGGAGTTTGTTTTGTTAGCATCATCAGAAACAATACTATCAATAAATGAACCGTAATCAACATCATCATCCTTAAGACCCAAAATAGACTTCGCTTGAGAAAGTAATCCACCCGCCATTGTCTTGTTGCTTGCTATTGTGTTTTGTTGTAGCAATTGTGTTAGTTCCTTAATCTTTTGCCTATCTGCTTCTCTTGCTTGAGATGCCTTTTCATCATCGGTTAATTTAGCATTTAAAGCATTTTGCTTTTCTGTTAGAGTTGTATTCAATGCTTGAATATCTCTATCATATTTATTTTTATCTACATATTGACCTGTAGATAGGTCAGCGAAATTTTTTCCAGCAAAGAAATTATTTACTTCTTCGGCTGTAATCCCTTCATGGTAAGACTCGCCCATCAAACCTTTTAAATTTTCGAAATCCATATTTCCTCCTTTGTAGTGATTAAACGTCTTCTCTGACGGAATACAAGTTGCAATCTTTTAAACGCTCTGCAACTCGAGCGAATTTATAAATTAAAGCCCTTTCGTTGTCGGTCCGAAGACATGCTATCTTTCACGGTCAGTCCGAAGACTTCCGAGGGGTCTTAATTATTTTTTATTGTTATTTACGTTACCCTTGGTATTCATGTTACCAGAGGCTAGTTTTTCTATTCTGGCAGTATCATTATCTCCGGTTGACTCTCTTATCATACCTTCTCCACTAGCATCGGCTGACGCCTTGGCAAACTCGATAGCGAGTTTTTGTCTTTCTTCTTTTGCTTGTTTTCCACGTTCAACCATTTCGTTAACTCTATTTGTTAAACCAGATAGTTCTAACGCATCAACTGTAGCAAGTTCTTGTGTAGCAACCAATGTAGCAAATGCTGTAGCCTTTGTTGATAAATTATCAGTTGTGTGTCTACCAATAGCAATATCAATATCTTGAACTTTTAAATCACCTTTAACAATACCAAGTGTTCTCAATATTCTCAAGCCAACTTCAAGTTGTTTCTTTCTAGCCTTTTTGATAAACATTTCTTTAAGTCTTGCAACAATTTCAATATCGGTCCAGCCGTTTCTATTTAATACGGCTGTCCCAGTATCCCCACCGTTTCCGTTATTTTCTCTATCTGGAATACCAGTTATAATGTTTCTTGCATCATCTAAGTATTCTCTTATATTTTGAACACTAACACTATCCAACTGTGGTGAAATAAACTTTGCATCTACATTTGTACCACCGGGTGCGTTCAATGTAAGTAACCTGTTTTCTTTTATTTTCTTTAAACTTGCGTCATCACCATCGGCAAATTCTGTTCCTAATATAACGAGCAACGACCTAATTGTACCTTCAATGTCGTTTAAACTATCGCTAGCAATTAGGTTTGAAGCGTTCATTACACTTATCGCTTGTTCCCAATCTCCCGTTAAGAATAACGAATTTTCAAGCATTGTGATTGGGTCTTTACCAACGGGGTTAATTTCACTAGACACTGTTTGCATGTTTTCAACAGTGATTTTATATTTATCTGTATAGCACGTATATATCTTCTTGCCGTCGTTACGTTTTGTTATAGTACATGACATAATTTGAGGATTACCAACACTTGTACTTTGAATAATAAATGTGTCCCTAGGGTCAAGGTAATCAATGACAATGGGTATCTCTGGTGTATTATCCTTAGTAATCTCAGTACTTGGTAACGTTATATAATAACCTACCCCGCATATTGAGGCATATATTGCTGCGCATATATCGGTTGTGTTTAAACTTTCATAATCATACGCACGATTTACATCTTTTACAGCGTCTCTCTTATCTCCTTCTTTAGCGATAAGTTCGACAGGGCTTCCCAATGTGTACCCAACAATTTCTCTTGTTATTGGAAAAGCGTGGTTGACAACAACTTGGTTATTGATGTTTGATGTTGCTGGTGCCGGTCTATATAAAATATCTTGGTCGCCAAGAAAATAATGTATAAGATATTCGCAATCATATCTATTTGAAGCATGAACATTCATCGCTTTCTGTAATACTTCTATGACGTTTGCGGGTGTAACTTCGTCATAATCTAAAAGTATTCTTTTTCTACCATAATGTATTTTATTACGAGGTAATGGATATATTCTATTACTATCGGTTGTTTCGTTCATTATTTCACCCGTCCTTTATAAAAACAAAAGAGCCAAATCATTTACGATTTTGGCTCAGAGGCTCTTTTAATAACTTTTATTTCTTTCTTACATGTTTTACACCAAACGAATATATCAACATATTCACTTGTTTCAACAATTCTAAATAATTTCTTTTTGCAATATGGACAAATCTCGTATTTGTCTTCATACTTCTTACTACTAATCATTATATCACACTCTACAATATTTGTCAATTCTATAGGTAGTTGGACGCATTGATACTTCTTGCACCGCCACTTGATACTCCTAAAATATTCATAATTAAACCAGCCAGTGAGTCTGGCATATCGTCGTGCTGGGTTTTTTGTTTGTTTTCATTTTGGTTCCATGAGTACAATTGGTTCATGGCTTGGCAATACATCTCGTTACCTTTTCTAGCATCATCACTTTTAAAATATATGCGATATGAATTGTCCTCGGTTGCCACCCCTTTAATTTCATTTTGACATGCCAATATCCTATCTCGTTTTGACTTATTAGTTGGTGCATTATGTGTTGTTACGTTACACCTATAATTCATTCGTTTCAAATCATTGGATACCAAAGTAGCAAAGAAATCTCCACCGTTATTCTTTTCAATACCCAAACGCTGAACACCATGTCTAACAACAATATTACAAACCCTTGGTCGACTATAATCATCGCCACCAAATTTATTCATAAAAAGTATATCTTCAATATATACTTCGTTCCCATATACATATCCAACTGGCAACGAAAAATAGTCCTCACCGCCGTGCGATACATCAGCATAAGCCACAATCCTATCCGGTCTTTCGTCTGGTAAATCATTATAATAAGACAAACTTTCTTTCGTAAAAACAATACCGTCTCTTTCAATTGGCTCACCAAGATATTTTGCACTAAACGTAACAGGGTCTTCTGAAAGTTGCAAATGATGATAATATTCTTTGTCAAATCCTTTACCGTAATCATACATAAAATTACTCTCACCATTCTCATCATAGCAAGGAATATTTATAACTCTAACACGGTCTTTATCTATATTACCATAAATATCAATCAAACGACCAATTACATCGTGCGTTGACCAACGAGTCGCTATATGTATTTCTGGGCATGGTCTATATATACCGTCTTTACATAAACGCTGTATCTTACGGTCTTGTACGGTACTTGTATATGTTTCAAACAACTTGTTTAATCTATCGATGCTTTCTGCTTGTTCCTTATCTTTAATCAAGTCGTCACAATACAATATATTACTTGCCTCTGCAACACCGGTTGTACCACCGTCGATACTTTTAAACATCATTGTGTGAAACCTTTTAACAGTGTTTAAATCTAAATAAGAATACTCGGCACTCTTGTTAACTATCTTATGTGTGGGGAATATATTACCAAACCTATATTCGTCACTAAGCATTATGTTTAAAACTTCTTCATAAAAAGATTGTGTCAACGATGCACTATGTCCGTTACCCAATATTGACCTGTCTGGGTATAAACCAGCCATGAAAGTCAAAAAGAACAAACCAAGTGTACTCTTACCAATACGAGGCGGCAACGATATAAACAAGAAATCCAATTTATCATCAGCCATATCTTGCATTGCTTGGATAAGACCGTGCTTCTCAAGTATCTTTTTACGTGGCAAGAAGAATTGTTTTTCAATTGGTCTGTTCCATTCTAAGGCGATGCAATATGCCCTAAAATCTCCAAACCTCGCCTTTGTATCATAAGCCGATACAATTACACTTTCGACATTTGGTCTATCATACGTATTAGTAAGCATCAAACCAATTATCTCGTCACAACAAGCAACGCATGCTTCTTCATCTTTTAAATATTCATAATCCATTCTCATGGAATTTAATAGGTCTAAATAGGCGAGAGTGGTCCTATCTTTTACTTGTGTGTATAAACGTTCACATTCTTCAATCCGTTTCTTGGTTTCGTTGTACATAGAGATATTTCGAATATTCCTTTCCTAGATTGCTAGCTGCTATCATACATTCCGTATCATCCGCAGTGTTTAAAAATTCCCATATATAATCACATATTTTCTCTTTCAAATATCTACGAGAATATACATAATGTTTATAGAGTTGCCTTTCATATAACGGTAACCCCAAATAAGTATGTTTTATAATCTTGCGTCTATCATAAAAATCGCAAAAATTAGAAAAATACATCCTCTCAATTATCATTTAAGACCCACCTTTATTCCAAATCGTATCATACTCCGATTGTAATATATCATATTTCCGATTTTTTTGCAACAAAAAAGCACCACCTAAGTGATGCCTATTGCATGGAATACTTAACCCATTGGAATGAATTATCGCCGAGCACAACGTGCTCGTATAATAATTATACCATAGGAAAAGCGGTATGTCAATAAAAGAAATAACACACCAACACTTGTGTTATTTCCATAGTAAAGTAGCGTTTCACCATAGTTGTTAGCAAAAAATAATAAAGGAAGACTTGCCAAAACAACGAATAAACATATTTCAAAAAATAAGTTGTATATTATGACTATGGCGAAAATGAAAAAAATATTGATATGTATGTTCCTTGACAAAATTGTACTTGGTGCTTCTCACACTAATTTACTATAAACATCCATTGTTCAGTCACCAGCAAGTATAGGTCCTGAGAGGGAGCGACCGTCTTTCCTCCTATACCCTTTCGAGTCTGGATGGGATTGATACCCACACTTTTCACACACATTAGAATTTTCATATACTATACTTTTTCCTAAGCGAGGAAAATCCATTGCTAATGCTTCCAGATGTCGATTTGTGCTACTCAGATGACGACTGGTCTTATACCTTGCTCACGCAAGTTCAACGACACCATATTCCTTATTCTTGGTTTTACCCATACTCACTCTATGTACCACCATAGTGCTTTCGTGGCTCTACTCCGAACTAGGGTGTTAAGACTACCCTAGCCTTTTCGATATTGCGGAAACGACCAGTTTCATACCATATGAACTCTTATAATAAACCACCACAGTCTCTTTCTACGACCCTTTATCGTATCCTACTCTAAGGTTTTCCTTCGAGCCACCCAAACCGCAAAAGGTATCCCTTTTTGACTACTGGGAACGAGATTGTGTCATTACCGAGTTGTATCTCGGTTTTTCATAATGTTCAAATACAATTTTGTCAAAGAACATACATTGGTCGCCTAGCGAGGACTCGAACCCCGCACCTCTAGCATACACTACGCTAGTGTGCCCGGTACACCAACCAGCGGTGATTGGTTGGTACACTTTCTACTCAAGGAGGTAAAAAGATATATAAAAAATCAACACCCAACCAACACAGATAATTAAATAATATGTTTGTTTGTAGGTAAGACAAGTTAACACTCACCTCACTTACAAAACAATAATACAATATTATTCAAAACTTGTCAATACTTTTTATGAAAATTATAAAAAAAGATAGGGTAATCACTCCCTATCCGTACGTACTTAACCTTTTAGTGTGGTTAAAAGTCTATAAACACCCTGCTTTTAGCGAGAGGCTGTAGCAGTAACCTCACCAACAACACCGAGAAGTGATAAAGTTCCCGCAGTTGGTAGATATAATATATCACACTTTTACATATTTGTCAATAGAAAAAACCAAGGGCGACCAACCAATGGTTTAAACAAATTTGGAGTGCGTGATAGGATTTGAACCTATGAATACAAATTTTGCAGATTTGCTTCTTAAACCGCTTGAATACACGCACATGGTTGCCCGTGAAAGGCTCGAACTTCCACATTCGTGCTTCAAAGGCACGTGACTTTACCAGTTTGTCTACCGGGCAATAATGGTTGGATAGACAGGATTTGAACCTGCAACCCCTTGGTCCCAAACCAAATGCTCTACCAAGTTGAGCCACTATCCAATATGAGATGGTGCCGAGAGCAGGAGTCGAACCCACAACCTAGTGCTTACAAAACACTTGCACTACCAATTGTGCTATCTCGGCATGTGGGTGGAATTAAACCCACATATAAGAATATAAAAGGATTGCTAGCCAACGGACTCGAACCGTTATAATTTCCTTCACTAGCATAATGGTAGAAGCAGAAGGACTTGAACCTTCGACCGCCGTCGCATCAGAACGGAACTCTACCAACTGAGTTATGCTTCTATAGTAGTGGATGTGGGGCTCGAACCCACACAACCGACGTCTGTTTCTCACGGGTCGTTTAAGGACCCGCCGTTCTACCAGTTGAACTAATCCACCATAAAGGGTCGAGGGAAGTGGAATTGAACCACTATTTATGCACCAGCCTCTCGATGGCACGGGTTGATGGATTTGAACCACCATCTTTGCTTTTGGAGAACAAAATGCTACCATTACACCAAACCCATATGAAAGGTACGTGAGCCACCAGTATGTGTGTAGTGAAAAGTGATGACTCCATACCGGTAACTCACAATAAAATTATACAATATTATTTCTTTCTACGCAATACCTTATTTTCAAACACTTCGATTTCAGGTGTAAGCGAATGAATACGTCCGTTATCGTCTATGTTAATATCCACCCAATAACAAGATTTCTCATTCTTAAATCCCATGCTTCTTGAAAACGGCGTTTCATCCTCCAACGCACCAACTTGAAAGCAATGTTTATCCATGTAATACATATACATTGAATTATGAAAATGCCCTTGTATCACAATATCAATCTTCTTATTTTGTGGTAAAGTTTCCACATAACGCTGCAACTTATAACTAAGACTATAGGCTCTACCGCCACCACCATGGTGCATATGTACAATAACCTTACCAATCTTTAAATCCGCCGTATCAGGACCAAGGTAAACCATATCTTCCCTATGTTTCGCAATTGATGACCCTATATCGCTACCACCATTTCTAAAATAAGTATCTTGGTGATTTCCCCCGATAAAATATGTTTTTCCACTAAATGTGGGGTACTTGTCTAAAACATAATTCAAATGCTCATCGAAACCAAAACACCTAAGTTCATATAATTGTTGTGGGCGATTAAGATACATACCGTCTGTAACATCACCGCCGTGTAAGATATACTTAACCCCTCTATCTTCTGCCTTGTCATATAAATATTTTAAAATGTCCAACCTATCGGCTTTATTGCACAAATGTGTATCCGAAATTAAAAGTAATCGCAAACGTTCTAAGTTGTTTGGAATTTCATACACCCCGTCATGTTGTATTGGTTTTCGTAGTTTAACAATCTCCCCATTTATATAATCAATGAGTTCACCATCTTGCTTCATAAGTTCAACTAAACCAATGACCTCATAATCGTTTAGTTCCAATGTTTCACAAATCTCAGCAAGATTTTTCTTCTTATTGATTAAATATTTAATTTTACCACACAACTCTTTATCCATTACAACCCTCCATTTTATCATATTAAGTATAACATAAAAAGGATGATTTGTCTAATCATCCCATCCTAATTCATGTGTAATCTTATTTATACAAGCAGTAAGTTCTCCCGTAATAAAGAATGTAGGTCTATTGCTATAATACTCGGCATTATTTTCTTTCATAATAAGCACCATACCACGACTTGCAAGATTAAATTGAATAATATACTTATCCCCAATATATCTAATGAAATCTTCCTCAACTCTCGTATAATGTGGTGTAGCATCCACCAAACCCTTGATATATTGATAGTTATATCCTAAGTCAGCCATCTCAGGACAAGGGTTCTCAATTGGCTTTGCATCGAGCATTTTTTCTAATCTTTCTCTCGTTTCGTTATTCATCCCACCAATCATATCCTTTCTTAAAATCTTCTAACCAATGTTTGAAACCGATATTTGTTCCATTATTTACACAACTCTCTATATCGCCAAGCCTCGTCCTTATATTCGTCACGCTCTTTCTCCAATCTCTCAATAAACGCCCCAATAAGTTTCGCTTCATCAACTGGAACGTGATACTTGAATAGAATTGCTGAGACCATTACCTTATCGATTGCATCTTGTTTATTTTGTTCCATTGTTTTCACCCTTTCTTTTTAAATACCATTGATGAAAGTACTCTTTTCTACATTGTCTAAATTCTTCATTATTCGTTTTTTCTAATATCCTTTCTCTATTTTTTAGATACCATTGTTTTTTATACTCGGATATTTTTTCTTTATTCTTTTGATAATATTTTTTACAACTTTCAGCATTACTCATTCGTTACCTCCACCCAATATACTTTCTAAATGTTTAACCTCTGACTCAACCATATAAAATTCATCAGTATCAAAATGCAAGTCACTTTTTAATTTCGCAATATAAGCGAGTCCTTCTTCACATCTATTTTTATACATATGTCTTTCTATACGCACACGTTTCGCATTTTCCGCAGACTTCTCACGATAATAGTCCATGTGTTTCTCACGATATTTTTTACTTGCTCTTTTTTGGGCTTCTGTTGTCACCTTTAATTACCTCCATACTATTTAGATATTGCCATAAAAATAATGCAAGTTTTTTCGGCAAATACTTATCTCTAAGACTTGGTGTCAAGTAACGCTCGATAGGTACATATTTTCCAGGTACTTCCCAAGTTGTAATCGCCTTTTGACTTCTCTTATTATAAACAACAAGAATGTTTCCTTTGACTTTAACATTAACAGCCCCACCTTTTTTCGCTTGGATACCAACTAAGTAATCATGGAAACTACCTTCAAAGTCAGCAATCGTAAATCCCGTACGCATAATATCCTTAATAACTTTATTTGATACCCCAAATCGTTCCATGCACCTTTGCTTCGCATGGTTACTAACTTTCTTTCTCGATGTTCCACTTAATCCCAATCTTCATCATCCTCAATATCTATTTCGTAGATATGTGCTATAAATTTCTTTAACTTCTCAAGCCTATGCTCTCTATCCTCAAGGATTGTTTCGATTTCTTTAATTTGCTTCTTCTTATCGGCGATTTCTTCATCAAGTCTTTTACACTCTTGCTCTTTATTAAAAATCGCAATCCTTCTCATAAGAGTGTCATCTAACTTAATATTATCTAAACAATTTGCATCATCAACATGAAGATTAACAATAGCACCCATAGGAAAAGATGTTTTCTTTCCATCAATACTTTCATAAGTCATATACTTAGGTTCCCATTCAAAACTCGTACCATTGCCAATAATATACTTAATATCTTCATCGTTATAAATAATGACTTTCGTGTTCCCATACCAATTAAGTGGTAATACATTATCAACCTTATACGTCTTCCTTGCCATCTTTCAAAATCTCCTTTATCTCATCAGCGGTCATTTCTTGCTCGCTAACACCTTTATCCATTTCATCAAGACACGTTGATAGCCACCTATAATAATCCATTTGGCTTTTATAGTTAATATTCCCCGCAATACCAACGATAATGTTTATCGAAAACAAAGCAATAGAATATCCACATACCGCATACGGTATCCATTCTACATGAAACAGCCATCTATTTAAAAGCAGCAGCACTAAAGCAATCCAAGACAGTACCATACTAGACTTATACACTGACCTCTCAATATCAATCTTTTTAACAACTTTCTCATATTTTTTATCTATTTCCATATTTTATCATCTCCATCAATTCTTATAATTATTATTCGGTTATTAAGGTGAGTCTTCCTATTCTTATAATAACTACTACGATAAAAGTTAAAAGTTGCAACTCTTATCCCCAAACGTTTACAAATCTCATCCTTCGTACCTTCAAATAAGTATTCTTCACCTTTATATACCGCATATATCCATGGTTCACACCACTTATTCCCTAGCCTTGTCATTATTCCTTTTAAAATAATCTTCCGTTATCTTATGAATAATATCATGCGAGTTTGCCGCTAAATGGCACGCAATTTCTTCATCAAATCTCATATTTTGAAAACTCACATAGCAATCTATGTAACAATGCAATAGTTCGTGCATCAAAGTTTCCCTTTTCTTTTCATAAGCAACACTATCCCACAAATATATCTTTTGGGTTTCGTAACAAGTTAAACCAAACAAACTACCTTTTTCATCGCCACAATCGTCTAACTTCTTCATTTCATTTTGAGGGAGTTCAATTATCTCCCAATCTCTATCGTTCATCTTAAATCGCACGGTTATCACGCCCTTTCAATATTGTTTCTAAACCGTTCAAGCGGTCTTCCAACCACCCATCGTCTTCAATACTCCTCGTAGGCTGCTCTTTAAGTATTCCTTTTATGATTTTTAACTGATTAAGTACCTCGTTAATCACTCTCTCGTCCTCAGTCGCAATCTTATACCAGTCGAAAGTTTCGCAGGTGAAAGTTGGGATAGCATCAATTTGTGCTAAAAAGTAATCCGCAAGTTCCTCATGACCATTTTCCCTTAATTTCCTCGCCGTATTAAGGTAAATTCTACGCAAATCGTTGTTATCACGCTTTAGTTTTTCATATTCACGCCATTCTTCGTCCGAAATTAACTTGCTATTTAACAAGTTTTTACGTAACTTTTCGTGTTTATCCATCTTTTCTATCACCTAACTTCCATTCAATAAACTTATTCCAACATTTTTTGTATTGTTCTTCATCAACTGAACAATTTTCATCACACCATTCGCAATGTTCATCGAAAAACTCATCGTTTTCGCATGCGAAGTTAAAACTTGATAAATATTCCAACGCCTTGTCGTATTTTTGTTGTAAATTAGTTATGTAATCTAATAATTTATCTGCTTCTCTACAAGTTAATCGTGACGCTCTACCAATAACTATATGCTTTAATACATATAATATTTCTTTTATTTCATTATTCATTTTTATTATCTCTTTCTAATATATTTAATAATTTACCTTCACTAAAAAATTCTCCATTATTTTTATAATTTAAAACATATGCTATTGCTTTCTCATTTTTTGATTTTTCTTCAAAATAATTTTTAGACATTTCTTCAAAACTACCTTTAAACATATTCCTTTCTTTTTCTAAATTAGTTATCAAATCTAATATTTCATCAGCAATTCCAAATTGTGAAAATGCTATTCCATTATTAATAAATGTTAAACTTTTATTTGCTTTATTTATTTTTATTTCATTATCCATTATTACTCACCTTCCTTTATTTCTTCAACAATTACTCTTTATTTCTTTCATTTTGTCTAACATTGTGCTATATGCACCCCATCTTTCAAAATCGTTGCCATATTTCTTTTCTTCTATTTGCTCTTTTACCCATTTTTCTAACTCATTCCAATTGTTTTTTAATCTTTCTATTATATCTAATAAATAATCTTCATATTCGTATTGTTTTCTTTCTTCTTTACTTAACCATACATAAAAACTTTGCTTTGTATAATCATCTTGTAATTTGTAATAACCCAATTTATCTCCATCGTTTTTTACCAAATCAACAAAACCATATTTTAAAGCCCATCTACTTAATGTTTCAACATCGTAATTATCATCACTAAATATTGTTTCCAATATTACACTAATAGGTATTTCAACTTTTGTTAAATATCTTTCACTTACTTCATTCATTCTTTATCACTTCCATTTTGTAATATATCTTTACTTTCTTTAGCATAATCAACTAACATATCAATTAAACCTTTTAAACTTTCAACTGTATTAAAACCATCATAATCAAAGCCATAGTCAATAATATATTGTATTTTATCACTTGCTTTTTTACAACGTGATTTGTAATCTTCATATCTTTTTTGTATCATTGCATAGTCAATTGGTGTTGGTTTTTTAGTTATTGCTTTTAATTCAGCATTTAATTCTTTTAATCTTTCATTTTCTTCTTTCAACTTGTCTATTTTTAGTTGCATATTCATACGTACCTCCTCTCTAATTAAATTGTATCATATATTTATACCAATGTAAAGTATAAAAAAAAAAGAAAAACACCCGACTATAAGGAACAGGTGTTTAGTAGGAGTTGATTGAAATGTTATTCCAATTAAGAATTTGAGACATCCCTAATATGTAATCTCCACGAAAACATAATCCAATACATAAACAAACGCTTTCATAATATTAACTAGAGTAATCAAACAAATATTATGAGGAATACCGCTGATATAAACATAATTTATTTTAGAGGTTAAAATATGACATATTAGCGGTGGGTTGAAATAACATTTCGAGTTGATTGTAGCATGGATGTATAATTTTGTCAAGTATAAAGTGTCTTTTTATTTTAAAATCTGCTCGGGCAGTTGACATTGGCTCGGGGGCGTGTTCCCCCTCTACCCCCACCCCCCCTACCAATTAAGAGACAACATCTTAAAAAATTTGTCTCTCTGTCTCTTAAAAATAAGAAACAAAAGAGACACACCACCAAAAATTTTGTATCTTAAAAATTGAAAAAATAAGAGACAACATTTTAAAAAAATTGTATCTTAAAATCACACCAATTAAGAAACAAAAAATAAAAAAGTTTGTCTCCTATACGATAGCAAACAAATGTTTATTATATAGCACCCCCCCCTCCTAACACAAACACACGTTTGCTTGACACCGAAAGTGTAAAATTTTAGAAAAGTTATGAAAAGTCTTGACAAGTTATGAAAAGTATGATATAATATAAATAGATAAAAAGGGAAAGTCTAGCCTTATTTTATCAAGTTATTTGACAAGACTTTTCAAAATTTTACATTGAGACAGACAATCGTCCACCTTTTAAAGCGTCAACGCAACACAGAGGACGCCAAAAAATGACAAAAACGCTGTAAAGCCTTATAAAATAAGGGTTTGCGAGGGTTTAGGCATTTTCAAAAAGTGGGTAAAAATAGGGTTAAAATGTAGGTTGATAGCATACATAAAAAAGTCAAAAAAATGATTGTAAAAGGTTGACAAGTCTAGTAAAGTATGGTACAATTATATTGACAACGGGGAAAAGACACAAAATTGTTATTTGAAAAGTTAGGAGGTAAACAAAAGTATGAAAGTAGAACAATTTATCAACAAAAATCAATTTCATCTATACGGAAACGGCAAAAACATATTACAATCGTACGACAGCACCGTTGTAGTGATTGATTACACGCCTACGTTTAAAATCATTTTAGGGCGTGATTGGGATTACAGCACGACTACAAGTAAACACGTATACGCTTTTTTGGAAGAATACGGAAACATTGATTTTTACGGCATAAGAAACAAAAGGGCATATATTAACAAGTTAATAAACGACGGCAAAATACAATATGATGAGACAATGAGGTAAAGCAATCTTGCTTTTCTCTTGTTAAGCCTATCAATAATTTTGGTAGGTTTAGGGAGGGAAAACAAGCCAAAAAATGTACTATAAAATCATAGTATACAAAAAAGGGTTTGCAAACGTTGAAACAAAGAAAGGTTTGCGAAAGGTTGTATATTTTCAAAAGGTGGCAACGTATCACGGCATACACAAAGCCACGTTATCAAAAGAATATTTGAAAACATGGGAAAAGTGGAGGGATACTTGCTACCATATTAGCGAAATATTGGAGACGGAGCAAGACACTATCATTGAAAACTACAACGCAAAAGCCAAAAAATATGGCGTTTTAGTGGGGGTATAAAAAATACGTTCACTAATTAGCCCGTGTCTCTTGTCTCTTAATTGTCTCCTAAATTTTAAGAGACATTTGAGAGACATCACGCAAAAAGTGATTTCGGTTAGTCTAGTAAAATTTTTAGAAATTTGAGCCAATAACCCGGGCAATTTGCGATAACTTGATTTTTTAAAACGGAAAATGTGAGCCAATAACTCATGTTTTTATTTCATTTCAATAACTTTTATATCATTGTTTTCGTTTGAAATTTGTTCTCTTATAGCATCTAGTGATTGCATTGGTGTTTGTGTTTGATTTGTTGCTGATACGTTTACGTCTTGTGTATCTTTGAAGCCGTGATAGTTTTTACCTAAAAAGATAAAAGGGACGGACGGTACCTCATTAGACATGACGCCGGTCTCTTGATATGAGAGTATTGTGGAAATTGCTTTTTTTAATAAGTCCGAAAAAGTGTTTGCGTTGTTATTGATTGCATCATAAATTGTTTCTTTACTACCACCACAATAAACACAAAAACTAGCCACCGTCGGTATCATATCATAATCATAACACAATTTAAAATACCCCCCTATTTCTTCTTCGCACTCCTCACGACTATTAAATAGTTGGGGACGCCCCCTACCTCTTATAACGTCTTCGTGCATTTTATCTAACATACGATTTGTTATTATACTATTAAAAGCCTTTACGTTTGGTTGTGATAGATACTCACTCATTTTTAATTTATTGTTTGGCACTTTTTTGTTAATAAGTATTTCTTCTCTTTCTTCTTTCGTAGTATAATCACGTTTACTGATAGCCATAAATACCACCTCTATTTGTTAAAACAATTATAACATAATAAAAAATATATCACAATATATTAATTAAAAAAATATATCACAATATATTAATTAAAAAAATATATCACAATATATCAATTAAAAAATTTGACAAAAACAAGATAATATGCTATTATATAATTACATAAAAAATAGCATAAAACACTTGTAAACAAAAGAAAAAATGCTATTGTTTACAAGTTTGTTTACTACTTTGTTTACACCTTAAGCCTTGATTTTAAAAGGTTTAAGGCTTTTGTAAACGTTGTAAACGAAAAAAAGTCATATATAATACACGCGAGAAAAAGAGTGTATTTTTTTATTATCTATTTTCTTTTTTTCTTATAGTATTATATATATTTTATGTTTACATTGTTTACAATTAATATAAATATAGATAATATAAGGGATTATAAGTAAACGAAGTAGTAAACAAGAAGTAAACGAAGTAGTAAACAAAACAACAAAAAATAAGAAAAACAATAAAAAACATATGGTTTTTGGTTAAAACACAAACATATGTTTTACATCTATAATTTTTATTATTATATTATATATAATATAATAATAAAAATTTTTTAAAGAAATTATTAAAAAATGGTTGACAAGTCTGTCAATATGTGATACAATGTTATTAGCAACGGGAAAATAGGTTGCGAGAAAGAGGTTAAATAATATGAAAATGACATTAGATGAATATTACAAAATGACATTTACAAGTTATTATATGCAATTTGATAACGACGGCAATTTTAAATACGGACATGGTGTTATTCCTTATGGTATTTATAAAAATGCTGAAAAAGAATTAAAAGATTATTTAAAGACGCATAAGAGAAACAACGATATATATTGTGAAATTGTTTATAACAACAAAATTAAAGATATAGTGAGAATATATTTTATTGGTAAAACAAAATTCAATAAAATACATATTGGTATATAGAAAAGAGGTTAAATAATAATGATATATCTAACATTTAGGGTTATAAAAGCAATAAAATTGACATTTAAAATTGGTTTTGGAATATTGTTTCTACCAATTAAAATATTAAAAAGATATTAAATATCTTCAATCAAGATATTAAAAAAGTACAAAAAGTTTTCAAAAAGTGGTTGACAAGTCTACAAAAGTATGATACAATTATATCAAGAAAGCCGAAAAAGGCTTTTAAATAAGACTTTTATTGTAAAGTTTTGTAAAGGAAAGAGGTTAAAAGATTATGAAAATTGATATTTTATTAAATGATGAAATAATAGTCAATCATAGATTAGGTTATTATATCATTAAAAAAGAGGGTAAAGGTTATGGGGTATACCAAAAATATACTAGTGAAGAAATAACATATTATATTACGGCGTTTAAAACATTAATAGACGCATTAAAGTTTGTTAGAACATTTATAAAAGATTAATAGAAAAGAGGTAAAGATTATGAATATAAGTTTAAATATACAAGTATTTGCAACGTATCATATAAAAGATACGAAAGACGATAAAATGATACATTATACGTGTTATGACATTGACGACGTTAAAAAGATTATTAAGTATTTTAGAACACATAAGAATAGCGAGTTAGTTAATATTACGTATAGTGATAGTTGGTTAAAAAATGATTGGAGCGTGAAAGATTATGAATAAGATTATGTTAGCGACATTAAGAGATACGGAAACAAACGAGGAAAAAATGTATACGTTTGATAGTTATGAAGAATATTTTAACGAGACTTTTAGTCCATGGGTAGAAATATTATTTGCAACCGATTTTAAAGTTAAAGGCAAGACGTATGCTGATAGAAAAGAGTTTGTTAGAAACATGGCAATAAATTATTCTAACAACGGGGCGTGTGGCTTGTCATGGGGCGAGGTTGCGATTGTTAGAAATAACTTTTATGAGTTAGGAAAAAGATACGGACTTTTAAAAGAGTTTAAAGAGAATTGTATTTGTTAAAAGAAAAGAGGTAAAGATTATGATATATTTAAGCGAATTACAAAAAGAAACATTATTGTTAGTTGATAAAATGATTGATGAGGGCAAGACGTTTAAAGAGATACAAGATTATTTGTATGATAATGACTATATTTTTAGTCAAGAAATAAAAAATGGCTATCGTAGTAAGACAAAATATACGATTGAAAAAATAACTATGGAAGATAAAGACGGACAAACATACATACATTATGAAAATAGTTATGTAGATTTGATTAAAAGAAAAAATGGACTTGCTTATTGGGAAACAATAAGGTTAAGTTAGGAAAGAGGTGTAAATTATGGAAAAAATAACTTATGAAGATTTGATTGAATATTTAAAAGATAACGTTGACACATTAAAAAACATGGTAAGCGAGGTTAATAGTTGGAACGGAGGTTTAGATAACTATGTGTGGTACAACAATGACGAATATTTTTACGAAGACTTTTTTAGTAGTAAAGACGAGGTGGCACGAGCCGTATATTATGGTGGTAAAGACTATTGTTATACTGATGATTATGTTAGATTTGACGCATACTGCAATCTTGAAACAGCAACTGAATGGGGTGTTAATGATGATTTGAAAGACGGAGCCAAAGAGATATTGGACGCATTTTTAGAGGAATACGCTGACAATAACGTTGATACATACGACGATACATTTAAAGGTATGATAAGTGATTATTATAATACCGAAGAAAGCGAGGAAAAATAACATGGGTATTGATAAAATAACTGACGTATTACATGACGTACAACAAGAGTTTGAAAACGAGATTGGCGATTTGTATTATTACGGCGAATATTTAAGTGATAGAGAGTGCGATATTGCGTTGTTTATTATTGATTGCTATAAGAATAAGGTAGAATTATTATTAAAAGAAAGCGAGGAAGAATAATGACTAACGTTTTAAATAAGGTTATTGAGATTGAAGACTATTATGGCAATATGATTATGGTTATTGAAATAAATGACAAAGGCGATATTGTTAATACAATTGATTGCGACGTTGCTGATATAACCGATGACTATTACTTTGATACTGATAAAGAGTTAATTAGATTACAAAAAGAAAGAGAGGAAGATAGATAATGAGTAATTATAAACAAGCAAGAGAATTTTACGATTATATTATTAAAAACAATGGTTATAGTAATATGTCTATGATTTGGACGATTGATTGTGTTGAGAGTAGCCTACAAGCGTTTGATATGGACTTGATTATAACTGACGAAGACAAAGAAACTATGTGTAATTTAGTTTTAAATGGTTGGTTAGATACGATATACGACATTGGAATTAGTAGAATTGCTGATTTGGTTGTTAAAAATTGGGGCGATTTAAAAGACAACGACAACGCTAGTGAAATTGTTGAAGATTTGATAAGCAACGAGATAGGTTTTTAAGGAGGTAATAACTATGACTTACTTTGAAAAGATAAAAGTTAATAAAAATGAATTAAAATATTATAACGAATTATTGCAATTAGATTTAGAAGAAGACGCCCCTTTCTATAATAAGGACGATATAGAAAGATTGGGAGCAAAACAAGACGACTATATTGGGTTATATACAATCACGTTTGATAACGGAAATTATATCACAATTGATTTAGCAAGTGGTAGTTGTAATTACTATGACAACATAGTGTTATGGAGCAAAGACGGACAAGAGTTAGTTTGTGCTGATTGTAATTATACAATTGATAGTTTTGAGTTATTTTATGATGAAGATATATACGAGGTTAGATTTGAGGTGGAATAATGAATAACGATTTAAAGTTATATTATGAAGATAAAGGCGAATTATTAAGATTATATTATACATATAATGACGAGATTGTTTATTGTAATTGGTTTGTTGATAAAAACGATATAAATGATATTATACGCGGTGTGAACGAATTATATAGTATGGTAAAGGTGGTGCTAAACAATGAAAGATAAATTATATATAAACGTACACGATTATCAAGGTACGACGTGGGCGTTAGGACAAGTTGGAACAATACAAGATTGGAAAGAAATGGCATTGTGTTGGTGTGATAGCGACGAAAGTTGGGAAATGTACGACTTTATAGAACAACACGAAAACAACGAAGATTTACTAGGGGAAATTAGTTGTCATTGGGACATTGAGATTGTAGAGTTTGACGAGAATAACCGAGAGCATTTAGAATTAAAAGAAATGAGGGAAAAGTGGTAGTATGTTTAATAAACAAGAATTAGATACGTTAAATAGTATTGCAACCTATTTAAAAATACACAATAATATAGCCCTTTATAATGGGTTGCAATCTATTATTGATAAGATTATGACGTATAGAGCCAAAGATAACGCACGTAAATTAAAGTACGTGAACGAAAAAAGAAAACTAGATAAGAACTATGCGAGAGAAAATAGTAAAAAGAAAGTAGGTAATAACTAATGAACGAAAAGTTAAAACAATATATTGAGAATATCAATCAATTGGGTGCTGACGCACGATACGAAGACGATTACGATAGATTAAGAATTAAATTAGAAAGTATAAAGACATGGTGTAATACGGCGATTGTGTTAATAAATAGATTAAAGAAAGGTGCTGATAAATAATGAGAGATAAGATTATGGAAAACTATTATAAAATAACCGATATGTTATGGTCTCATTATAATAAAATAAAAGTTATTGATAACTATGATTATTATAAGAGCAACGCATATACAATATTTTATTTAAGAAATACTGAAAGTTTTGACGATTTTAAAAAAGTATGGAAAGAGAATATTGACGAGTGTAGAGAAAAAGATTTTAATTACGACGATATATTGGACGCATTTGATAAGAAAGCGAAAAGTTCGTTTGATTACGTAGAGTTAGGAACATTAGATATTTGCACGAGGGAAGATTACGAATTAGAGATATAAGAAAGAGAGGAATTGAAATGAAACAATTAGTGGTAAAAGATATATTTGATTGCGTAAATAGACTACAAAAAAGTGGTATGAATTTTAACGATATTATGGAACTACCTATCTATTTAGGTAATGACGACGAATTGAACGGTATTCATAACGGTTGGTATTGTAGTACGATTGATAGCAACGACGAAGAAGATAGTTGGTTAATTGAAATGATTGACGAAGATTACGCAACGACGACATTAAATGGTAAAGGTATTTTAATTAGTTAAGGAAAGAGGTGTTTTAAATGGTAAAATATGATTATACTAGGTTAAGATTTATGATTTATAAAATTGAGGTTGGTGTGTTGCTTGATAAAGGACACGAAGAATATGATTGTTATAATAGTGTTTATGACAAGCAACACGCTTTCTATGACGAGAACGTATCTTTTGAATTAGATTATCAACAAGCGATTGATTATGCTAATGGGTACGTTGAGGACGGCGTTAATGGTACGTATGCTATTGTTAGCAAGATACCATACGAAAGTAATGACGTAGAGGACACAATGTATATGGTTAATACAATCATTGGTGGTGGCAACGTTGAAGATTGGGTTGAGAGATTTGATAGAGAAGACTTATGGGGAACAAACAATATTATCTATAATATTTGGAAGACAAGAGACGAGAATAACCCTTACTATTTGGGAAAAGGAAACGGAAAGATTATAAAAGATTTCATTGTAAAGGAGGAAAAATAAAATGGAATTATATGTATTAAGATTAGACATGTATCACGAGTGGGCGTTAGAGTGTGGAGCATGTGATTTGATTGGTGTATATGACGATAAAAGTAGAGCCGTTGAAGAACTTAAAAAGTATATCAACGCTGAAATTAAAGACGGAAGACGTGTTGACTATACATTAGAAGATATTGACGTCTTTGAGAATAATGACGAGAATAGTTTATATGTTGATATATATGAGGACGATTGCGATTATGATAACGGAAAGAGTATGGGAACATTTGTTATTGAGAAAAAAATACTAAACGAAAGTGGTGTGATTATATAATGATATTAGGAGCAATTTTAAGTGGTATTGTTGATGGTATGTTTAAAACAAGCAAGCCACGTAAAAGAACATACGGAACAAGACGAAAATCATATGTACCAAAAGGCAAAAATTATCGTGTATATTGTCGAGGAAAATAAATTATAAAAATTGTCAAAATAACTTGACATTTTTTGTAAAGTTTTGTAAAATATTAAATAAAAAAAGGAGGAATTACAATGTATGATACATATAAAGATTTAGTAGATTATGTTTTATGCAACGATATTGAAAACGAGGAAATGTGTAATTTAAGCGATACGAAATATCAAAAGTTGATAAATGATATTGCTAATGATTTACTTTTTGATAGTAAACTTAATGACTACATTGATAATACGATTGAATATTATTTGAAAAAAAGATTAAAAGAAATGGAGGAAAAATAATGAATAGAATAATTGATATAACTTATAAATTAAATGAAGATAAGACATTACTAACAATTGATTTAATTGATGAAAGCGATAACAACATAACTAGATACCTAAAAGAATATAACTTGATTGAGATTGACGAGCCAATGATTTTATATAATCAAATGTTAGACGATTTTGGTGCCGAATATGATGATGAGTTGGCTGGTACATTAGATAGAATAGTTAATAAAATTGAGAAAGTAGGTGGAAACAATGACTAAAAAGATAGTGCATAGAACTAAAAATGTTATCACTATTGATAGTGATTATGCTAAAAAGTATGTTGAATTGACAATAAAGATTGAAAAACTAAAAAAAGAATTAGAGCCGTTAGAATTAGAACTTAAAAAAGAGATTATTGACATTATGAATGAAATTGATACAACAAAAATGTCTTCTAATGGTATTATAGCGACATTAACTAAGGCATATAGCCAAAATAAACTTGATACAACAAGATTAAAAGAAGAAGATGTTGATACTTATAATAAGTATTTGAAAACGGTTGAAGTTAAAGCGAGTTTAAAATTATCACTAGACAAATAACTAATAATTTGATATTATAAAATTGAGTGATATTATATGAAAATAATAGATTTAAAACGGGAAGATTACGAACAAGTAGCGGTTAATTCTTCCCGTTGGTTATGTGTTGATAACCTTAAAAACGAATATTGGAAAAATATAAAAGATTTTGAAGGACTATACCAAGTTAGTAATTACGGTAGAGTTAAGAGTTTGAAAAGGGAAACAAACAACCATTATTGTTATAAAGATAGAATATTGAAAGCCGGCAAAAATAGTAATGGGTATTATATTGTTATATTATGTAAAGACCATAAAAAACATACAAAAAAAGTGCATATATTAGTTGCAAAAGCATTTATACCTAATCCTTTAAATAAACCTTGTGTAGACCACGATAAACCAGTTGAAAAAAATTATTGCAATAATTGTGTCTATAATTTGAGGTGGGCGACCTTAAAAGAAAACATAGAGCATTGTAGAGAATTGGGTAGATTTAATAAGCCACCAGAATATCACAAAAAGGGAAAAAACCACCACGGGTCTAAACCCGTTATACAATTTGACTTAAAAGAGAACTTTATAAAACAATGGTGGTCGCTTGTTGATATAAAAAGAGAATTAGGGTTAAGCGATAAGTATATAGGAATTGTAATAAATAACCAAACATACAATGCTTATGGTTATAAATGGCAATTTGGAATATACGAGAAAGAGAGGTGATGAGACCGTGAGGATAATAATCAGTAATTGTATTGAGATACAAGAGCCAACAAAAGATATAAGAGATTTTTGTATTAAAAATCTAACATATAAAAACCCCGATTATGAGAAGAAAAAACGCATGGGTTTTTGGGCGTATGGTATTTCCAAAGATATAAAACTATATAATGAATATAATAACTCATTATATTTACCAATAGGGTTTTTTAATAAATTATACGAATACCATCCTATTTCTAGTGATTATATTGATTATAGTGTGGTTAAAAAAGCCAATATAAAAAGCAACATTGTATTAAGAGATTATCAAGAATTAGCAACGCCTAGTATTGAAAAATATGTTTGTGGTATTTTCATATTACCTTGCGGTCTTTGACGCTTGGTAAAACTGAATTAGCGTTAGAGTGTGTTAATAGATTACAACAAAAGACATTGTTTATAACTCATACAACCGATTTGGTTAAACAAGCACACCAACGATGTCTAGAAAAAATGAAATGCAATACTTCTTTAATAACTGATGGAAAATGCGACGTTAGTGGCGATATTGTGTTTAGTACAGTTCAAACACTTATTAAATTTATTGATAGTGGTAAGATTAAACAAGACGATTTTGGTATGATTATAGTGGACGAGTGCCACCGTACTTCAACTAACCCCGAGAGTTTACAAATGTTTAGAACTTGTATTGAATATTTTGCAGCGCGTTATCGTTTGGGTTTAACGGCAACACTTCATAGGGCTGACGGGCTACAAGATTGTATTACAAAAATAATTGGTGAAGTAATTTATGAAATTAAAAAAGATAAAGAAGAATACACATGTTTATATGAGGGAAAAGAATTACTACGATTTCCAGTAAATTCTTTCCAAGTTCCCGCTGAAATAACTGTGATTGAAACTGACTATGATATTGGTGATAGAGATGTTTATTCTGCTGACGGTGGAACTTTGCAATATTCTAAATTAATCAGTGATATAGCAAATGATAAAGAACGAAACAATTTGATATTAAAGACATTAAAAACCATAAATGGTAGTACAATTGTATTAAGTGATAGAGTAGACCAATTAAAATATCTTTGCTCACAGGTTAAAAATGGTGTACAAATTGATGGCAGCACTCCAAAAAAAGAAAGAGAACAAGCCCTTGAAGATGCTAGAAATGGTAAATATAAGTATTTGTTTGCAAGTTATGCCCTAGCAAAAGAGGGTTTAGATGTTAAAATATTATCTAATTTGGTAATGGCAACACCGGTAAGAGATTTTGCGATAGTAACCCAAGCAATTGGACGTATTCAAAGACCATACGAAAATAAAACGGTTGCTACTGTATATGATTTTGTAGACCAAGTTGGTATGTTGCATAAGTTTTTTGCTGATAGACGTAGGACATATAGAAAGAATAATTGGGAAATAGATAACGTATATCTAGGTGGTAAATAATGAGTTTACATAAAGCAATAGAACACGGAAAAGAAAAAAGAAAAGAGTGGGTTGGTAAAAATTATTGTAAGTCAGTGGATACCCATTGTCAAAACCACGGCGGTAGGTATCATAGTTGGCAATGTTCGTGGTGTGAGGGTAATAGAAAACATAGGAATAATAAAAACGAACTGAAAGGAAAAGGTTATTATGAGTAATTGGAAAGTAATATACGATAATAATAGTGGTAAGATAGTAACTGATGAGCCAACGGACGAAAATTGTTGGGATTTCTATCACTCATCACCGACTATTCGAGGTTTTGGTTCCATATCAACGAGTAGAGAATTGTGTTTAAAAAAGATAATACGAGTATATAAGAAAAAAATAACCGATAAGGAAAAAGAACTTAATAAAATGAAAAGATTTTTAAAGAAAGTTGAGCGTGAATTGAGTAATGAATAACGAATTACAAGATAAACAATATTTAGCATTGGAATTAACCAAAATAGCATACCCGCCAATATTAGAAACATATGGAACCGCTTGTGATAAGATATATAAAAGTTATGAATATTTCTTAAAACAAACAATGGAAATAACCGACGATATTGAAACGGTTGCTACCTTAAAAAATGAAATCAACAAACTCCAAAGAGAAAACAAGCGACTAGAACTCATTAACCAAGACAACTTAACGCCTTTTGCTAACGATGTTATGAACGTATTAGTTGGTGCAAAAGGTGACATGGAGCCGTATGTTTATGACTCGATTGTTAACATTGTTAAAGCAAAGATACATTAGTATCTTTTTTTATTTCAAATGGTTGACAACTTTGTTTTGTTGGGTTATAATTGAAATACATTAACGATAGTATGGGAGGTGATTATTGAGATGGAATATAGAACACTAATTCTTAAATACACCGACCAAAGAGATATGCTTTTAGATGGTCGTCCAATTACTTTTTTATCAAGAGAATTAAACTATAACCGAGAACATTTAGCGTTGATACTAGACGGTAAAGAACCTTGTACTCCAACTCTTGCTAAAAGAATTATAGACCGTCTAAAACCAAATGAAAAAGTAGAAGACTATTTTAAGGAGTATGAGGGATAATATGGAAAAAGAAATAAAAGATTTAACAAAAGATGAATTGTTAAACCCCAATTGTATACCAACTATTTTGGCATCAATAACTGAGAAAAATGAAAACGAAATATTATCTGAATTACTAACTGTTGCTACTAAATATAAAATAAAAACACACATAAAGAACGCAATAACCAGTTGGCGTGTAGAAAAAAATATATCCAATAATGTTGTTGGAAAAATGTTGGAATATGATGAAGATGGGTATGTAAAACCAACAACAAGTAACTATCAAATTATTTTCAACAACGATGAAAAGTATAAACACTTGTTTGGGTTTGATATTTTTTCAAGCAAATTGGTAAAGTTTACTAAGAACGGGGTTGAAACATGGTCTGACGGTGATGACTCGATACTTCGTTGCAATATTGAACAAGAATATGGTTTATATAACCAACAAAAATACTATGACGCTTTTAATAAAACAGCGTTTGAACGTTCTTTTCACCCAATAAAAGACATTATAGAACATTCCCCATGGGACGGAACACCTAGAATAGATAGGTTTTTAGTAGATATTATGAAATGTGATGATACTGATTACACTCGTGAGGTTTCACGTATGATATTTTATGGGGGTATATCTCGATTATATCAACCCGGCTGCAAGTTTGACTATATGCCGATTTTAATAGGTCCACAAGGAAGTTATAAAAGTACAATTGTAAATTGGTTAGCAATTCACGATGATTACGCTGGCGATATAAATACAATTGAGGGTAAAGACGCTCTCGACAATATCCAAGGTAGGTGGATATGCGAGTTCTCCGAGTTATTGGCTCTTGTTAGAACGAAAGATGTTGAGGCTATGAAAAGTTTTACAACACGATGTGTTGATAAATATAGGGCATCTTACGAAAGAAGAACACGTGAATACCCTAGACAATGTATATTCATTGGAACTACAAATGATGTACAATTTCTATTTGATAAAACTGGTAATAGACGATATTTACCAATATCAATTGGATTAAAACCTCGAGAATTGGATAAAAAAGAAGATTACGTTAGAGAATATATATTAGAATGTTGGAGAGAGGCTTTGCATCTTTATAAAGAGAAAAAAGCATATTTAACGATACCCACTAGATATTATAAAGATGTTGTTGACGCTCAAAACAGTGCTGTTGAAGACGACCCACAAGTTGGTTTATTACTCGATTATCTTGAAAATAAACAAATTGGTGACCGTGTTTGTACACTTGAGATATTCACACAATGCTTCAATGGTATTAAGAAAAACTTTAATAGATTAGCAGCAAAAGAAATTTCACGAATGTTATCTAACTTACCAGATTGGGAAAGAGGTAATAACAGTACATACCGTTTCAAAGATTATGGGACACAACGATATTGGGAAAAGATAGAGATTAAAGAAAAATGGAACGATTTAGATTAAGTTAAAAAACACGATTTTTTAACTTTTTATTTTATCTGCTAAAAATGTTGACAAGTTATGAAAAGTAGTGTATAATTTTGATAAATGAAAGGAGAAAAGCATGGAAACAATATGTAATAACGATTTAGACTGTGTAACCGACGAAGATTTAGGTTATGAAGACATCGAAGACTTAGCATATACAACCGAAATTGACCCATACGATGAATATGTGGATAGTCAGTTGGAAAAAGAATTTATGGAAGGAGATGAGTAATATGACAATCTGGTTAAGAAAAAGAAGAATGAGTGGTTTGACAACAGCCGATATGGCAAATGAATTGGGGTTGAGTTATACGAGATACGAAGCAATAGAGAAGGGAGATATAAAAATGCCATCAAATTTAATGGATAAATTTAATGAAATAATAAATAGGGGAAAACAAAACGAAATAACAAACGCTGAAAATAATGTAAATGCTGATAGGTTTTGGGAAGAAGTAAAACAAAAGAAAGAAGACGGTACATACGTCATCCAAGATAAAATGAGAGAATTTAATATTCCAAATATGCCAGTGTTAGTAAAACTAATGGGTTATAAAAGTCCGGGTACGGTATATAACTATTTACAAAATAGAGTTCCAGCCGGAGCCGAGTTTAAGAAAAGATTATACAATTTCTTTAGCGATGAAAGAAATGTACAGTTACCCGCTAAGAAACAAAAACAAAAACGTAATGTTATTGCAAAATGTGACCCAGAGTTAGATGCTTATTGGGAAAATACTGATTTTATTGCTCTTGCAAAACAATTCAATGTATGTAAAACTGATGTTGCCAACGCAATTGGTGTTCACAATAGTACAATATGTAATATGTTTAATAGAAAGAATAAACCAGGGTACAATACACTAGCAATGGTTAAAGAATATTTTGAAAGATTGGCTCGTACAGCACCGGTTGAATTACCAAAAGAACCGAGTTATGAACCAGCCGTTGACGTTAGTGAGTTGGTTAAAAACAACGAAGAAGAAAGTGTTGAACAAAAATCCGAACCAGTTGGTGTTATTAGAAGATATGCTTGTGAGTTAGATGAAATTAGCCAACAAATAAAAAAATATAATGATAAAATAAAAGAACTTGAAATTAGAAGAAGAATTTGTATTGAAGTATTAGATGCAATCAATGAATTGACACACGTGGAGGAATAATTATGTTACCCACTATAAAACAGTATAATATTGATTATAGTTTTATCATATCGAATTATTTGAACAAAGATTTATGGAAGAAAAGTTGGAACTTGTTTGTTTATAAAGATAATGTTTTTAAATTAAGTTTATATTTAATCAATACCCAGCAAGATTTTATAACATTTGAAATAACATATAATAAGTTAGCCTATGCTACGGAAACCGTAAGTTATTTTTTAAACAACACAACTATTAAGGTATTGAAACAACAAATAAATGGTGCTATATTTAGATTGATGGAAAGATATGATGAGAACCTATGTAGAGATACCAAGGGATATAAGGATATTTGCGATATGTATAGTGATGAATGTAGCGAACTTCGTGAAATAGCCGAAAGTTATCTTAACGAATGTGGTGTTAGCCAAGATGATATTAGAGAGGCATATATTGATAGATATGTGAGCGACAATTCTCGTTGCGATGTACATAAATCAAACTATTTATATGGACATAAATATGAGCAACTAACCGATATGTTCATTGTGTTTACAAAAATAACCGATGATAAGAATAGATATAATACGGTCGTTGAAAGGATAAACGACACAGCATATATTCAAAAAATCGAAAACGATATAAAAGAGTTTAGAGATTACTTTGAAACCGATGAATATAAAGAAGAAATGAACGATAATTTACTAGCGATTTAGGATGTGATAATGTGATTTTAAATAAATGGAATTACGAAAAGCATAATTATGATAGTTATACTATACCAGATAATTGGAAAGTAAAATGTGATGGTAAACTTAGTGAAATAATAAATTGTGCTAGATGTGGTCGTGAAACAATATTGGGGGATTGCTATACATCTTTAGAAATACACACGGCATTATATGGTTTTGGTTTCCTTGTTTGTAAAGATTGTAACGAGGAAGAATGGGAACGCAGGAGGAAATATAAAGGTGAATAACCAAATATTCATTACACCGAGTAATGACCGATGGTTTGATTTAAAGGATTTACCAAACGAACTTTGGAAGGATGTGGAAAATTTTGAAACGCTTTATGCTATAAGCACATATGGAAGGTTAAAACATTTACCCAAATATAAAAACCCAAGGGAGTTTATAATGAAACCATATAGAGATAAATACGGTAGATATATTTCTTATCTATACAAGAATGGGAAGAAAAGTGCTTTTTATACACACAGACTTGTTGCACAAGCGTTTATTCCAAATCCTGAAAACAAACCCGAGGTTAATCATATAAATCCAATCACTATAGATTTATGCGATAACAGAGTGTCTAAATTGGAATGGGCTACAAGTAAAGAAAACACTCAATGGACAATAAAGTGTGGAAACCTTTATAAGCCAACGTCTGGTAAATATGGGAAATACCATCATTTGTCAAAACCTATTGTAAGATTATCTAAAGATTACAAACTAATTGATAAATGGGACAACGCTAGAGAAATCGATAGAGAATTAAAAATTGATTATAGGTTTGTTTCTAGAAATTGCAACCACTTATGTAAAACCGCTCACGGATATGTTTTTATGTTTGAGGAGGAATATAATGAACAAATGGGAAAAGATAAATGATAATTATTTACGATATAATCTAAAGATATTTCCTGTAATTAAAAACGGGAAAACTCCCATAATAAACGAATGGAATAAATCTTGTTCAAGTGATTACTTACAAGTGCTTTACTGGATAGAAAACGCAAGGGATTGTAATTGGGGTTTACCTTGTAAAGAGAATAATCTATTTGTTTTGGATTTAGATAGGCATGATGTTGAAAAAGACGGAGTAGAAAATTTTAAAAAGTTATGTGATGATTTGAAAATAGAATTACCAAGCACGCTAATACAAGAAACACCTAGTTTAGGACAACATTATATATTTAAAGGTGACGAAGAATTAAGACAAGTAAATGGTGTTGCTAATGCTTTTAAAGATTATCCGGGCATTGATATTAGGAATAGTAATTATATTGTAGTTACACCAAGTGAAATAAATGGGAAACACTATCACTTTATAAATAATATAAAACCGCAACCAATGAATGAAAAATTAAAACAATATATACTGGATACTGTTGGTACAAAAACCGAGCATAAAAAAACACCTTATGAAAAACCAAAAGAGGTTTTTAAAGGAAACCGAGACACATCACTTTTTGAATACATTAACTACTTATATTTTAAGACACCACTTGATGAAGACGAAATAACCTTGTTAGCAAAGGATTTTAATAACAACTTTGACGAACCTCTATCAGAAAAAGACGTTAAGTATAAACTTAAAAAATGTTTTGAAAAGAGTAGAGGAGAGTTTTTAGTTGTGCGAATACCGGAGGAGGAATTGTGATGAAAGCAATAATAAACGAAAATGTTGAGCACCAAGGAATTTGTGGGAAAGAAATTATAATTGAAAAAGAAATAACAATCGGTGATATACTCGATACCAACTTCAATAACATGCCGATTGCTATGGTTAATTTTGTGTTTAGAAGAACTGATTTGTTAGATGTTGATGAGAATATGAAAGTTTATTACGGACACGTTGGTTTTCTGGGATATTTCGTTGCAGAAGATGAAATAGTGTTTATATAAAAAATCCCAAGAGATGAAGGGTCCTCTCTTGGGTAGGAAATGTGATAATGTGCTAAAAGTTAATTTAACACATTATTATTATATCATAACTATATAATAGTGTCAAAAAAAGCATTGACTACGTTATGTTAAATATGGTATAATTTAGTTAAGTGTAAAAAGAGAGGTGATAGCATTGGATTTTCCAAAACTATTAAAACAGTGCCAATTACAAAGACACATGACAAACGATACGTTTTCGAAATTCATTGGCAAAAGTAGAACATGGTTACAATGGATATATTCAAAGAACCCAAAGGTAGAAAAGTATTTATTAAGTGAAAGAACTATATACGACTTACATGAAAAACTAGATATACCAACTGAGGTTATGGAGGAGTATAATATCTATTTACTAAAAATGCGTTATAAAAAGGACGATGAATAATGGGTGGTTTGAAAAGCCAACGGGTTGGCAAATCTTGGGAACAAGAAATCATTAACCAATACTATAAAAGGGGGTACCAACCGTTTAAGTTATCAACCGAAATTAAAGGAACTTGTTTCGATATAATCGCTATTAAAAATGCAACCGTGTTATGTATCGAAGCAAAACATATAACAGGCGATAAACTATATTTCAAGTCTAGCGGCTTGGAAAAGAAACAAGACGAGATAAACCATTTTATCAAGCATTGCAATACGAATTTATATGTGTTTGTTAAGTCTGATAAAACAGGAAAATGGTTTGACTCTTGGATTAGAATGTATCCGAAATTAAAAGAAAAAGGATATGTAGCAAGAGAAGATTGTGTACCATTTTCGTTTGTTGAATAGGGGGTATGGTTGTGTTTACAAGTACGGGACCATTTATTAAAGAAATACAAATATCCAATGGCGACGGAACATGGGTAAAACTAGGTGATAGCGTGGATGCTATGAATTATGTTGTTAAGGGTATTTGGGATACCGATGATTTAAAAGAAAGGAATGATATTATGAATATTTTAGACTTATATGAAGAAAAACAAAGAGAAAAAATTGATAATCATTATAGAACAATCATCAATGAAGAATATGAAAATCTTGATGTTGTAAAAGAATACAAGGAACTAATAACTACTTTTGAAATAAATATGAAACAATTGGTTGATAAATATAATATTAACGACCAAAAATACATATATCAAACGGGTTATGGTGCCGAATATGGTTTTGAAATTAATCCTGAATTACGTGATAATATTAGAGCAAAATACAAAGAAGAATGGGAAAACGAATTGAAAGACTTACACGCATTAGTTAGAGATGTTAAAGCGGTGTTATCAATCTCTGATGATAAGGATTATCAAATCGAAGTTCTTAAAAACTATGATATTTTAGATAAAAAAGGTAAGTTGAACGCATAATGGAAGACGAACCAAAGTTTGAAAATTATAAACAAAAACAAAATTATTACAAAGAGAAATACAAAAATATGGGGAAAACGTTGTGGGTTTCTAAACGTATCGGACGAAATGGTAAAGTAGTCCAAGCGGGTAGAACCTATGAAAAACCAAAAGAAAGAATAGTTCAAAAGACTATGAAAGATGTGGAGTGATTTTGTATGAAAGAGGAAATAAAAAAAGATAATAGTAAAAACGAAAATCTTAACAATGTTTCCTCTTTTGATTTACTCATAAATAAACGATTATATCTTTTCGATTTTGAAGTCACACAATACGACTGGCTACTTGTAATACATAAGTATTCTGATAACTCGGAAACTGTATTTCATAATGCCACAGCCGATGAGATTTACGATTTCATAAATACTTATAACCCTATTTTAATTGGGCATAATGCTCGTTATTATGACCAATACATCTTAAAGGCTATACTATCTGGTTTTGATATGAATGAAATAAAACAAGTCAATGACCATATTATAAACGGTGGGCAAGGTTTTGAAATTCAATATGAATACTTAGAAAATTTCCCACCCATGTGGGATACAATCCAAGATGTTGTTCCGCCTAAATCGTTAAAAGAAATAGAGGCTTGTCTTTTATTAGATATCACTGAAAGCACCATTAGTTTTGATATAGACCACCCTTGGACAAAACAAGAATATGAAGAAATGTTATATTACTGTCGCCATGACGTTGATGCTTTACGACCATTGTTTGAAGCAAGAAAAACATATTTCAAAACTAAATACGATTTATGTATATTATCTAATATAGACCCAGCCGTTAACGTAGGTTTAACCAATGCTAAACTATGTGCTAAATTTTTAGAGGCTGAAATAGTTAAACGAGACGATGAAAGAGATTACACTATACCTGAAAGTATTGATGTTAATGTGATTGAAAAAGAGGTATTAGATTTCTTTGAAACAATACATGATGAAACAATACCTAGTGAAGAATTATTTAAAACTAAATTAGAATATAATTCACATGGTATGCCTTGTGTTGTATCATGGGGGGGTAAGCATGGAGCGTTACCTAATTTCTATTACGATAGTAAAGATGAACCTGATATGGTTGTTATTAATGAAGACTTTGCTAGTCTATATCCTCATTTATTAGCATTGCCACAATACAATTTTATATCTAGGAATATAAAAGATAAAGATGCTTATTATAATACTTTGAAACGAAGATTACAACTTAAAAAAGAAGGCAAAAAAGATGAACAATTACCTTTGAAACTCATATTAAATACCACTTATGGATGCCAAAATAATCAATATAACGACCTTTTCGACCCAAAAGGTGCTAGGGGAACATGTATTAGCGGACAATTGCTAATATCAGAATTAACTGAAAAAGTTTATGCCATCGGCGATGTAGAGTTAATACAAGTGAACACGGATGGCTTGATGGTGAAAATACCTAAAAGTAAACTAGATGAATATTATAAAGTTAGTGATGAGTTTTCTAAGAAATGTGGTATAGAATTAGAGTATGATATTATAGATAAAATCATACAACGTGATGTGAATAACTATATCTTATGCTATGAAGACAAAGGACATAAAAAAATAAAAGCCAAAGGTGGGTGCTTTGCATCACTACCCGATTTAAAAATCAACGAAGACGGAACGGTCACTAGTGAATATAAACCAAATTTCAAAGCAAACTCTTTAGCAATAGTATCGGAAGCCCTAGCAAGATATTTATTATTTGGTACACCCATCGAAGAAATAATTAATAATGAAACTAATGTACATAAGTTTCAAGTCGTCCAACATCTTGGGTCGACATACGAAAAATGTGTACAAGAAAGTTCTAATGGTGATATTTTACTTCAAAGGAACAATCGTTTGTATTCGGGTAAGAAACCTAGTGGAACTATTGTAAAAGTCAAATACGATGGTCGTAGGGACAGCCTTGCTAATTGTCCTACTAACCCAATCGTAGACAACGCAAACGAGTGTACTATTGAAGATATTAACAAAGAGTGGTATATTAAATTAGCAACTCAGTGGGCAGAAGATTTTAAGGGGGTGAAACGATTGAGCGAATATAAGAAGACGGAATTGGTTGATATGGCTAATGAAATGGGAATTGAGTTTGACCCCAAAATAAAAAAAGACGAACTCATTAAAATGATTGAAAACAATAAAGGAAAGAGTGATAATGTGGAAAAAACAAAATTAAATATTTACCAAAAGATAAATCAAATGAAAAAAGAAATAATGAACATTGATTTCATAATGGACCAAGTAATGCCCACAAATCTAGGAGGAAAAGAATATCCTAGTATTGGACAATATTATAGAACCATTAATGAATTAAGTACCAAATATGGGTTATTGTTTAAATGGGAAGTTGTTAGTGTTGAAAGTTTTGAAAAAGAATTGTTTAGACCAATAAATAAAGTACCGCAACATGTTTGGACAGTATACTGTAGAGCGGCATTTCTTGATGCGGATGCTTTCACAACGCATGACGATGAAGACGCCACACCGGAAATAGTATATGGTGTAATGGCAAGTGGTTCTGATATTTGTGATAAAGGTGTAAGTGGTGCCAGTGCATTAGCATTTAGAAATTGGTTTGATAAGAATTTTGCACCAAAGTATTTAACTATTGATGAGTTTAATAGTGGCGAAACAATCGTAGCAACAACTGAACAAACAGCCGAACCAAAGGTTCCAACGTATGTTCCTGAGGAAAAGAAAGAACAAATCGTTCAAGAGGTAACACAAGAGGTACAACAAACCGAAAGCGATAAAGACGACGTTAAAGAAATCATTGATAAGATTATGAAAGTTAGAGAACTAACCTTAAATGCGGAATGGGGAGCAAGCACGTTGCAACAACTAATTGGTGGTGAGTTATCTTCTGCTGATATTCTTGAAATTGGTTTAAAAGTTGATAATAAATTAGATAGTTTGATGGAGGATAAATAATGTTTGTAGTAATTCTTAGTGCAATACTTTGCTTAATAACAATGATTTGTTTATGTATACAAATTGAAAACGATGAATTTAAAGGTTTTAAAATCAAACCTAGAGTACTTTTAGGTTTGATATGGCTAGTGCTAATATTATTTGGATGTTTCGTAAATATAACAGCAAATAAAGTTGGTATTGTTTATAATCCATTTAAGGGTGGGATACAAAAATATACTTTATCACAAGGATATAAGAGTAAAAGCCCATTCACGAAAGTATATAAAATTAACACCGAGGTTTCAGAACTCACATTTAACGACATATCTGTGCAAACAAGCGATAGTCAATATGTGAGCACAATATTAAAGGTTCAAGTTAAAATTGATGGTAATAAAGCATTTGAATACTTTTCTAAGTATAGAGATAAATCATTAAAAGATATTTCAAGCATATTAAGTGCAACCATTCAAAAACAATTAGAGTCAGTAACAACACAATATAATATTATGGACGTACTTGGTTCTAAGCGTGATGAGATTGTTAATAAAAGTTTAGAACTCATCAAGAAAGAATTGATAAACGATGGTATAGAAGTATTAAGGGTTACACTTGTTGATACTGATGCTGGAACGGCAATTGAAAATGCCATAGCAAACGAAGCCGTTGCTAAAAAAGAAGCCGAAACCGCTGAATACAAAAAACAAAAAGCACAACTTGAAGGTGAGGCAAAAGTAATTCAAGCACAAAAAGATAAAGAAGCGAACGAGTTGATAAGCAAAACATTAACAAAAGAATTGTTAACCGAAAAGTTTATTGAAAAATGGTCTGGAAACATGCCTTATGTTGTTGGTAGTGATAGTATGATGATTGACATTGATAGTTTACTAGGAGCAAAATAGTATGAATGAATTTTGGTTCTATATTTTATTAGGTTTCTTTGGTGGAGTAATCACAACAGCGATATTTCTTATTGAGTTTATTAAAAAAATTATTAAAATAGGTATTAGTAAATCGAATGAAAAATAACCATGATAATGAGCAATGGTTAGATGTTAAAAATTTTGAAGGATTGTATCAGATAAGTAATTATGCTAGATTAAAACATCTACCGTTTTATGTAAACATTAGAAACCAATTTGGAGATACTCATAAAATTGCTTATCATAAAGAAAGAATACAAAAACCACAAATTGATAAATATGGATATTATAAATACACATTATATAAAAACACTGGGAGCGAACATATCTATAAGTACATAACAGCACATAGATTAGTAGCAGAAACATTTATCCCAGACAAAACTACTTTTAAATCGATGCCGCATGAGAACCGAGAAGAAATTAATTTAGATAAGTTAGAAATAAATCATAAAGATGAAAATAAATTAAATAATCACGTAACTAATTTAGAATGGTGTACACAATCTTATAACTTACATTACGGCACAGGTATCACTAGAAGTGGACTTAATGGTCGTGTTAAGATTGTACAAAAAAGAAAAGATGATACAATTGTGAAAATATGGGATGGATTAACACTCGCTTCAAAATCACTAAATATAAACGCCGGGTCAATATGTTGGTGTTGTAAAGGAAAGGTAAAATCAGCAGGCGGTTATAAATGGGAGTATTATAAGGAGGATAACAATGAATAAAACATGGCATTATTCAGATGATAGAAAACAAATTATATTGGATGAAATACCAAAGAAAAAGAAAAAAATAACAGGGCATAGGTTCCCAGGAATACTTAAATTAGACCCATATAAAACACCATTTATGTGTTGGTGTGAAATAACCGGGATAGCAGTACCACCATTTGAAGATAATAAATATACCATTGCTGGTAAAACAATTGAACCCAAACAAATTGAATATGCAAAACAAAAGTTTCCAAATATACTTAGCATGGAAGAATATTATGGAAACAATATTGAAGAATATAGATATAGTAATTATAAAGATTTGGGAACCATATTTGATGGAGTTAGAGATTTTGTATCTGTAAAAAATGACGGTAAGAACATAGCGATGGTTGGTGAATGTAAAACGTCATCATCACCACAATCATGGGTTGGAGATAACGTGCCCATATATTATTTGACGCAAGGTATGTTATACGCTTACTTGGATAAGTTAGATAGAATATTGTTTGTAGCAAGTTTCTTATCATCAATGGATTATAACCATCCTGAGAATTATAAAGTATCCGATGCCAACACAAAATTCACAGTAAAAAAATTAAGCGAATGTTATCTTCCATTGCCAAACGGTGAAACAGGAACAATAGAATTAGCGATTGAATATTGTAAAGATTGGTGGTTAAAATATGTTGAAACCGGTGAGTCACCACCTTTTGATGAAGTAAAAGACAAAGAATATTTAGATATAATTAGAGCATCACAACCAAGTAATGATAATGAACTTGAAGATGTATGTGATAGTGCAATAGCACTTGTAAAAGAAATTGAATTGTTAAAAGTATCGAGCGGTATTAAGACAAAAGAAAAAGAATTAAAAGTATTGGAAGCCGACATCAAAGCACGTATGATGGAAAAAGAGTTATATAATTGTGGTGCATACACATTATCGGCAAAGAACGATAAAAAGTTTGATGAAAAAACATTTGCAAAAGAACAACCGACATTATATAATAAATACACGGAAGATGTTGTAACTTATAAGTTAACAAAAAAAGTGGAGGAAGAAGAATGAGAAAACCAAAAGTTGTTTTAAAATTAAAGAAAAACAAGCAACAAGATATGATTTACATTAGTAAATGTAGTGGCGATGACGCCGTTTGTTTTACAATGGCTATGGGATTTGCCGTTAGTTTAGCAAAAAATGCTGGTATATCGCTATCAAAAGTAAAAGAAATTTTAAGTGATATTTATAAAGAAACGGAGGATATTGAATAATGGCAAAAATTAAGTTTGATTTAGCAACATTTGAACCCATCCCTGAGGGCGAAAGAGTATTGGAAATAACAAAGGCAGAGTGCAAGCCTAGTGGAAAACCAACCGCTATGCACGTTACATTTAAAGATGTTTTAACAGGTAGAACTTTAATAAATCGTTATGATTTTAGTAATCCCGGTGGTTTAACAGCAATGGCAATCTTATGTAGAATTGCCCTAGATTTAGCCGATATGGATGAATTTGATACGAATACTGATACACCGAAACTTGTTGGTAAAATAGTAAGATGTGAAATTGTACATAACGAAGGTACGCAACCAAGAGAAGATGGAACACTACCAATATTCGCAAACATTAAAAAAGTAATTAGTTTAGAAAATGATAATGGGCTACCAAATAATTTGGAAAACGCAAGCCCAAGACAAAAAATTGTTGGTAATGACCTAGATTAGTCAAACACATTTAATACACTTATTAGACCCTTTTATAAGGGTCTTTTTTGTTATGCTTGAAATGTAAGAAAGGTATGGTGTTTATGTATCCAAATCAATACAATAGTCAAAATTATATTGCAGAGTTACAAAACATGAGAGAAAGAATTGACAAACAATTACAGCAAGCAACTCAGCCACACCAACCGACACCAAACATTAACCAGACATTTCAGTTAGCACCGGCACAAAGTGGTATGAAATTTGTTTCAACCATAGATGATGTTAATAAAGAATTGGTGTTCTCGGATACACCGTTCTTTAGCAAAGACATGAGTGTAATGTGGATAAAAAATACTAAAGGTGAGGTTAAGGTATATGAACTTACCGAATTAGTACAAAAAGACGAAAAAGATTTGATGATAGAGAATTTACAATTACAAATAAACGAACTAAAGAAAGGTATGATGGAAAATGCAAAATCCGTTAGTGCAGATATTGATGAACCAAGTTCGGGCACGCAATCCTCAAGCATTTCAGTTCCTAGAACAAGCACAAAGAAATCAAAGTAACCCAATGGATTTATTAAAACAAATAACAAATGGTTATACACCTGAACAAATGAGTGGTTTGCTTAATAAAGCAAAACAATTTGGTATTAGTGACGAACAATTAGGTAATGTACAGCAAGTTTTAAATAAAAAAGAAACATCTTAATTATCAAGATATTTCCAAATGAAACCTTTTGTTTTATTTCGTTTTCCTTGGCAACACTCCGAAATATGAGATGTTTCGTAAAACGTTTGCGCTTCTTTTATACTATTCCACGATTTTATGAAATTACCATTCAAATCATATTGTCCAATTTGTTTATAAGCATCTCGTAACCCGGTTTGTATTGCGTGTATATTATTATCTCGTTGTGTAACCCATTCTAAGTTGTCGACACAATTATTAAGTTTGTTTCCATCTTTATGGTTAACTTCTGGTAAATTATTTGGATTAGGTATAAAGGTTTCGGCAACTAAACGATGCACCAAATGCACTTTGGAGATATTGTTTTTCCACAATGTAACTACAAAATATCCAGTGTTACTAGGTGTCAGTTTCATACTCTTTTGAGAAACAAGCCTTGAACCACCTGCGTGATTTACACATCTTTCTACAGATTGCATCTTACCCAAAGAAGATATCATGTAGCAACCCTCGTATCCATTGATGTCTTTCCATATTTCTTCCATAATTACCTCCTAAAGCAAAAAGACTTATACAAGCACTGGAGTTTATTGTCGAGATAAGTTCCAATGCTTATATAAATCTTTCTGCTTATCTCGACATATTCATTATATAATATTTTGAATATTAAGTAAAGGGGTTTAAATCTAAGAAAGGAGAATAAAAAGATGAATGGAAGTTCAGGTATTCAACCAACGGTTGAATTAGCAACCACAAACGGTGGAAATGGTTTTTACCCATACCCAGTTTATCCTATGATGGGGGGATACGGAAACGGTGGTTTCGGTGGCTATGGTAGCGACTTTATCTGGATAATTATTTTACTAGCGTTGTTCGGATGGGGCAACAATGGTAACGGCGGCGGTTTCTTCGGTAACAATGGTTTCGACAATGGCTACGCTTGGTTAAGTAATGGTCAAAAAGAAATTATGCAAAACACAAATACAGGATTTGATACTCTACATTTAAGCAACCAAATTGAAGGTACAAGAGATGGTATCTATGGTTTGTCAAATCAATTATGTAATTGTTGTGCCGATATGAACCAAACTGTAAGTAATGGTTTCTATAATGCCGAGATTGCGGCAGCCAATAGACAAATGGCTAACATGAACCAAAACTTTGATAACCAAATCGCTACATTGCAAGGTTTCAATGGCTTAAATAATGCTTTATCTACATGCTGTTGTGAAAATAGGCTTGGTTTAGCCAACCTAACTAGCACAGTAATCAGTGAAAATTGTGCTGATAGAGAAGCATTAAGCAATGGTATTAGAGATATTATTTCTAACCAAACAGCGGCTACTCAACGTATCTTAGACCAATTATGTCAAGATAAGATTGATGAAAAGAACGAAAAGATTGCCGACCTTGAAAGACAATTATCTATGAAAGATTTACAAGCAAGTCAAATCGCTCAAAACTCATTCATAGCACAAGGTTTTGCAAACGAGGTAGACCAATTGTATAATCGTCTAAATACGTGCCCAGTGCCAACCACACCGGTATATGGCAGAACACCTATATTCACTTGTCCTAACAACAACGGATGTGGATGTGGAAACTACGCAACAGGTTTAATTTAATAGCATAAAGTAGATTACTACTAACTCGATTATGAGAACTTGCTAACACCTTCCTAACAACAGGAAAGTGATTTTCCCCTTAAAGGGAAAACGAGGGATAGAAAGTTCTATCTCTTTATTTATTGAAAGGAGAAAACATAAATGATACAAACAATCATAAACGAACCAACACCTCTTGTAAGCAATACAAGCCCTATTGTCTTTGACGATACCGATATAAGAACTAGGTGTGCCTATTGTTGTAATGGTGGTTGGTTAGATTATCAAGACGGAAACCCAATATTCAAATTATTTGGAAACGGATATACTGGTTATTACAATGTAAATTTCAGTGCTTCAATCAGTTCAGCAACCGCTGGAGTGGTAGCGATTGGATTATACGAAGATGGTGTGTTGATACCAGACACGGTAAGAGCCGTAACACTTGCCGCAGCCGATGATTATGAAACGGTGTCTTTTAATAAAAAGATTAGAGTATGCCCAAGAGGAACAACTAATATAACTGTTGGTAGTGTGCCTAGTGTGCCTACACCAACAACACCAACTACACCAATTGTTACTCAAATACCAATTATAACCAATGCTACATTTAACATAGCAAGAAGTAATAACTAATGAGAAATAGTAATTCGGTAGATATTGCATCGTTTATATTACAGGCTGTAAGTTTGCAAATATTATTTCAAGATTATAACAATTTTGATTTGATGCAAGAATTACAAACGCAAGATGAAAAATATTTAAAAGCAATAATAAAAAACCAAGAAGAAATATTATCAATCCTTAAACGAAAGGAGAATAATCATGAGTGAAGAAACCAAACATAAATTAAACGAGCAATTAGAAGAAAAGATATGTGCAATACTTGATGAAACAATACAACCAAGTAATATCGAAATGTTAGATATGCTCGTAGACATTCATAAGGATGTCGCCAATGAAGAACATTGGGAAAGAAAGGAGAACATTATGAGATATAGTAACTATGGCAGAGGTGGCTACAACGAAGGTGGTTATGGAAGACGTGGATATGGTGAAGGTTCTTATGGTAGACGTGAAAGAGATAGCCGTGGCAGATATAAAGGACACGATTATATCGATGAGATGTATGGCGAATACGGACGTTACGAAGAAGGTAGACAAGAATATAACCGTGGAAATTATGGAGCCAAAGACGATACCTTAAAAAGCCTAGAATATA
>Ga0265301_10000435_pt1 | contig 62104 bp, 56 predicted proteins | sample AusTroGonzalo_MG_2_FD_193488 | JGI IMG/M metagenome (GOLD analysis project Ga0265301, IMG submission 193488) | Bovine rumen microbial communities from tropical cattle in Woodstock, Queensland, Australia - Gonzalo_04 | ecosystem: Host-associated > Mammals > Digestive system > Stomach > Rumen ... | reverse complement strand
AGAACCCCTCTGTGTCTATGCTGATGGGATGCATGTAAGTGGGACACCCCTTACTGCAGTTAATTTCGGTGTGAACTATAACATTAAAGGTTGGTTCTTCGGTATGGATTTGAATTACTACGATCGTGTCTATATCGGTTTTTCACCTTATCGTCGCTTGAGTAGGGTGATGACAGCATATGTTGCTGAAGATATTAATGAACGTGGTCAGATGGTATTCAATGATTTAGATGTCGCAACTCTGAAGAGTGAGGGTGGTATTCTCTATGACCAAAAAGGCAACATCATTAAAGCCTATGCTCCAGAGCAGGAGAAGTTCAAGGGTGGTTTCATGCTTGATGCATCCATTGGCAAGTCCATCTTCCTGCGTCATGGCCGTCGCCTCAGCATTAATCTCAGCGTGAGCAACATTCTTAATAACCAGAACTTGCGCACAGGTGGCTACGAGCAGAACCGCGATGATAACTACTATAACATCGATGGTACCGCTGGCGAGGCAAAGGCTTATAAGTTCTCTAAGAACTCGAAGTACTATTATGCTCAAGGTATCAATGCTTTCTTGAATATCGGTTTCCGCTTCTAAAGAGACCCTCCCCAACCCCTCCCGTGATGGAGGGGAACCAACAGAATACTTACAATACAATTCAAGATACAATGAAAATCATTCAGTACATAAAATCAAGGATATCGGCTATTTCTCTCCCCTCCATTACGGGAGGGGCTCGGGGGTGGGTCTTTTTCCTCGCCCTCTTTACCTTCATTGCATGCATGGACGAGCACGATGAGCCGCCTATCGACGTAGATACGGGTGTTTATAGCACTACTTCGGTAGGTGAGGTGAATACAACCATCGCAGATTTGAAGACGAAATATCGTAGTGTCATCACATCGAATAATACTTTCGTTAAAGTTCTGAAGGATGAGGTCTTCGAGGGCACCGTCGTGGGTAACGATATTTCCGGCAATCTCTATCAGAAGATTATCCTCAGTGAGCTTACGTCGGAGGGCACGGTACAGACAATCTATGTCAGCATCAAACTCACAAATCTCTATTCCTTCTTCCCTGTAGGTTGCTCCGTACGCGTTAACCTCAAGGGATTGTGGATAGGCAATTATGGCTATGTGGCAACCATCGGAACCCCCTATAAAACCAGTAAGGGTAATAAGCGCCTGGGGGCCATGCTCTTGGAGGACTGCCGTACACACATCCAACTGGTGGATGGGCTTGATGCCGAGACGAAAGAGAAGTTGCTGACACCGCAACCTATTGATGGTGTGTGGCTATCGGATAAGGGAAATAAGAACATGAATGAATGTCCTAAGTTCGCAGTTATCGAGGGCACCTTCACAGAAGCCGATGGCGAACGTGTCTTCGCTCCTAATGTCTCGGTGGCTGAGGATCCGGAGAACGGCTACGATGACGGCTATGCCCGCGACCGCAAGTTCAAGGTCGGTAACACCACCGTTCAAGTGCGTACTGGTACACGCAATGAGATTTCACAGACGATAATACCCTCTGGGCGAGTTCGTCTCACAGGCTTCCTCACCTACTATGGTTCGGACTGGCAGTTCCAGATGCGTAACCTCATGGACATGGAAGTTTTAGGAAATTGATATATTGAAAATTGAAATATTGAGATATTGAATAAGAAAAACATCAACGATATGAAAAAGTATGTTTCTATTTTTATGCTGCTGACGGGCTTTGCCCTCACATCCTGCTATGATGTCCCTGAACCTTATCTTGCTGATGGTGAGGGCCTCCCCGAAGAAGAGGAGTACATCGTTGTCGAACCTTCCGGTAGTGGAACGGTCGCAGACCCCTATAATGTGGCAGGTCTTTTGAAGGCGGTGGCAAATTTGAAATCGGATGAACAAACTGAAACGGAGCTGGTTGTGAAAGGCATCGTTTGCAGTATTAAGGAGTTCAATGCCGCTAATGGTAATTTTACTTTTTATATCTCCGACAATGGAAAGACGACTTCTGACCAGTTCTATATCTATCGTGCCAAAAAAGGGGCCAATAGCGAGAACTTCACAAGTGAAGATCAGGTAAAGATTGGAGATAGGGTCGTTGTACAAGGCTTTGTGACCAATTATAATGGTACGATAGAAACCGCTTGGGCTAGTAACGGCAAAAACGCTAAGGTGATAGAAACCTCTAACACCAGTAGCGGTGAATCCGGTACCACCGTGGATATTTTGGGCGATGTTATCTTCTTCGAGGAATCTCTGGATGGCAAACAGGGTGATTTCACGCTGAACAACGTGCAGCTCCCCGAAGGCTCCACCCGTGTGTGGGCTACAGATGCCACCAACCACTGCATGAAAGCTTCCGGATATGTCAGTGGTAAGACATTGGCCTGCGAGGGCTGGCTTATCTCTCCCGTGATTAACTTGAAGAAGGCTACAGAGGCATACCTTACCTTCGACCACTATTGCAACAAGTTCAATGTGGATGCTTCCACACAGTGTTCAGTACTCATCAAACCGGAAAATGAACAGGAGTGGACACAGTTGCCTGTTGAAGACTGGCCTACGGCAAAATTTGTCACTGTTGCTAATGTCAACATCTCCCATTTCATTGGAAGCAAAGTACAGATTGCTTACAGATATACCAGTAATACCTCTTCTGCGGGTACCTGGGAAATCAAGAATGTCAAGGTGACAGGCTTTGGCGAGAAGGGGTACAATGGCCTTACATGGGAAGACTTCTCCAATGGATACTTTGATCAGTGGGATGATGCCACGGGATTGCCTTTGGGGTGGCAGGAGAACACTACAATTGGTAATGCAGCGGTATCGCCATCAGAAGATAGTTACAGCCGTCTCTATGCTGTCCGCATCACTGGTACGCTGGCTATTAGCCGTTTTGCTTACAGAGAACTGGGCTTTGAACCAGGTTCTTACACCTTCTCCTTCTATGCCAAGGCTGCTACAGCGGAGGGAGCTTCCGTGAAGGCCGGCTATACCACCGTTCAGGATGGTGGTAGCGTAACCTATGCTAAAGAAGTGGGCAGTGACGCTGACAAGGTACTGCAACTTAATAACAATGGGTGGGATAGATATGACTTCACCTTCACCGTAGAGGAACAGAAAGCTCTCATCCTTGTCATTGCCATTCCTACGAGAAGCAAGGGGAAAGATGTCCTTGTTGATGATGTAACACTCACAAAGAATAATTAAGATGATGAATGTGAATCGCACATACATCCATCTTGTCGCGCTTGTCGTCTGCGCCATACCATTGGCGTTCACGGCATGCGACAACGATGATGACCGCTATGACATACCTAGCAACGTACAGTTAGTGAAGACTTCCGGTACGATTGTCACTACACCGTTCGATGAACGCATTGAGGTGCCGGCACGTGTGGAAGGCAATAAGTTTGTGGCGCACACAGTGACGATCAATGATCGTGAAGTCATGAACTTTTGTGTGGAGTACGATCCTGTGCGGATGCATTCCCGTTGGGTGGCTTTCCGCTTCGACGGTGATACACGTGCCAAGGATGTAGGACGTAGCGATGAGCCTTTTAAGGATGACCCCCAGTTGCCCAATAATATGTGGGTAGGTTCGAATACTTTTGGGTGGGGCTACAGCCGTGGACATTTAGTGGCATCGGCAGACCGTCTCTTTTCACGCGAGGCCAACGAGCAGACCTTCTATATGTCCAATATCAGTCCGCAGATAAATTCCTTTAATGCGCCCTATTGGTCGAAGCTTGAGAATATTGTACAGAATCACGGACGTAATGCTTCTTTTGCCGATACACTTTATGTCGTCAAGGGCGGCTACATAGACGATGACTCTGATCTCCTCGGCTATGAGATGCGTAGTAACGGAAAGGCGGTTGCTATCCCAGGCCACTATTTCATGGCACTCCTTCGTGTTAGGGGAAAAACCTACAATGCCATTGCCTTCTGGATAGAACACAAGGACTATGGCTACTATGACGATTCAGAGGTACCCAAAACTGTATTCCAAGACAACAACCAGGTTGTTACGGTGGATGAGCTGGAGAGCCTTACGGGCATTGACTTCTTCCATAATCTGCCCGATGATATCGAGAAGAAGGTGGAGAAGGAATACTCCATTGGAACATGGTTGAACTAAACTCCGCCCACAGAAGAGTGAAGAATGTAGAATGAATAAAGAATAAAGAATAATGAAGCATCGTTTTTCCTTTTTATATTTTTGTATTCTTTCATTCTTGTGCGTTGTCATTCCGGCTACAGCACAGAATGCTCGCATCGGGATGTATGCCATCGGCTTCTACAATCTGGAGAACCTTTTCGACACAAAGCATGACGAGGGCAAGAATGACTACGAGTACTTGCCCGATGGCGCAAACAAGTGGACGGAGCTGAAATATAAGCACAAACTGAAGAATATGTCAACAGTGCTTGCGGAGATGGGTACCGACCGCTTACGCACAGGCTGTGCTATCATTGGTGTCAGCGAGGTGGAGAATGCCCACTGCCTCACCGACCTCTGCGCGCAGGAATCGCTCGCTAAACGTGGTATCAAGTTTGTGCACATCGAAGGTCCCGACAACCGTGGCGTAGATTGCGGACTACTTTATAACCCTCGTTTCTTTACGCCCAAGAAGGTTTGGTTGCAGCCCTACCTGTTGAAGGCAGGTGTCAACGAACGCCCTACGCGTGGCTTCCTCACCGTGCAGGGAATGCTCGCTGGCGACAGCCTTACCGTCATCGTCTGCCACTGGCCCAGCCGCTTCGGCGGATCGCCTCTGCGTGAGTGGGCTGGTGAACAGGTGAAGGTGGAGAAGGACAGTATCCTGCGTGCCAATCCTCGCATGAAGATCCTCGTCATGGGTGACATGAACGATGACCCCTTTAGCCCCTCTATGGCTAAATCTCTTGGTGCACGTCGTAAGATGGAAGATGTCAAGACCACGGATATGTACAACCCCTGGTGGCAGATTCTCCTTGATGGCCGTGGCACTCTTAAGTATGATGGCAAATGGAACCTCTTCGACCAGATTGTAATGTCACGCAGCTGCATCACTGGCTATGCCTCCAAGGACTACAGCACCCTTACCTTCTACAAGGCCGAGATTTTCATGCGTGACTATCTTTTTCAGGATGGTGGCAAGTTCAAGGGTAACCCCAAACGTACCCACGCTGGCGGCGTCTGGCTCGACGGCTACTCAGACCACCTCCCCGTCGTTACCTATTTTGTAAAGAAACAGTAAAGGTCCACTACAAAATGATAAATAATAGATAATAAATGATAAATAATAAGTATTAGTCGATTAACCTATTGCATTTTTCATTACCTTTGCGCATCCAAATATAAAATAGATTTTTGTTAAATAAATTGTAATTCGTAAATCTTTAAATTGTAAATCACAATGACCAGTTACAAAGAACTTGGGTTGGTTAACACCCGTGAAATGTTCAAGAAGGCTGTCGCTGGTGGCTATGCCATCCCCGCCTTCAACTTCAACACCATGGAGCAGATGCAGGCCATCGTGCAGGCAGCTGTTGAGACAAAGTCTCCCGTTATCATGCAGGTCAGCAAGGGTGCCCGCAACTACGCTAATGGCACTATTCTGCGCTACATGGCACAGGGTGCTGTGGAGTATGCTAAGGAACTTGGCTGCCCCAATCCCCAGATTGCCCTGCACCTCGATCATGGTGACAGCTTCGAGATCTGTAAGGAGTGCATCGACAACGGTTTCTCCAGCGTGATGTTTGACGGCAGCGCTCTCCCCTACGAGGAGAATATCGCCATCACAAAGAAGGTTGTTGAGTACGCTCACGCTCATGATGTGACCGTTGAGGCTGAACTCGGCGTGCTCGCCGGTGTGGAGGATGAGGTCAGCAGTGCTGTCAGCCACTACACCCGTCCCGAGGAGGTTGAGGACTTCAGCAAGCGTAGCGGTTGCGACAGTCTTGCTATCTCCATCGGCACCAGCCACGGTGCTTACAAGTTCACTCCCGAGCAGTGCACACGCGATCCGAAGACAGGCAAACTTGTACCTCCTCCCCTTGCTTTCGATATTCTCCATGAGATAGAGAAACGCATCCCTGGCTTCCCCATCGTGCTCCACGGATCCAGCTCCGTGCCCCAAGATGAGGTCGATACAATCAATCAGTATGGTGGCAAGCTGCCCGATGCTGTAGGTATCCCCGAGGAGCAGCTGCGTGAGGCTTCCAAGAGTGCCGTCTGCAAGATCAACATTGACAGCGACAGCCGTCTGGCTATGACCGCCGCTATCCGTAAGTATCTGGCTGAGAACCCTGGTCACTTCGATCCTCGCCAGTACCTAAAGCCCGCTCGTGAGAGCATGAAGAAGATGTACATCCACAAGATTGTGAATGTGCTCGGCTCCAACGATAAGCTCTGATTTTATTACATCCGCAAGAATCCCCGTAGCTTGGCTGCGGGGATTTTTATTATTACTTCCATGGTATCTCGCGGGCGATGATGCGGTCGTAGCCATAGAGGTCGGGCCAGATTGCGATGGTGTCGGTACCTGGGGTGGGGTAGGCGGTGAAGTAGTCAATGAACAGCGGTACGCGTGGTTTGACATCGATGTACTTTAGCAGTCGTCGTGGCCTCGGCTCATCGGGGTGTTCCTTGAGGTATTTGCGGCCGCGTTCACCTGTTGGCTTCAAATCCATGGAGATGCGTAGTTGGTCCAGAAACCATTCATCGGCATCGGGCAGCAGATAGTGTGCTAGTTCAAAGGGCTTCTGCACACGGATGCAACCATGGGACAAGGTACGTCGCTCGCGCTGGAAGGCCCCAGGTGAATTGGTGTCATGGAGATAGACGGAGAAGTTGTTGGGGAATCGGAACACGATGCGCCCCAGTGAGTTCCCAGGTCCACCGCGTTGCCCTACGCGCAAGCGGCCAGACTGCAGGCTGGAGCTGCTAACATTAGCGGGGTTGAGCGTGTCACCACTGTTGGAATTAATGATGTAATAGTGGTGACGGGCGAAGTAGGCAGAGTCACCTCCGTGGTGTGACACCTCATTTTTGACGATGCTAAAGGGTATCTGCCATTCGGGATTGACCTGTATGTAGCTGATGGCACTATGCAGGAGAGGGGTCTTTGTGGTAACGGCACCGCAGCAGATACGCATTGTCAGTACTGAATCGGGGCATACAGCCCACAACTGCTGAGAAGGAATATTGACCCAGATGTGTTGTTCGTTGGCAACGGGACGCTGTCGCTGCCAGCGCAGGCGTTCCAGGTTCACAGCCAGTGTGCGCCGTTCGGTTGTGTCGGTGGTCGTAGCTAGACGTGCTTGCAATGCTGCATAGACGGCATCGGTGGGCGTTGAGGCCATGAGGTAGGAGATACGCTTGTCGGAGGTAATCATCTGTTCCGCCTCCTCACGTTGAGGTGCCTTCACTTCATAGTCAAAGAGACGGGCATACTCGGTACTGTTGATCTTGAAGTCCAAGCGGTTAAACACACGGTCGGGACGCATGAAACCGTAACGTTGTCCTATGACATAATCCATGTAGGCGTTGGTGAGGTTAGACTCCAGTCGGCATAGTACATCATTGATGTTTTGTCCCACGGAATCGAAGGCCAGAAGGTGTACAATATGTAGGTCTGCATCGATATCTGGAATGTGGAACGCGCTGCTATCAAGACCGTTACGTGGAAGTTCGCGGCGCAGGTACGACAGCAGTGAGTCCGCATCTTCACTTACTCCCATGCGTGAATACCAGATGTGCTCCCGCTGAAGCGTGTCCAGTTGATAGACATATGTCCCAAATGCAGATAATTCAGCCTCTGTAGCTTCTCGCTTTCCTCCTGAACAGGAGAGGAAGAGAATGGCGAGGATGCAAATAAAGGGCACACCGTTTTTCATCATATTGGGAAACAAAGTGGAGCTGGAGAGAATCGAACTCTCGTCCAAACAGGGAAATCCTACGCTTTCTACACGCTTATTCCAGCCTTAGTTTTCGAGCACAGGCAAGACCTGGACCACCAACCTGTGCCTTATCCTCTAAGATAGTCATTGTCGCTGCGAGGCCAGCGACAACTATCCCCAATTTTGCTGCACCACTGAACCAGAGTGCTTTGGGGCATTAGCCTCTGAGTGATGTCTCGTCGCAGCACCTTGTGCCGCGAGAAGCTGATCTACTATACTTCAATCAAGCAGCGAGAGCGTAACGAGTTTCGCCAGATAATTGTTGACAGACCATGGATTATAGAGAGCGGTCAGCGACTCTCTGCGTGCTTACGTAACACTCCGTCCTGCTGTCAAATCCATGTCAGCCCCAGGCCGTGTTTTTACATTTTGCGTGGCAAAAGTACATAAAAAGTTTAAAGAATAGAGTTTAAAGTTTAAAGTTTTTGTGTAGAAGCGTAAGTTTTTTGATGAAATGGTCGATTTTTTTATCCTTTATGACAATAATTAGCCTTTAAACGAGTTATTTTTATAAAGACTCATGAGAACTTACATCTATAGATGATACAACAGACCACCTTGGACATGGAGTTGACAGATGGGATGAATGGGGCGGAGCGCTGCGTGAAACGTTGTTTCGATATCGTTGTTGCTTTGTCCTCTCTCCTTGTGTTGTCGCCTTTTATGCTGCTCATTGCAGTGGCACTAAAACTGAAAGCACGCGGTCCCGTGTTGTTCCGTCAGGAGCGCATAGGCTATCGCGCGCACCCGTTTAAAATCTTGAAATTCCGCACGATGCGCACGGATACTGAGCGGGATGGGAAGCCGTTATTGGCCCAGACCGACGATGAGCGCTTGATCCCCTTGGGCCGCTTTTTGCGGACTCATCATCTTGATGAGCTTCCGCAGCTATGGAACATCCTCGTGGGGGATATGAGTTTTGTGGGTCCCCGCCCTGAGCGTCGCTACTTCATCGACCAGATTATGGCAGAGAATAGCGACTATCGCTATATTTATCGCATGCGCCCGGGCGCGACATCGAAAGCCACCATCTATAACGGCTACACCGATACGATGGAGAAGATGTTGGTGCGCCTTCAGATGGATCTCGACTACTACCAACACCGTTCTCTGAAGGTGGATGCGCAAATCCTGCTGACGACATTGAAATATGTGTTCAGTGGTAAGAACTTTTGAAACAAAAAAGAAAACTTAATGATATGAAAAAGAAGCTACTAATCCTCATCACTGCCTTGCTGGCTCTTCAAAGCCCATCGTCGGCACAGTCCATGTCTGATGCACAACTTATCAATTATGTGCGGACAGAGATGGAGAAGGGTACATCACAGCAGACCATCATTCAGAACCTGATCAAGCGTGGAGTTACCACAGCCCAGTTGCAGCGTGTGCGTCGCAAAGTAGAGGCAGAGCAGAAACAGCTTGGTGCTAAAGATCTCACGGGGGAGCAGACGCACCGCCAGCGCACACAGAACGGAAGGGATGCAAGCATCCAGCAACCGCTGGGGGCAAGAACCACGCCTCGGACGGATGCCGAGGAACGACAAATGTCGCCCACCGCACGTCGGCAAATGATGGTATCTGAAGGTCAGTTCCTTGGTTTTGAAGAGGAAAGAGAGTATGACAATAACCTTTGGAACATTCCCCGTGAACAGCAGGTTTACGGTCGTAATATATTCAATCAGAAGAGCTTATCGTTTGAGCCCAATCAGAATATGGCCACCCCGTCCAACTATCGTTTGGGTGCAGGCGACAAAGTCATCATTGATGTGTGGGGGGCTTCTCAGGAAACCTTTGACAGCACGATTTCCCCTGATGGCACAGTGACGATTCCTGGCGTAGGGCCTATTAAGTTGGCAGGCCTCTCGGTGTCGGAAGCCACGGCACGTCTGCGTAGTCAACTGGGACGCTACTATGAAGACTGTCAGGTGAGCCTCAGTCTGGGTGAGACACGCAGTATCATCGTGCAGGTGATGGGAGAGGTGCAGATGCCTGGTACTTATACACTTAGTAGCCTTGCCACATCTTTTAATGCCCTTTATGCCGCAGGTGGTATCAACGAGATAGGAACGTTGCGTGACATCAAGGTCTATCGCAGTGGCCGTTGCATCGCTCATATTGACGTCTATGACTATTTGGAGAATGGCAATGCGGCTGGTGATGTGCGTTTGCAGGACAATGATGTCATCATTGTCGGTCCTTACGACTGCTTGGTGGCTGTTCGTGGTAAGGTGAAACGCCCGATGTTCTATGAGATGAAGTCCTCGGAGAGCGTGAAGCGTGTGTTGCAGTTCGCTGGAGGCTTCTCGGGTGACGCCTTCACAAAGAATGTGCGTTTGATCCGTAAGGCCGGCGAGGAACATAGCATTCATACCATTGATGAGTTTGCCATGGCTAATTTTACATTGGCTGATGGCGATAGCATCTATGTTGATAGCGTTATCCCCCGTTTCCGCAATATGGTGGAGGTGCGCGGAGCTGTGATGCATCCTGGACAGTTCCAGATGGATGGTCGCATCCAGAGTGTGCGTGACCTGCTGATAGCAGCGGAAGGGTTGCGTGAGGATGCCTTCACGGAGCGTGCTGTGATGCACCGCGAAAAGGATGATTTGACATTAGAGATGGTTTCTTTGGATATTCAAGGTATCATGGACGGTAGTCAGCCTGACGTTGCTTTAAAGAAAAACGATGTCTTATTCATTCCCAGCAAAACTGAGATGCGTGGTGAGGAGACGCTCCGCATCAATGGTGAGGTCAACTACCCCGGCACATATAAGTTCGCGGAGAACACTACCATACAGGACCTCATCCTGCAAGCTGGTGGCCTGACCCACTCCGCCTCAACGGCAAAGATTGATGTGTTCCGTCGTAATTATAACCCTGCGGCACAGATCAGTGGTAAGAACCTTTCACAGGTGTTCTCTTTCAACTTGGCTAATGGCTTTGTCATTGAAGATACCATCTTTGCCCTGCAGCCTTACGATGAGGTGCAGGTGCGTAAAAGCCCAGCCTATTATGAGCAACAGAATGTGAGCATCTCGGGTGCTGTAAACTTTGCCGGTGAATATGCAATGACAAGTAAAGAACTTCGCCTCAGTGACCTTGTACGTATGGCTGGTGGCCTGTCGGAAGTAGCCTACGCCAAGGGCGCACGGCTCGTGCGGCAGATGACGCCGGAAGAACGAGAGCAACGTAACAAATCCCTGCAGCAGTCCCAAATCTCCCTTATGGAGCAGGCCTTGGATAGTGAGAAGGAATTCAATCGTGTCCTAGCCGATTCGCTGCTTGACTTGAAATTGAACCAGGGCTTTGAATATCCGGTGGCCGTGAACTTGGATGAGGCCATGGCGCATCCTGGTGAGAATGCAGATATTGTCTTACGAGCCTACGACCGTTTGGTGGTTCCACAGTTCTCCAACACCATTCAGGTGTCGGGTGAGGTGATGTATCCCATCTCTATCACTTATCAAAAAGGTAAGAACCTGAGCTACTATATCAATCGTGCTGGTGGCTACTCTAAGAAAGCCAGCAAAGGACAGACTTATGCAATCTACATGAATGGTTCTGTGAATAAACTTGGCCGTCGGGCAACGAGCAAGAAGCTGGAACCCGGCGCACAGATTGTGGTGCCGACGAAACCAAAGCGCCAGGGTATGTCCACGGCTGAGATATCCGTCCTTGGTACATCGGCTGCCAGTCTGACAACTATGATTGTTGCACTTATCAACCTACTGAAGTAATGGAAGAACAGAAAAAGCTGGAGGTTATTGATCTCCGAGAGATCTTTATTAAGTTGTGGAACTCCAAGAAACTCTTCCTGAAGGTCTGGGCTATCACTTTTGTGTTGGCTTGCTTGTGGATTCTTCCACAGCCACGAACCTATGATACATCTGTCATGTTGGCTCCTGAGTCAACAGAGGCATCAGTGACAGGAGGTGCACTTTCGAGTATCGCTTCCTCTTTTGGTGTTAATATGGGAAATATCGGGTCTTCGGATGCCATCTATCCCTTGCTTTACCCCGATGTGGTCAGTTCCAATGACTTTCTTGTCAGCCTTTTTGATGTGAAGGTGAAGACAAAGGATGGAGAGATAGAAACCGATTACCTCACTTATCTGACCCAATATCAAAAGGTGTCCATCTGGTCTTACCCTAAAATTTGGTTGATGAAGGGTATCAAGTCCTTGTTTCCTGATGACGAAGATGGTATAGTTGGAACGGCAGGTAAAGTGGATCCTTTCATGCTCTCCCGCAAAGAGGACATGTTGGTAGAAAGCCTGCGAAAAACGATTCGTTGTAGTGTGGATAAGAAAACCGATGTAGTTACGTTGAGCGTTAGTGACCAAGATCCTCTTGTATGTGCCACGATTGCCGATTCCGTTCGAGTCCGCCTACAGGAGTTCATTATTGATTACCGCACAAGCAAGGCACGGACCGATGTTGAGTACTATGAGCGCATGAAAGCCGAGACCTTCGAAGACTATCAGAAATCAATAGAGACCTATGGCCGTTTCTGCGATGCACATCGTAACACCATCTTGCAGACTATGCAGTCGAAGCGCGATGAGTTGGAGAATGATGTGCAGCAGAAGTACAACACATACAATGTCATGTCCACTCAATTGGACGCAGCCAAGGCCAAGGTTCAGGAACGAACCCCAGCCTTCACCACACTGCAGAAGGCATCGGTACCGACCAAAGCTTCTCATCCTAAACGCATGATCTTTGTTGCGGCAATGCTCTTTCTCTCAACAATTGCCACAGCTATCGTTATCGCGAGAAAGGATTTGCATTTCAGCTTTTAATGATTATATATTGTGTCATTACTCACACGATTAATCCACCTTTTGCACCTGTCCGAAACTAAAGAGGCTATCGTCCAAAACCTCTTTTGGGCAGTTTTGGGTAAGATGGTTAGCTTACTCAGCGGGTTGGTCGTGGGAATTATTGTGGCGCGCTACTTAGGTCCCGAGCAATACGGACTGATGGATTATGTCATTAGCTTGGTATTCCTCTTTCAGTCATTTGCGATATTCGGACTAGATGCTATAGAAGTGCGTGAGGAGGCCCGCAATCGGCAACCGTTTCAGGTCATCATTGGTACCGCTTTTGGTTTGAAGATAGTGTTATCAGTGATATTCATGATTGCTGTCATTGCAACATCGTGGTGGATGGATGCCGATGGCTATACCACTCTACTGGTGGCCGTCTATTCATTGTCCATCGTCTTCAATACGTTGGGTGTCATTCGGAACTATTTCATGGCCATTGTGCAGAATGAGTATATCGTTAAGGCTGAAATCGCCCGCACGCTCATAGGTATAGGTGTTAAGCTAATCTTACTGCTATGCCATGCTCCATTGATTGGTTTTATGGCTGCCTATATGTTTGACTTTTTGTTGGTTGCCAGTGGCTATGTGATGGCTTATAGGACAAAGATCGGTCGTTTGTCGGAATGGCGATTTGATGCGACTGTTGGGCGTTACCTCCTACGCGAATCCTTCCCGCTCTTGCTCACCAGTGTGGCTGTTATCATCTATCAGCGCATTGACCATGTGATGATTGGCCAGATGATAGATAAAGTGTCGGTGGGTTACTATTCTGTGGCGTCACGTTTTGTGGAGGTGCTCATCTATATTCCGATGATGTTGGCGCAAACCATTACTCCTGTCTTGGTGAGCGCACGTGAACGAAGCGAGCAGGATTATGTCCGCAAAGGGCAACAGTTTATGAACTTCTCCCTGTGGTGCTCATTCTTGGCCGCGGCCCTCACTTCGTTGTTGGCTTATTGGATTGTACGATATACTTTTGGAATCAGCTATCTGGCAGCTGTTCCTGTTCTTCAGGTGTTAGCGTTTAAGGCCGCCAGCGTGGCACTGTCCAATACTGCTGGTGCGATGCTTGTTACAGAGGGCCTGCAGCGTTGGGCAATCTTGAGAGATGGCTTAGGCTGCATCGTCTGTGTAGTGCTCAATTACTTGCTGCTACCTCGTTACGGGATTATGGCAGCTGCTTTCGTGGCCATTGCCAGCAATGTCGCTGCCGGTTATCTGGCCGATGCGTTCATCCCGGCATATCGCCATCTTTTTGTACGCCAGACGAAGTCGTTATTGTTGGGTTGGCGTGATATTGTACATATTCGAGAGATTTTCAGAGAAAGATGATAGTTGTACCATTTATATACTTCACGGGATTAACAATCTATTGGTGGCAAAAGCATCAAGGACTGGACATTTGTGTATATATGTCGGCGCTATATGCTTTTACGTCATTATGCACAATACTGATTGTGCTTCTTGACCTGCTGGAAGAGGCCGGAATCTTGTTTGACCGGTATGATTATGAGGTAAATGTCTTACCAACCATATACTATTGTACGTTGCTGACATTAGGAATGTGGCCGTTCTCATTGATCTACAGAAAGGAAATCAAACCTTTGTCTGCTTCTTCTTCTTTAATTTTGGAATGTGTCTGTTGGCTCTTGTTCTTTGTCTTTCTCTTGAATGTTTATCTTATTATTGACTCCACGGTTGAGATTCTTTCGGGCGACCTTTCTACAGTGCGTCAAGATCACTACAACGGCATAGAGTCACCCGCAGAGATAAAAGCTGAGTCATTGCCCATATACATCCGTCTGTTCTTTTGGTTCAATAACTCCACCATTCTGGCCTTGCCGCTTTTCTTCTATTACAGCTGTTTTACCGATCGCGCCTGGTGGTTCAAAGTTATGCTGTTTATGACGTCTCTCAGTATGCCTTTATCAGGTCTTCAGGTAGCAGACCGAACGGAATTTATTTTCTATGGGCTGATGTTCATCTACTGCATGATATTCTTCTGGAAGTTCCTCTCTCGCCGTTTCAAGCGCGGAATCCTTGCTCTTGGAGTGCCGCTGATAGGAGTGATATTGATTTATTTGGTAGCTGTCACACAGGCCCGTTTTGCAAAAAACGATCGCGATGATGAAAAAGCCTATGCATCAGTTCTGCAATATGCGGGACAAAACTTCCTAAATTTCTGCTTCTTCTGGGAGCACGGCCGTTTTGAATACATCTCTCCGGAGCGTGAGTTCCCAATGACGTGGCATCTCCTCTTCCATGTCGATTCCAATCCCGACAGGCGAGACGTCCGCGCTGGTCAACAGGGCTTCTTCATGAGTGTCTTTGCCTCCTATCTGGGTGATGTCATGTTGGATCTCTCGCCCATTGGTGCGTTGATTTGGATGCTGGGCTTTACATTCCTCAACCTTCTACTTATCCGTTATGCCCATCGCGAAGAATATGACATTGGCGATGTCCTGGCCGTCTTCGTGACGGCAACCATTCCCATCTTCGGAATCTTTTATTATAGATACTACTCATTCACATATTTCTTCCTGTATGCAATAATCGTAGTACTACTGCTGGTTCATAAAGTACGGTTTGTCTATGATGCGTCCGATAAGGATGCCGATATAGAGGCATCTGCTGATATTCAAGAACCTGAAACGACATAAGTATGAAAGTCTTTGTGATCATTGTCACTTACAACGCCCTGCATCGCGAATGGATAGATCATTGCATGGCGAGTCTGGCGGCCAGCTCTGTGCCCCTGATACCTGTCATCATTGATAATGGTTCTGTTGATGGTACACGTGAATATGTACCTGCTCACTTCCCGGATGCTGTATGGCTTCCCCAAGAAAAGAATCTGGGCTTTGGGCAGGCCAATAACATCGGAATACAATATGCGCTGGAGCAGGGCGCAGACTATGTGGTGCTGCTCAATCAGGATGCAACCCTCGCTCCTAATGCTGTGGCACATATGGTGGAGGCATGTGCGGAAGACCAGTTGGTCTCCCCCCTTCAGTTGAACGGTGATGGCACAAAGCTGGACTCTATCTTCAAGGAGAAACTTATCCAGACGCGCTCCTCTTTGTTCGATGACATCTTTGCCGAGCAACCGATACACGATGCCTATGTGGGTGGTGACTATTCGGCTGCGTGCTGGTTGCTTCCGGTGAAGCTCATCCGTGAGATAGGCGGTTTTAATCCTATTTTCTTTCACTACGGCGAGGATGACAACTATCTTCACCGAGTGCAATATCATGGTTTCCGAGTTGCCCTTTCGCCCAAGGCACGGATGTTCCACGACCGCGAGATACATGGCAATCAAACTGCTTTCAACATGAACGCCTATCGTCGTGAGATGTTGTGTGAGGCTTGCGATATTAACATTTCCCTACCTAGGTTTATCTGGAAGAGCTGTTTGCGACTGTATCATTCCTATGTCTTTGACCTTCGTGCTCATCGCTATCGTCCTGGCACATTCTTCATGCAGACGCTATGGTTATGCCGACACTTCTCTTCCATTTATACCTCCCGTAAGCAGGATAAATGCAGGGGGATGAATTGGCTATAAATCCTTTGTCATAATCAAACACATGAATACTGTTGAATTATCTATTGTGATGCCTTTCTTCAATAAAGGCGAGATGGTGGCAGAGATGTTTGACAGCATCTTGGCCAATGACTATGGAACGTGGGAACTTCTGGCTGTTGATGACGGTTCTTCGGCAGAGACCATTGCTCGGCTCCAACCTTATTCTGAGCGCGATCCGCGCATCAGAGTCATACACCGTGAGATACTACCAAAAGGTGCTCCCACCTGTAGAAATATAGGACTGGAGCAGGCTCGCGGTGAGTTCATCATTTTCTTCGACTCTGACGATTATATCACGCCTTCATGCCTCGGCACACGTGTCAGGATGCTTCGGAAACATCCAGAACTGGAATTCATGGTGTTTCCATCCGCTCAGTTCATTGACGGGCAGATGTCGGAAACTGGCGAGAGGGCTTATGGTTATCCCATTTATTCTGATGACATTGCCGCCTTCTCACGTAGGACACTGCCTTTTGTTGTTGTGAATAATATCTATCGAACTGAAACCCTACGCCGCCAAGGAATACTCTGGGATACTCGTCTGAGTTCCCTCCAGGATGCAGATTTTAATATGCAATGCTTACTGTCAGGGATGAAGTATGACTACGCTCTCACACCACCAGATTATGGCTATCGTATTGAGGCTAATGACGGCTCTATCTCCAAACGCCTTTCTTCCGATGAGCATTTAAGGAGTCATCCCTATGCCTTGGACAAATTTTACAGGTTAGTTCGTGAAAAATTCGGCCACAGATATGACCGTGATTTATTTTGGGGGGTATTGTTCGTTTACAATATGGTTTTCCTCGGCAAGGTCAACTACGAGATTGCAGGTGAGATGGGAACTTTGGTCTGCCGTTATGATCGTTTCCGAGGAAATCTTCTTTTGTCTGCTGTCAGATGTACGCGCATTTTGAGTTCATGTCTGCCTTATCGTATAGCACGCGCTCTGCCAATGACTCCTTTCCTCGTTTGGCGTAGATGGCATGAATGGCATATTGTACAGGAATGTAGAGAACTCATAACCCGAGCTAATTTCCATACGGAAAACTGTTAGAGGGGGCTGAGGTATTCTGTTTATTTCACATCCCAAACAGCGGCATCGTTGGAGCATTGGTGGGAATGGCTTCACAGGAGCAGCATGATGACAGGCCAAGAATGTGTAAAACGTCAGTTTTAATGCACTAAACATTCAGTTTTCTTTGCCACTCCGCAAGAAAGCGCTATCTTTGCCGCGTAAAACAAAAGCAATATGGAAAGTCCTCCTAAAGCAAGAGTCATCGCATACTATCTGCCGCAGTTCCATCCGATTCCGGAGAATGATGCGGTATGGGGGAAGGGGTTTACGGAATGGACGAATGTGGCCAAGGCACGTCCTCTTTTCCGCGGACATTACCAGCCTCGAATTCCTGCCGACCTGGGTTTCTATGATTTACGGATGCCTGAGATTCGTGAGCAGCAGGCTGAATTGGCTCGTGAGGCAGGTATCGAGGGCTTCTGCTATTGGCACTACTGGTTCGGTAATGGCAAGATGTTGTTGCAGCGACCATTTGAAGAGGTGCTTGCAAGCGGGAAACCGGATTTTCCCTTCTGTCTATGCTGGGCTAACCATAGTTGGACGACCAAGACTTGGGATAAGGACAAAAGCAGGAAAACTGACTCGATGATTGCTGAACAGCTATATCCCGGCGACGAGGATGATATCGCTCATTTTAATTATTGCCTGCCAGCTTTTCGTGACCATCGCTATATCACAGTGGAAGGCAAACCTGTATTCGGTATCTATGAGCCATTCCACCATCCTTATGCAAGGCGGTTTATGGAGACATGGCGGCAACTGGCGAAAGAGAATGGATTAAAAGGAATCTATTTTTATGCCATCACTCGTTCTTCCAACTTCAACCGCTTTATGCCAGATGGTAGTATTGGTAGGGTAATGCCTGATCTGAAGAGCAGTGCAGAGGACTATCAGTCTATGTTGGCACAAGGCTATGATGCCCTCAACTCCTATGGACAAGTGCGTGCAGAGATGGCATATTACAACAAGTATGTGAACATGGCTCTAATAGGCTTGCGCAAGTACTTGCCCTTTATTCCAGCTACGCGTTTTCGTTATAAGCGGTTGATCAAACACTATCTTTCGCCTGAGGACAGTTGGGATAATGTCTTTCCAACTGTCATGCCGCAATGGGACCGTAGCCCGCGTACGGGTAAGAATGAGGGCATTTATGTTGATGCTACGCCTCAATATTTCGAGCAACACTTGCGAGACGCTCTGACACTGGTGGAGAAAAAGGATATGGATCATCGCATCATTTTCTTGCGCTCGTGGAATGAATGGGCTGAAGGTAATTATGTGGAACCTGATCTGAAATATGGACATGGTTTCTTGGATGCGTTGAAAAATGTTTTCTTATGAAGATTGCCTACCTCGGGAAAGTGCAGCTGTCCGATGTGGACTTTTCATACTTGCACGAAGCACAGAAACTGTCGGATGTCACATTGATTATGGAGGTGACACCTCGTTTCATGCGTGGACCGGCAGTTGACATCCGACATCTGTATCCTCATTCGGGTGTCTTCAAGGCTGTTGAGGCTTATCCGGAGTTCCGCAAGTATGACGGTTTCATCAATACAGACAAGTTTTACGTCGTCAACACCTGTGGCAAACTATGGCAGCTGAAGTCTTTTTGGACGAACTTCCTCCTATTGTTGTTTCTGCTTCGAGGGCACTTTGACGTCCTGCATCTGGCATGGCCCCCTAATGTGTATGAGTTTGTACTGTATGTTCTACGTCGCAAGATGTTGTTGACGGTGCATGACCCGTTCCCGCATACAGCTCATGACTCCTTCATTGTCCGCTTGCGTCGTGCCTTTGCCTTTAGGCTTATTCCACGTCTCATCATTTTGAATCAGGCACAACGTCAGGATTTTATGGATTATTATCGCCTGTCTCCCGACCGTATCATTGACAGCCGTCTTAGCAGCTATATCTTTTTGAAGACAGTGATGCAGCAATCTGATGCTTTGAATGGAACGGCACCCTACATCCTTTTTGCAGGTAGGATATCTCCCTACAAAGGACTGGATTATTTGTTGCCGGCAATGGAGATGGTGCATCAATGTTGTCCAGACTGTAAGCTAATAGTTGCAGGTGGAGGGAAATATCATTTTGATGTTACCAAGTATCAGCAATTAGAGTATATAGACATCCGTAATCGTTTTATTCCGGATGAGGAGTTGGTGACGCTTATACAGCACTCCGTGTTCATGGTATGTCCTTATACAGATGCTACACAGAGTGGTGTCATCATGTCTGCTTATGCTTTCAACAAGCCTGTCATTGCTACAAACGTTGGAGGACTTCCAGAGATGGTGGAGCATAACCGTTATGGATTGATTGTAAAGGAAAAAGATGTGCAGGCTTTGGCAGAGGCTATCATGATGTTGTGGCTCAATCCAAGCCTGGTTGACAGTTTCTCTGAACAGATTGCGCAAGACTATACTATAGGTGAGAAGTCCTGGAAGAGGATTGCGGAGAGACTATACTCGGAATATTCACATTTGGCACAATAACATCATGAAACTCATAGTTACAGGCGGATCGGGATTCATCGGCACCAATGTTGTGAACTACTATCTCAGCCAGGGATGGGAGGTGAGGAACATTGATGTGAAGCAACCGAAGGTGGCAACGACTGAACGTTATTGGGTGAAGTGCGATATCACTGACACAGAGGCCTTGATGGCAGCGGTGAGGGATTTCAACCCGCAGTATATCATTCATCTGGCGGCGCGCACAGATCTTGAAGGTGCTACTATTGAGGACTACAGGGCAAATACTGTTGGGGTAGAGAATATTCTCAAGGCTGCAGCCACCCTTGAGGGGTTGCAGAAGATTCTGATTACTTCTTCGATGCTGGTTTGTCATTCCGGTTACCAGCCTAAGGATCAGTTTGAATATGCACCTACAACACGCTACGGAGAGAGTAAGGTTATTACGGAGCAAATTGTATGGCAGATGCCTCCCGCCTGTGACTGGGCAATCCTGCGTCCCACATCCATGTGGGGGCCGTGGTTTGGTGTGCCTTACCGCAACTTCTTCGACATGGTGAAGGCCGGGATGTTCTTTCATATCGGACATCGCTCATGTACAAAGACTTATGGTTACATAGAGAATGCCGTGTATCAGATTCATCAGATTCTGATGACACCGACAACGGATGTGTCCAACAAGGTCTTCTATTTAGGTGATGTCCCTGCTGTCTTTATAGAGGAATGGGCTAATCAGATAGCAGCGGAGCTGGGGCGTAAAGTGCCTCGTGTGCCGTTCTTCTTGGTGCGTTTGGCCGCTCTCTTGGGCGATGTGCTGGTGAAGGTCGGTGTGCACTTTCCCATGACATCCTTCCGCCTGAAGAATATGACGACGGACAATATTATCGATCTCAGAAACACACAGCAGATTGCACCCAACCCGCCCGTGAACCGGATGACAGGCATTAGGCGCACGTTGGAATGGATGGAGCAGCAGGGTTAAGCCCTATCTCCTTAACTCGAAGATCTTAAAGAGGAACTTTGTGCAGATCATCAGCGCATTGGTATAGATTCCGTTCTCACGGCAACCACGCACGTCATCTTTGATGAGTTGCAGCTTGCTACGTATATTGCGTGTGCTCAGGCCGCCCATACGCATAGTCACGAAGTCCATGGGTATGTACTTGGCATGAATCTTGTGCTTACAGAACAGGCGAACCATCATCTCATAGTCGGAACCAATCTTGTAGTCGGTCTTGTAAAGACCTGCACGCTCATAGACCTCTCGGCGTGCATAGAAGGACGGGTGAGCTGGCATAAAACCGAAGCGGAGCCAACCGGGGCTGAAGCGCTTTGAAGAGTAGTAGCGCACACATTGGTCGGGCTCACCGTCGCGGATAAAGTGAATGTCGCCATAGACGGCGTCGAGCGTAGGGTCTTCAAAAGCCGAAACGAATCGCTCGACGACATCTGCAGAAGTGAAATAGTCGTCGCTGTTCAGTATGCCCACGACATCGCCTGTAGCCATTTGGATGCCCTTGTTCATGGCGTCATAGATGCCGCGGTCTTTTTCTGATACCCAATGCAGGCGTCCGCGAAAGCGATTTTCGTAACTTTTGAGTAGCTCGACAGTTCCGTCGTCTGAATGACCGTCAACAACGATATACTCGATGTTGGCATAGGTCTGTGAGAGAACGGATTGCACCGTTGCTTCAAGCGTGGCTATACTACGGTATGCAACGGTGATGATGGATACACGAGGAGCTTGCATAGGAAGAACTCATTAACAGCGTGCAAAGATAGACAATATCTTTGGAATGGCCGAATCTTCTCTGCCTTTTTTTTACTTTTTTCTTCATAGGCATACTAAAGACGAGGATTCTTCGTTATATAGATGTACATCTATATATGGCTGGACTTCAGTTATATTTCCTCATTGCATTTGTCATTGGGGCGGCAGTCACTGCGATTGTCATCCCTTTGATAATAGCCTTTTGTCGTAAGTTCGGCTATTTCGACCAGCCGAACCAGCGCAAGGTGCATCATGCTGCTGTGCCGCGACTGGGAGGCTTGGCGTTCCTGCCGTCAATGGCGATGGGTGGTGTCATCTCCATGCTGCTGTTCTATTCTCATACCTATGAGACCATTAACTTCCATGTTTCTGCGGTGCTGATGATTGTGGGTGCCACGGTTGTATATCTCATGGGGGTGATGGATGACTTGCTGGATTTGTCTGCCAACCTGAAGTTTCTCATCCTGGCCGTGGGCTCGGCGATGATGCCAGTGTGCAACCTCCAGATTGACAACCTCTACGACCTTTTCGGCCTTGGAGTCCTGCCGCTATGGGTGGCTTATCCCCTGACGGTACTGGTTATCATGACCATTGTAAATGCCATCAACCTTATCGATGGTATCGACGGCCTCGCCTCGGGCATCTCCATCATCTGTCTGGTAGTGCTCACATACCTGTTTTACGACCTGCGCATGAGCATTTTCATGATGCTCTCGTCGGCCTTGTTGGGCTCTGTCGCGATGTTCTTCGTGTTTAATGTCTTTGGCAGGGTAGGGGGGCTGAAAATTTTCATGGGTGATGCTGGCAGCCTGATTCTTGGCTATGTGCTGTCTTATTTTGCAGTGAAGTGTATGATGGTGACGGAACAGGACATCTATACGGATATGAATCCCATCCTGATTCCTTACTCGCTCTTTATTGTGCCGGTCTTTGACTTGGTACGTGTGGCCCTCACACGGCTCCTGAGCAGGCAGCCAATGTTCAAGGCAGATCAACGCCATATCCATCATGTCCTCATGCGTTGTGGCCTGACGATGCATCAGGCTTTGGCAGTGATTCTTGCGTTGGTAGTTGCTTTCATTGTGGGCAACTTGTGGTTGGATGCCGTTGAGGTTCCGTTCACGGTCATCTTCTTCATCGACGTGGCCCTCTACCTCCTTTTCTTCGTCGTGGTCTACAGCATCATTCACCGCCGTGAAGCCCTCCTCGATCTCTTAGCGGAGGAATAAAAAAATCCCCGCCAACTAGGCGGGGACTAACTTTATTTTTATCATTTATTTGGCGTAGCTGACGGCACGGGTTTCGCGGATGACGGTGATCTTCACCTGACCGGGATAGGTCATCTCGTTCTGGATCTTCGTGGCGATGTCCGTGCTGAGCGTTTCAATCTGCTTGTCGTCGATTTGGTCGGCACCCACGATGACACGCAGCTCGCGACCGGCCTGAATGGCGTAGGTCTTGGTGACGCCGGGATAGCTCATGGCGATGTTCTCGAGATCCTTCAGGCGCTTGATGTAAGCCTCTGCAATCTCGCGGCGAGCACCGGGACGTGCACCGCTGATGGCATCGCAGACCAGCACGATGGGGGCGATGAGCGAGGTCATCTCCATCTCCTCGTGGTGGGCACCGATGGCATTGCAGATATCAGGCTTCTCCTTATATTTCTCGGCCAACTTGGCACCATAGAGGGCGTGTGGCAATTCGGGCTCTTCATCGGGCACCTTGCCGATATCGTGGAGAAGACCTGCGCGTTTTGCCTTCTTGGCGTTGAGGCCCAGCTCACTGGCCATCACGGCGCAGAGGTTGGCTGTCTCGCGGGCGTGCTGCAGCAAGTTCTGACCGTAACTGGAGCGATATTTCATCTTACCTACGATGCGGATGAGCTCGGGGTGGAGGCCGTGGATGCCGAGGTCGATGGCGGTGCGTTTACCAGTTTCCATGATTTCTTCATCGACCTGCTTCTTCACCTTTGCCACGACTTCTTCGATGCGGGCGGGGTGGATACGGCCGTCGGCAACGAGTTGGTGTAGGGCGAGACGTGCGATTTCACGGCGCACGGGGTCGAAGCCGCTGATGACGATGGAGTCGGGCGTGTCATCGACTACAATCTCTGTGCCGGTGGCGGCTTCGAGAGCGCGGATGTTACGGCCTTCACGACCGATGACGCGACCTTTCACGTCGTCGTTGTCGATATGGAACACCGTCACGCTGTTCTCCACAGCAGCCTCCGTAGCTACACGCTGGATGGTCTGGATGACGATACGCTTGGCCTCTTTGTTGGCTGTCATCTTGGCGTCATCCATAATCTCGTTGATGTAGCTGGCGGCAGCCGTCTTGGCTTCATCCTTCAGTGTCTCTACAAGGCGCTCCTTGGCTTCTTCGGCGGTGAGACCGCTGATTTTCTCCAGCTGTGTGCGCTCCTGGGTGATGAGACTTTCGAGGCGCTGGCTCAGCTCTTCCTCCTTCTTCTGTAGGATTGCCTGCTGCTGTTCCAGACGCTTGCGCTCATTCTCTTGTTCGTTCTTGCGGCGTGTAATCTCATCCTGACGTTGGTTCAGGCTGATCTCGCGCTGCTTCAGGCGGTTCTCGCTCTGTTGGATCTGCTGGTTGCGCTGTTGCACTTCCTTCTCCAACTCAGCTTTCTTGTTGAGGAACTTCTCCTTGACTTCAAGGAGTTTCTTCTGCTTGATGACCTCTGCATTCTTCTGGGCTTCTTCGTGCAACTCACGCATACGGTTGGGGCGAGTATGTCGATACCAGACCAACTGATAGATCACAGCAGCAATAGCAATGACCGCAGAGGCGATGGTGATAATTAATCCAAGTGTTGTCATATACATTTACTTTAGAGCTACGTTGAGCTCATTGACAAGGCCGTTGAGGGTGGCCATAACGGGTTGCAAGTTGCCGTTGGCCTCCTGTTTCTTCAGCATCACGGCAATCTCGATGATGGTCATCAGCAGATACGTGGTATTGGCCTGCCCGGGATAGCGGTTGGCATAAAAGCTGTAGCGCCCGTTGATGAGTTTTTCAGCATCGCGGTAGAAAATCTCCTCGTCGCGGTTGATGGTGATAGAGAAACTCTGTCCGCCCAGCTTGAGCGTTATCTGAAAAGTATCACTTATTTCCACTGTAAACCTTAGCTTTCAATTTTCAATATTCAACTGTCAAGCGCCTCTGGTCCCATGCCCTTCAGCAGGGCGATGCACCTATCCACGTCGCGCACCAAATGGTTGATGCGCTGCTTAGCGGCAGCGAGGTCGGTGTCGCCCACCTCCAGCATCTTGGCCATCTTCAGGTTGGCATAATCGGCTTCCAGTTTCTTGTTCTTTTCTTTCGCCGCCTGTAGCTCTTTGTCTTTGGACACAAAGTCAGCCCGCAACTCTTCGTGATCTTCCTGTAGTTGTTGGAATTTCAAGATGAGCTGCCGTACGCGAGTTTCCAATGTCTTTATGGTTTTCTCTTCTTCTGCGGTCATGGGAGCCAAATGATGCCTTTTCTGGCATTTAACGCCACAAAGATAGCGTTTGTTTTCGGTTTGTGCAAGTTTTTAGTTACTTTTATCAATGTCCGCGCGTTTTTCTTTCTTAGCCAGCATCACAGTTGTGTGTACGAACTCCGTCATCCAGCTTTCCGAGAAGCCAAGCACTTGCTGGTAGTGTCGCACCTGTGCTGCCGTGCGGCGCACATTGTCGTCCTTCCAGTCGTTCTTCGTCATCACGTCATGCACGGCCTTCTCCGTCATGGTGCGCAGGGCGCTACGCATGAAGGCCGGAAGGCGGAACTTCCACTGCATGATGTTGCCCATGAGCATCATCAGGTCCTGTGAGAAGCCTTGGAATTGTAGCAGGTAGGACTGCACGTCCTGCATCTTCTTACAGCGCTTCTTCACGCTGGCATCGATCTCCTGCGTGAAGGTGTCGCTAATGCCATAGACCTCGCCGAGTATCTTAGCGCAGCGTTTCTTCTCGGCAACGCCCAGCTTATTGTTCTGTGTGGGAACCTTTAGGGTTTGTTTGAACACGCGCAGGTCGGGCATGGCAGCCAGATTGGTAATGCCTACTTGTGCGGCAATGCCAGCCTGCAGATATACGCGAATGAGGGTCATGAAATCTTCCATGCCCCCCACCTTCGTTTTGTTGTCAGCCGTCTTGCGGCCGAAGAGATTACTTAGAAATGACATTATTTGATTTTACGATTTGACAATTTTACGATTTGACAATTTACGATTTACAATTTAATGTTTGATTGTGAACCTTGAACTTTCAACTTCCCTCCCGCCGCAGGCTTCCCCCTCGCCCGTTGGAGAGGGGGGTAGGGGGTGAGGCTTTTCAACTCTCAGAGATCAACTTGAGTAGGTACTGACCGTACTGGTTCTTAATCATGGGTTGTGCGAGTGCACGCATCTTCTCCTCTGTAATCCATCCGCGCCGATAAGCGATGCCTTCGAGGCAGGCGACTTTCAGACCTTGGCGCTTCTCAATGACCTCAATGAACGTGGAGGCTTCGGAGAGACTGTCGTGCGTCCCGGTGTCTAGCCATGCGAAACCGCGCCCCAGCGTCTGCACTTTCAGCTCGCCATCCTCCAGGAAACGCTGGTTGACGGTGGTAATTTCCAACTCGCCGCGTGCTGATGGCTTGATGGTGGCTGCCACATCCACCACCTTGTTGGGGTAGAAGTAGAGTCCCACAACAGCGTAGTTGCTCTTGGGCTTCGCAGGTTTCTCCTCGATGCTCAGGCAGTTACCGTCGGCATCGAACTCCGCCACGCCGTAGCGCTCGGGGTCGTTGACCCAGTAGCCGAAGACAGTGGCTTTCTGATCTTCCTCGGCAGTGCTCACCGCCTCGTGGAGCATGGAACTGAAACCGGCGCCGTAGAAAATGTTGTCGCCCAATACCAGACAGGCGCTATCATCGCCGATGAACTCACGTCCGATGATGAAGGCCTGTGCCAGGCCGTCGGGTGAGGGCTGCTCGGCGTAGGTGAAGCGCACACCGTAGTCGCTGCCGTCGCCCAGGAGGCGGCGGAAGGCGGGCAAGTCTGTGGGTGTGGAGATAATCAGGATGTCACGGATGCCAGCCAGCATCAGTGTGGAGATGGGATAGTAGATCATGGGTTTGTCGAAGACGGGAAGCATCTGCTTCGACACCCCTTTTGTAATCGGATATAACCGTGTGCCGGATCCTCCGGCGAGAACAATACCTTTCATGGCGCAAAGGTAGTGTCTTTTTATGGAATGACCAAAGAAAACGAAAAAAAAGAAGCCCGCGCAGATGCGCGAGCTTCTTTTTCGTTATCTAAGGAGCTATTTACTTCACAAGAACCTTCTTGACAGAACCGTCAGTCTGGCGAACGATATTCAAGCCACGCTGCAGGCGTGAAGCTTGACGACCATCGATGGTGAAAATCGCTGTGGGAGCGGTAGCACCCTGGGTGCTGACACCCTTGATGGCATCCGGAACTCCAGCGAGTAAGGAGAGCGTCCAGTTGCTGAAGCAACACCAGTCGTTCGTTACGAAGTCAGTGACACCGTAGTTGGTGATACCGATGGTGAGCACGCCGTCTTTACCTACGTGAGCGTTGAGCGCGTTGCGATAGACAGACTGGTCTGTGGCTTCGCCAATGAGGTCAGTCTCCTCTGCGTCATAGTTATAGACGAAATTGAAGTAGTTAGCTGCTGCTTCGACATCGTTCGGTGTGTATTCATACGTTTCTTCACCTTCCTGCTCGCCTGCCCATATCCATTCCGTTTCATCTCCAACATCTTTTTTCTGGTCGTTGCCCACGAGGATGTTCTTAATGGGAGTTAAGAATGTCTCACCACCGCCTTCTGCGAAGAGGAATGCACGGCTGGGGATGGAAAGACAAGCTTCGCGACCATCAGCCTGCTTCATGCCGCCGGGGCGGAAGTATGCATCCACGGTGATGTGGTAGTAGCCTTCATTCAGGCCCTTAATAGTCTGGTAGTGCTTGTATGTGCCGGAGGGGTTATAGACCTCTGCAACACCTTCGTTGGCGAGATAGTTGCCAAAGGTGACATCATCGGCTTTCTCCATACTCCAACCATTGAGTGTAAATGCACTACCATCGGCTGTTGTGTATTTCGGATTGATGATAACACCGTCGAGGTTGTTGAACCATGTGGTATCAGCGTAGGCAAGTGCACACTGTGTCCACTCAGCGGCCAATACATCGGGAGCATTGCGCAGATAGTCATTGTCGAGGCTGGTGCCATTTTCCAGATCGCTGTAGTAAGATGACCAGCTTCCCTCCAGGAATTCGGCCAGGAATATTGCATCTCTTAATTGGTATTCAGAAAGCAGATTTTGCAATTCTCTACCAAGCTGAGCACCTTCCTTGATGTAAGCGATGAGGGCATCAATTTTTGCCTTGTACTCGTTATAGGCTTCAAGAGTAGTGATGGTAGAGTAATCAATCTTGCTAATCTCCTGGTAATCGTTCTTGGCCTTTTTTGTAGGATAGTCTGTATTCTCGATTACCCGCTTCAGAGATGCAAAATCTTCCTCTGCCATTAGCGCATAGATGTCACCTGCATTACCTAAATACATAATCTTGAAGTTATCCCAGATAATCCAGTCGGTAGTACCCAAACTCTTCAAACCGATGGTGAAGTCGCCCTGCTCATTGAGGGTTGCCTTGATGTGGTTGGTGTAATAGAGGTCGCCTTCTTGATATTTGAGATAATTACCACCAGATTCTGCTTCTGTGATACTCCAATAGTAGAAACCTGTCATACCATTGCATTGGTAGCCACCAAGAACTGTATTTTTTACATCGTGATTTTCCTCACCTAATGCGGGCTTTTCTTCTGTCGTTGTTAACCAAACACCCTCAGCGGATGACTGGTCACTGCACAGCATGAGCTGAGTCTCGAGGTCACCAGCATAGAAGATGGTCTGGTCTGTGGCTGAACCGTCGTGACGTACGAATCCTTGTACCGTGATGTCATACACACCAGCAGGCATATTCTTAATGGTCTGGTGGAAGTCGAACTTCTTGTGGTAGGTTTCAATGTTACCTGTCCGATGACGAAGTTCTGTGATATTACCGCTAGAGATGGTCCAACCGGGAATGCTGTTCTCGTCGCCATCGAACTCTTCGGCGGCGGTACCGCCGTAGCTGCCCTCGCTGAAATCTGCATTGACGAGAAGGAGTGTCAGGTCATTTCCTTTCTTAACGGATTTGGGATTAGCCTGTACCCATGCAATGATGCTGGGAACGATATTGTCAATCTTAGCTATCACCTCCTCGTCTGACCAAGTCCCTTCCTCATAAGCTGTATCGAAGGCGTCTTGGAGATCATGTATGGATTGGCTCAGTGTGTTCCATCCGTTCTCGGCTGTGGCATCCTCGTAATAGGCCAACTTGCTGCCTTCTTCGTTATATGTGGTGTAGGGAAGCAATGTTGCATATACCTTGATAGAGGTGATGGCACCATTGTAAGCTTTTTCCAAGAGCAGGTAGGCAGCGTCCAAATCCTCATCAGTTGCTGTCTTTGAAATATTCGCAGCTGCCTCCATGGCATTGTCGAGAGCTGTCAATGAGTCTGTGCAGAGGTAAGCGTTACCGATGCCCTCATTGTTATATTTATCTTGAATCTCAGCCAGGTATTTCTGCAGGTTCTTGTAGTTCGGGTTCTCTGTCAGAGGACCATCATAGAAAAGAGTGAAGTTATCGGCGGTAATCCAGTTCGCATTGGTGTCGTTTGCACGGAGACCGAATTGCATTTCGTTTCGGCCGTCATTGTCAAATGTTACAGAGAAATGGGTTACTTTCATTTCGCCTGTGTTAACAGATGTCGTCTCAATCAACACGCCTGCTTGAATGAACAACTCAATACCCTCAATAACCTCAACTTGTCCAGACTGTTGGCATGAAGTGGCATCACATTCAAGACGATATTTACCAGCAGGAAGTCCATAAACGGTCTGAGCGATATGACCGTTACCAAGTGTATTGGGTTGCTGGATCCATGCCTCAATGAAGTTGGTGATGGAAGCTCCTGTTTCAGTGTTGGTGTCAGTACGATTCTGCTGACCGAGGTTCTGACCTTTGATGGTGATGTCCCATCCAGGAGGCAGTACTCCGTTTGCTGTGGCAATTTCAAAGTCGGGGTTCTGCAGAACTTCTGTGATATCTACAGGGAGATCGGAAGTCGCAATCTTCACTTTAACGAGAAGCTGTGAGTTAGCCGTGAGAAGTTCTTGCTCAGTCGCATCCTCCTTGGCATAAACGGTTGCGGCATCTGTATAATCAACATCTGCAATTACGGCTTCATTTAGGGAGTTGTAGAGCTTGACTCTTGCGTTGTAAATGGGAAGTGCGATGTTGTATGCTTTAGTGTCTTCATCCAACTGCGCCTGAGAAGACTTGGTCCACGCTCTTAAGGTTTGACCGACTTCATCGGATGCTTCCACGAATTTCCAATTAATCTTATAGGTAACTCCAGCGCTGTTTGTGCCTTTTTTAGAATCCGACCACGTGTATGAACCATTCGCGATGTCGGTGACACCAAGCAAGCGCCACTCATCCTGAAAATCGGCCTCGCCATTGTGCTCACCGTTGTAAATAGCCACGTCACCAGCGGGATGGAAGAGGTAGCTACCATCCTCTTGAGGAACGATCTGGAATTTACATCCATTCCCTGAACCGTTGGCATCAGCCCAAGCATCATTGCCTCCACAGAAAACGTAAGTCTGGAATGCTTTGTTGGTGTTAAGTGTGTGGAACCAGAAAAGGTTCACTTCTTCACTCGTGCCGGCATCTTCCAAAGTGAATGGTAGGGCGTAGTTGTACTTTGTACTACCGACAGCTACAGCAGATTGGGTCAATAGAACCACAGAGTCTGCTGTGGTAACAACACGTGTGTTCCAGTCGCGCCCAGCGCCCATGAACTGTCCAGCACCTACATTATATACATAATAGGTTTTGCCAGCTTCGGGGGCGACCCATGGGACATCGGGAGCGACACGCACTGGCTCTGCGGGCTTCACGGGTGGTTCCCAAGACTGTGCCCAGACACTAGCACTCATGAACATTGCACCAGCAAGTGCAAAGAGAGAGAGTAATTTGTGTTTCATAAAGCAGTTAATAATAGTTAGTTAATAAATGAATGATCGAAATGATAGTTTGTTGCTTTTGTCTTGTGCGGACAATTTAAGCCTTATTTGGTGGCAAAGTTACACTTATTCACTCACGCGCAAAGCAAATGCAGAGCAAAAATGGGATGCTGTTAAGAATATTTAACAGAGGGCGGGAGTCCTGAAAAGAGGAAACAGCGGGACTATAAGCCGGGTTCTGTACTGCGGCGGCAGGGGTTGGGGGGCTGCCGCAGCAGCGCTTGCCATTGATCTAGGACGTGACTCGCGCCACGCCTCCATCGTTCTACCCTCCGGCTCGGACGGGTCGCCCTCTCTCGCCCTTACGGCCACGGGTGACCGCAGTCGGCGCTTCGCCGGTTTACGCGAACTTTCAACCTCCGGTGTGCACAGCGCGTATGTCGCCATACGCCTGGTGGGCTCTTACCCCACCTTCTCACCCTTACCTCCGACGGGCGGAGGCGGTTGTTTTCTTCTGCACGTGCTAGCCCTCGCGGACTTCTACCCGTTAAGTAGCGGAGTACCCTATGTTGCCCGGACTTTCCTCTCGTCGCGCGCCACGAATGACGGCGGCCAGCGGCAAGCCGCCCCGCTGTTTCCTATAGAAAAGGTTCCTCGCGTGTGCGCGAACCTTAGTAATTTGTCTGGTGATAGCTCTTGCCCATGAGCCGCTGCCACCAAGGGGTTGGCTTCTGTGGCGCTTCGGCTCGCAGCTCATCGAGGAGTACCTGCTCCAGCGACTTATGCTCATGAATCATCTTGTAGATGGTGCCCCAGTCGGGCAGACCCCCGATGTTGCGGTCGTCGATGAAGAGATCGACTTTCAGCTTACGCGAATAGTGCTCGTTGCGCGCCTGATCTTCCTCGGGGAACTCCTTGTTGACGGCATAGAACTCAATGCCGCGCTGGCGGCACCATTCCACGGCTTCTTCCAGCAGCTCGCCTTCGCGCACCGACCAAAGGATGAGGCGGTGGTGCTCCTCCTGCAAGAGGCGCAGGGTTGCAACAGCAAAAGGAATCTCCTCGCCGATGGCGGGGTAGTGGTGGCGCACGATGGTGCCGTCGAAATCTACTGCAATAGTCATGTATGTATTTTACAATTTACGATTTTACGATTGGTCGGCGCAAAGGTAATAGTTTTTTTGCATATCAAGCTCATGCAGTATGAATTTTCTATAAAAAGAAATGTAAAAATGTCAGTCGCGCGGTTTAAGTGCTGTTAAGCAGGGGCCTTGTCGTGTTAAAAGAAAGGAAAAAAGACGGACAAAACGGCAGGCTGCTAAACTTTTGCACTACTTTTGTGTCCGATTTCACAGAAAGACGCGGTGAACACGGAAAAACGCGGAAAAGAACGGAAATACACGGAAATGAAAATAGAACATTATTAAATTGTAAATAAATTGTAAATTGTAAATGAATAAGATGACACAGAAAACGAAGATGTGGCTTGGCGCAGCAGCGCTGGTGCTGAGCAGTAGCCTGATGACAGGCGCAATCATGACAAACAGAATTTCTATGGCCACCACAGCTGTCGCGGCAGATACGCCCGCAACCGTCGTGGCCCCCGCCGTGGCCGCCCCCGGTGGATTGGTGGATCTGACGACGGCTGCCGAACGGTCGGTGAACAGCGTAGTGTATATCAAGGTCACGCAGAACGCGAAGCGCCAGACGGTGACAGTGCGTGACCCCTTCGAGGATTTCTTCGGTGACTTCTTCGGCTATGGCAACCGCGGTCGCGGTCGCCAGCAGGAGATCGAGACACAGCCGCGGCGCCAGGGTGCCGGCAGCGGCGTCATCATCTCTGCCGACGGCTATATCGTCACCAATAACCACGTGGTGGCTGGTGCCGATGAAATCTTGGTAAAACTCAACGACAACACGGAATACAAGGGTCGTGTCATTGGGCTGGACGAGACCACCGACCTGGCACTCATCAAGGTGGAGGCCAAGAACCTGCCGGCCATCGCCATCGGCAACTCCGATGACCTGAAGATCGGACAGTGGGTGCTGGCTGTAGGCAATCCCTTCAACCTCACGAGCACCGTGACTGCCGGCATCGTCTCTGCCAAAGCCCGCTCCTTGGGTGCCAACGGTGTGGAGAGCTTTATCCAGACCGATGCCGCCATCAACGCTGGAAACTCGGGTGGTGCCTTGGTCAATGAGCGCGGCGAACTGGTGGGTATCAACGCAATGCTTTACAGCCAGACAGGCAGCTATGCCGGCTACGGCTTCGCCATCCCAACGACCATTATGAACAAAGTGGTGAAGGACCTCAAGGAGTTCGGTATGGTTCAGCGTGCGCTGCTAGGTGTCCGTGGCGGCGATGTGACCAATAAGATTGATGCCGAGAAGGAGAAGGGCAACGAAGTGGATTACGGCACCAGTACGGGTGTCTATATCGAGAGTGTCGAGGCCAATACGACCGCCGAGGAGGCGGGGTTGGAGAAGGGTGATGTCATCATTGCCGTCAATGAGCGAACCGTCACCAAGATGGCTGAGCTGCAGGAAGCATTGTCACAGTATCGCCCGGGTGACAAGGTGAAGATCACGTACTTGCGCAATAAGAAGAGCCACACCGCAACAGCTACCCTACGCAATGCCCAAGGTGGCACGGAGGTGATGGAGGAAGTGGATATCGACCTCTTCGGCGCACAGCTGAAACCGCTGAGTGACGAGGCAAAGCGCGAGCTGGCACTGCGCTACGGCTTGGAGGTGACAGCCATTAAGAATGGCAAGTTGAAAGATGCCGGCATCACGAAGGGCATGATCCTCCTGAAAGTCAATGACCAGGAGATGCGCACTGTAGAAGACTTCGAGGATGCCGTGAAGGCTGCCAACCAGAGCAGTGACCGCGTGCTGTGGATCCGCGCCATTACACAGAGCGGGCGCAGGGTGGCTACTGCAATAGACCTCAGCGAAGAGAAGAAATAGGTCCAGTGGCTCCTATGGGGCTCATTGGGCTCCCGAGCCGCCTGCAAAAAGCAGGCCAAAGAAGCTGAAATAGGCAAAAAGCGTGAAGAAAGAGGAAAACTTCACGCTTTTTGCTGTTTTCTTGATGAAAAGTTTGAATTTTTCTTGCGCGTGTACTATATATATTGTAATTTTGCGCGCTTTATTAGGGAGCGTATTCTTTTATAATATACCAAAAAGGAATGAGACAACTAAAAATCACCAAGAGCATCACCAACCGCGAGAGTGCGTCGTTGGACAAATACCTTCAGGAAATTGGTCGCGAAGACTTGATTACCGTGGAGGAGGAAGTGGAACTGGCCCAGCGCATCCGCAAGGGTGACCGCGTGGCGCTGGAGAAGCTGACGCGCGCCAACCTTCGCTTCGTAGTGAGTGTTGCCAAGCAATACCAGAATCAAGGCCTGAGTCTTCCGGACCTCATCAACGAGGGTAACCTCGGTCTGATCAAGGCTGCCGAGAAGTTCGATGAGACACGTGGCTTCAAGTTCATCTCCTATGCCGTGTGGTGGATTCGCCAGAGTATCCTGCAGGCATTGGCAGAGCAGAGCCGTATCGTACGCCTACCGCTGAACCAGGTAGGCTCGTTGAATAAGATTTCGAAGGCACTGTCCAAGTTTGAACAGGAGAACGAGCGTCGCCCAAGTCCCGACGAGCTGGCCGAGGAGCTGGATATCCCTGTGGATAAGATCTCGGATACGCTGAAGGTGAGCGGTCGCCATATCTCTGTGGATGCTCCCTTTGTGGAGGGCGAGGACAATACGTTGCTCGACGTGATTGTCAACGACGACAGCCCCATGGCCGACAAGAGCCTCGTCAACGAGAGCCTGTCGCGTGAGATAGACCGTGCGCTGAGCACGCTCTCTGAGCGCGAGAAGCAGATTGTGGAGATGTTCTTCGGTATCAACCATCAGGAGATGACGCTGGAGGAGATCGGTGATAAGTTCAACCTCACCCGTGAGCGTGTGCGCCAGATCAAGGAGAAGGCCATCCGCCGTCTGCGTAATAATTCGAAGAGTAAGTTGTTGAAATCTTATTTGGGATGAGAAAGATTAGATTTTTGTTGGCTGTACTCTGTAGCGTGCTGTCGCTGTCGCTGTCGGCGCAGGCTGCAGGCGGGAATGAGGCGACGGGAAAGGAGCCTGTCATGCAGCGCGTGGCGATGTTCGGCTATGCCATTTCCTTTAAGGACTCCGTGGTTTGCCAGACGGATATTCAGACCATTGACAGTGCGTGGATTGAGCCTGCCCATAAGTTTCTGGTGGACCGCTCGCTATATAGCTTGCAGCTGCAGATGTATATGGAGCAGCAGGGTCACAAAAATGCCGTCTGCACCATCTTCTTCGACAAGAACCCCCGCAAGTTGCAGCGTATGTGGCGCAAGGTGCACAAGCGCAGCCAGAAGATGGACGGTCTGCGCTATCAGGCTCTGCCCGTAAGTGCTTTCCGCCTGAAGGCTGAGGAGTATCGCCCCGTTATTATAGAGGACAGTGCCCAATGAACGTCGCTCGTTATAAAGTTGCGGAGCACCGCGTGGAAGTACGCTTTCCGGCTTCGCTTTCCAGTACGGATATCATCCCCTCCTTCTCGCCGTTCGTGTGCGAGGAGGAGGGCGATGTGCTTTTTGATATGGAGGTCACCGAAGGCGGCGCCCCCGATTTCTCCTCGTGGGAAGAGATTGGGCAGTTCGACTGCGGCGGCGCCAACCATGGTGTCTATCGCCTGGCGGATGGCAGCTATGCCTTTGAGATTAGCCTGCCGAACTGCGATGGTGGCACCCTCAGTTGCTGCTTGATGGCATACGATGACTTCCGTCATTGTAAGGCTGTGCTCACGGGCGACAGCCTGCGACAGCATCAGTTCGGACTTAACAACGCGCTGATGATGGCTTACGCTTTTGCTGCAGCGCCCCTGGATACCCTGCTCGTCCACGCTTCTGTCATCCGCCATGCCGGCTACGGCTACCTCTTTACCGCACCGAGCGGTACGGGTAAGAGCACGCATACCTGGTTGTGGCATAAGTATATCGAGGGCTGCGACCTGATGAACGATGACAACCCCGTTGTCCGCATTGTGGATGGTGAGACGCGTATCTATGGCTCCCCTTGGAGCGGCAAGACACCCTGCTATCGCAATATATGGGCACCGGTTGGTGCCATCACGCGCTTGGAGCAGAAACCCGAGAACACGATTCGTCGCATGGCGACCATCGAGGCTTTTGCGGCACTGCTGCCGGCCGTGAGCTCGATGAAATGGGATCGCCGTGTGTATCTGAGTATCTGTAACACCCTTTCGCATCTGCTGGAGCTGACCCCCATCTTCTGGCTCGGCTGCCGGCCGGATGAGGAAGCGGTAAGGGTATGTTTTGAGGCGGTAGGCCTCACCCCCAACCCCTCTCCAAAGGGCGAGGGGAGTATATAGATAGAGATGGTGAAAGAGATAATAAAGACTCTTGCCCGATGGGTGGCGACGCCTTGGCGCCGTTTTAAGCAGCGACGCTATGCCGATGCCGAGGCGGCGAAGATGGTACGGGTGGAGATGCCCAATGACCAGCTGCTGCCGTTGGTACGACAGGCCGTGGCTGATGGAAAGACGGCCATCATCTCAGTGAAGGGCTACTCGATGCGCCCGTTTCTGGAACATCTGCGTGACCGCGTGAAGCTGGCGCCGTGGGCTGAGTTGCAGGTGGGCGATGCCGTGCTGGCTGAGATCAGCCCCGGACATTTCGTGCTGCATCGCATCATCGCCATAGAAGGCGAGGCGCTTACGCTCATGGGCGACGGTAACATCAGTGGCACGGAGCATTGCCTGAAGAGCGATGTTTGTGGTGTCGTCACGGAGTACCTGCGCCCGAACGGCCATGTGCTGATGGCCGACGACCCTGCACTGCAGCGCAGAATCCGGCTTTGGCGACGCTTGTTGCCAATCCGCCGTTGGCTGTTGTTTATCTATAAGACGAGTGTGTAAGCCTCACCCCTAACCCCTCTCCGAAAGGCGAGGGGAACCTTAAAGGCGAGGGGGAAGCCTGTAGCAGGAATAGATAATTGTCAAATTGTAAATTGTCAAATTGTAAATTCATATCATGCGAATCAAAGACGGATTTGAACTGAGAGTAATCTGTGGCGAGACCATCGTCATGGGCTATGGCAAGGAGAATATAGATTTCTCCAAGATTATCAGCCTCAATGAGAGCGCAGCATATCTGTGGCGCTCCGTTGCCGGTAAGGACTTCGATGCTCCGATGCTGGCCGGACTGCTCATGGAAGAATATGAGGTCGATGAGGCCACGGCACTGCGCGACGCGACCAAGATCATGGACGAGTGGCGTGAGGCAGGGCTGGCATGTTAAAGAGGGTACAAACATGGTTGCGCTGGCTGGTGGTGCTGTTCTTTGCCACCAGTATCGGTGCCGTGGTACTGTATTGTTGGCTGCCCGTGTATGTGACACCCCTCATGTTCATCCGCTGTGCGCAGCAGGTGGAGAAGGGTGAGTCGCTGCGCTTGCGTCACCACTGGGTGCCGCTGGAGGAGATGTCAATCTATTTGCCCGTAGCGGTGATGGCATCCGAGGACCAGCGTTTCATGGAGCACCACGGCTTCGACTATGAGGCCATCGAACAGGCTCTCGAGGAGAACCGGAAGGGCAAACGTCAGCGTGGCGCCAGCACCATCACTCAGCAGACTGCGAAGAATGTCTTCCTGTGGCATGGCCATTCGTGGGTGCGCAAAGGGCTGGAGGCATATTTCACGTTTCTGATTGAACTCTTCTGGAGCAAGCAACGCATCATGGAGGTGTATTTGAACTCCATTGAGATGGGCGACGGCATCTATGGTGCCGAAGCCGTGGCACAGTGGCACTTCGGATGCACGGCGGCACAGTTGACACGACCGCAATGTGCGCTCATTGCCGCCACGCTCCCGAATCCCTTGCGCTTCAGTAGCAAGAATCCTTCAGGTTATATGCTGAAACGTCAGACATGGATTATGCGGCAGATGAAGCACATTAGCCCCCTCCTGACCTCCCCCCGTAGGGGAGGAGAGGGGAATTAAAAGAGAAATATTAATCCAATTAAAAATTAAAAGAGAAAAATTAAAAATTGATCTTCGAAATGTCGAAAAGCCCAAATAACGAAATCTCGAAAATAAAATTCTTCTTGATTGCTATCGGACTTTTACTGCCGCAGTTGTTGCTGGCGCAGCAGACGCGCAGCTTCAGCGAACAGGTGCGGACGGTGCAGGTCATCGTGGGTGGCGACCCATTGCTGCCGCCGGTGGCCAAGATGGGCGACCGTGTGGAGGTAGGCTTCGACGAGCTGTCGCATGAATACACCCGCTATATCTATAAGGTGGAGTACTGCAATGCCGACTGGACACCCGCTACAGAGGTCTTCGAGAGCGATTATATGGAGGGCTTCAACGGCCTGCCCATTGAGGACTACGAGACGAGCTTCAACACCACCGTTCTCTATACCCACTACAGCTTTTCCTTCCCCAATGACGATGTACGTCTGAAGTTGCCCGGCAACTATCGCGTCCGGGTCTATAGCGATGAGCGCAATGCCAGCGAGGAACCGGTCCTGGAGGCCTGCTTCTCCTTGTTGCGACCCATGATGAACATCACGGGTCAGGTGCTCACCAATACGGATATCGACTTCCAGCAGCGGCATCAGCAGTTGACGTATGCCGTCAGCTACGGCAACTGTCGTGTGGTGGATCCTACGCGCGAGCTAAAGACGGTGGTGATGCAGAACCGCCGTTGGGACACAGCGGTGGTGAACCTGCCTCCCAACATACAACACTCCCGTGGTGTGGAATGGAACCATCGTCGCGACCTGATTTTCGATGCGGGTGCGGAGTTTCATAAATTCGAGATCCTGGACGTGCGCCTCAATGGCATGAATGTGGACCGCATGGCGTGGATCGGCGAGCAGTATCACGCCACGCTCTTTGCCACTACGCCCCAGCATAACTACACCAGTGACCGCGATGTGAACGGCGGTTATATCATTCGTCACACGGGCGATGAGGACAACGACACACAATGTGAGTACCTCTTCGTGCATTTCTTGTTGCAGCGTCCGCAGCTCTTCGAGGGCGATGTCTATGTCTGCGGACTTTGGAACAACGGCACTCCCGACCCGGCATGTAAGATGCACTACGATGAGAGCCTACATGCTTATGAGTGCGGCGTGTTGCTCAAGCAAGGCTACTATAACTACCAGTTCCGGCAGTTCGTGAATGGGGTGGGGCGGACAGCGCTCACCGAAGGAGACTTCTACCAGACAGAGAACGAGTATCTCGTTATGGTCTATCACCGCCCGCAAGGAGCTCGCTATGATGCGCTCGTAGGCTATGTCATATTGAAAAATTGAAAAGCAGTGGAATTCATTAAATCGTTCTTTCAGGACATGGGTGCGATGCTGAGCATCCCCTGGTCCTTTGTCATCCTTGAGTTGATAGGTACCTTGGCGGGTGCCGTGTCTGGTGCACGCCTCGCTTCTGCCAAGCATTTCGACCTCTTCGGTGCACTCATCGTCGGCATAGCTACGGCCTGCGGCGGTGGTACCATCCGTGACCTGATGATTGGTAAGCCGCCTTTCTGGCTTGAGGATCCTATCTACTTGCTGGCCTGCATCTTCGGTCTGTTGTGGGTATTTTTGTTCAGGAAGGTGCTGGTGCGCCAGGACAACACCTGGTTCCTGTTCGACTGCATCGGCTTCTCACTGTTCAATGTCATCGGTATCGAGAAGTCGCTGGGCTTGGGCTTCCCCACGTGGGCGGCTATCGTCCTGGGCTGCATCACGGGTGCTGGCGGCGGTGTGTTGCGTGATATCCTCATCAATGAGGTGCCGCTCATCTTCCGTAAGGAGATCTACGCCACCTGTTGCTTAGCTGGCGGCGTTGTCTATGTCCTGTTCCTGCATATCGGTTGGACGCCAGAGGGCTGTGCCCTGTTATCCTGCACGGTGGCCATCTCCATCCGTATGCTGGCCGTCAAGTACCATTGGAGCCTTCCCTACATCAAGGGTATAGAGGAATAAAAAAGAAGAATAATAAAAATAAAAAAGAGGTACGCGCGTATGCGCGTACCTCTTTTATTTTGTAAATGATGAGGCTTACTGGGTGATAGCCTGCTGAGCAGCCTTGATCATTTCATCGCTGGCATAGAGGTAAACCTCCACGCGGCGGTTCTGCTGACGGCCTTCAGCGGTCTCGTTGCTGGCAACGGGGTTCTCTTCGCCGAAACCGATGACTTCCTTGATCTGGCTGGAAGCGGCACCCTGGCTGAGGATATAGTTGCAGACAGACTGAGCACGATCCTGTGACAGCTGCTTGTTCATCTCCTGGCTCTGGGCCTTTGTCTTAGCGCTCTTGAAGCCTTGGTTGTCGGTGAAGCCGAGGATGCCGACGTTCATATCGGTGTTCTGCTTCAGCACTTTGTTGACGAAGTTGGTGAGGGTGCTCTGGGCAACGGGGCGCAGGGTGGACTTACCTGAGTCGAAGAGGATACCGCTGTCGAAAGTCAGCTTCACGGCCTTCAGACCATTACCATCGGTAACTGTTTCAACCTGTGCATTCTCCAGTTCCTCAGCAGCAGCCTTGGCCTTGTCCATCTTGTTGCCGATGATGGCACCAACGGAAGCACCTGCAACAGCACCTGCAGCACCGGCGATACCGGCCCACTGGCCCTTATTGTTCTTAGCGAGGACACCTCCGAGTGCAGCGCCGAGAGCGGCACCACCTGCACCACCAATGAGGGCAGCCTTAGTAGCGGTCTTTACTCCACAGGATTGGAATAGCAAAGCAGCGCAGAGGCCGATTGCATAAAACTTTAGTCCTTTCATAATCGTTGTTTGTTGAATGAATGTTTGTTGTGATACTATTTTCGGCTGCAAAAGTACAAAAAAGATTAGACTTGCGCGATGAAAGATGAAATATTTTATCGTTTCAAGCAAAAAAATCACTAACTTTGCGCCCGATTTAGTAAAAAGATATGGCAAAAGAACTTAAAGATCTGACAAAACGCAGCGAGAACTACTCGCAATGGTATAATGAATTGGTGGTAAAAGCGGACCTCGCAGAGCAGAGCGATGTGCGCGGTTGCATGGTAATCAAACCTTATGGCTATGCCATCTGGGAGAAGATGCAGCGCATCTTGGATGATATGTTCAAGCAGACCGATGTGCAGAACGCCTACTTCCCCCTGCTTATCCCCAAGAGCTTCCTCAGTCGCGAGGCCGAGCATGTCGAAGGCTTCGCGAAGGAGTGTGCCGTAGTGACACACTATCGCCTGAAGACCAACGAGACACACGACGGCGTCATCGTGGATCCCGAAGCAAAGCTCGAAGAGGAGCTCATCATCCGTCCCACTTCGGAGACCATCATCTGGAATACCTTCAAGAACTGGATTCACTCGTATCGCGACCTGCCTCTGCTGGTGAACCAGTGGTGCAACGTCATGCGTTGGGAGATGCGCACACGCCTTTTCCTGCGCACGGCTGAGTTCCTGTGGCAGGAAGGCCACACCGCCCACGCCACCCGCGAGGAGGCAGAGGAGCGTGCCCGCCTGATGTTGAAGGTCTATGCCGACTTCGCTGAAAAGGTGATGGCAGTGCCTGTGATGCAGGGTGTGAAGAGCGAGACGGAGCGTTTCGCCGGAGCCCTCGACACCTACACCATCGAGGCGATGATGCAGGACGGCAAGGCGCTGCAGAGTGGCACCAGCCACTTCCTGGGACAGAACTTCGGTAAGGCCTTCGAGGTACAGTTCCTGAACAAGGACAACGAACCCGAATACGCATGGGCTACCTCATGGGGTGTCAGCACCCGTCTGATGGGTGCACTCATCATGACGCACTCCGATGACAACGGTCTCGTATTGCCGCCCGCTCTGGCTCCCATCCAGGTGGTACTCATTCCTATCTATAAGACTGACGATCAGCTAGCTACCATTCGCGAGAAACTGGCAGCCATCGCCGACGAGCTCAAGGAAATGGGTATCAGCGTGAAGCTTGATGACAACGATCAGAAACGCCCCGGCTTCAAGTTCGCTGACTACGAACTGAAGGGCATCCCCGTGCGCCTCGTCATGGGCGGTCGAGACCTCGAGAACAACACCATCGAGGTGATGCGTCGCGACACACTGGAGAAAGAGACCGTGAACTGCGATGGCATCGCAGGTTATGTCAAGAACCTCCTCGATGAGATGCAGACGGCCATCTTCGAGAAAGCCCGTAAGTACCGCGACGAGCGTATCTATGAATGTGAGGACTACGAGGAGTTCAAGGAGCGCATCAAGGACGGCGGTTTCTTCCTCTGCCATTGGGACGGCACCGCCGAGACGGAGGCCAAGATCAAGGAAGACACGCAGGCCACCATCCGTTGCGTGCCCTTCGCTTTCGAGCAGACGCCCGGCACCGATATGGTTAGCGGCAAGCCCGCCAAGTATCGCGTCCTCATAGCGAGATCATATTAATGAAGTGGATTCCCTCCCTCCTTGCCGCTGAGGCCATCCCCAGTGCCATGATTACCTTCGTGGCACTGTTGCTGTTTGTGCAGCTGGGTGTGGGGTGGGGGGAGAGCACGCTGCTCTGTGCCATGCTGACTATGCCGTGGGTGCTGAAGTCATGGCTGCGGGAGCGCCTGTGCTGTTGTGAGCAGATGCATCGTGTTTTGCGAACGGCAGAAGTGCTGATGTGTGCCCTGCTGTTTGTGCTGGCTTTCAGTATCAGACAGTCGTCGCCGTCGCCCTATCTCCTTTTCGGTATCCTCTTTCTGCTCGGTACCCTCTGTGCCTGTCATATGCTGTTGGCGCGGAGCTACTATGAACGGCGCTTGAACGTTCGTGAGCAGCACTACTACAATTCCTTGAGGGTGACGTATCTGCAGGCGTTTACCGTGGTGACCTATGGACTGACCCTGTTGAGCGTGGGGGCGCTGGAGGTGGTCTATCACAAGTACAGCAATGTGATGGCCTGGTCGTGGAGCACCGTCATCTATCTCGTGGCGACCCTCTATCTGTTGCTGACCCTGTGGCAGCTGTGGGTGCTTCGCAGGGCGCTTCCTGTTGATAACCCTTGTGAGGTGACGTCTGAGGAACCGCGTTGGCGCTGGGCTCCGCTCCTGTGCCTGTTCTTCCTCTTGTTGCCCCAAGCCCTGATGTTCCACACGCGTGTGCTCTTCCTGCTGGCGCCGGTGAATGATGGCGGTTTGGGCTGCTCGTTGCAGTGGATAGGTATGGCACAAGGCACGGTGGGTGTCATCGCCTTCTCCATCGGCCTCGGTCTGGGACATCGCTTAGAGCGCAAAAGGAAAATATTTTCTTCCATAAAGACCGCACCTGTCACACTGGTCCTGTCGCCCTTCGTCTATTACGCTATGACCCTGTGGCCGCCACAGACATTGCCATTGTTGTGTGTCGCTACATTCCTGGCCCAGTTCACCTTCGGTTTAGGCCTGAACGCTTGCATCCCCTATATCCGTACAGTCTCCGGAGAGCGCTACAGCAGTACCGTCAATTATATCTATATCCCTGCCGTGGCACTGGTGATGGCCGCACCGATGGCTGTTTCCGGCGGGTTGGCAGAGTACTTGGGTTTCCATCAGTTCTTTGCCCTTGATGCCTTCTTATCCATCCCCGCATTCCTTGCTGGGTATTGGGGAGCTTTAAGGATGAAAAGTGAAAAATGACATATTAAGATAATGAGTACAAAGACAAAGGCCTACTCTTGGGTGCCAACCACATATTTGGCTGAGGCACTTCCCAATCAACTTGTAACCATGATTTCCATGTTCCTCCTTTTGGACATGGGCGTAACCAAGGATGTGGCAGCCTTCTACATCGGCTGGCTTCAGTTGCCATGGGTGTTTAAGTTCCTTTGGAGCCCGTTCATTGACACCTTCAAAACCAAGCGCTGGTGGATTCTCACCATGGAGGTGGTGATCTGTTGTGGCTTCGCACTCTGCGCGTTCCTCTTAAATACGGCGTTTTGGCTACAAGCTATGTTGGCTTTGTTCTTTATCATCGCATTCAGCAGTGCCACCCACGACGTCGCCGTCGATGGCTTCTATGTGATTGCATTGACACAAGCTGATCAGTCCCTCTACGTGGGTATTCGCAACTTCTTCTACCGTGTGGGAATGGTGATTGCAAAATTCGCTATTGTGGCACTGGCGGGTGTACTGATGAACCCCGACCATTTCGGCCTGCCGATAGCTACATCGTGGATGATAGCATTACTCGTCCTGACTGTTCTCTTCGTGTGCATCACGCTTTGGAACTTCGTGGGTGTCCCCAAGACGGAAGAGCCTGCACGTGTGCACCTTAGCGCCGGCGAAGTGGCAAATGACTTGTTAGACACCTTCCGCGTCTTTCTTCGCAAGCCCCACTTGGTGTCGGCCTTACTCTTTATCTTCCTCTTCCGTTTCCCCGAGGCGCAGCTGAACATGATGACGACGCCTTTCCTCAAGGACACCATCGCCAACGGCGGTTTGGCAATGACCAATGAGGAGATGGGTGTACTCACGGGCATTCTCGGTGTCATTGGCCTGCTCGTAGGTGGCATCGTAGGTGGCATCTGTGTCAACCGTCACGGCTTCAAGCGCTGGCTGTGGCCTATGGTTTTGAGCATCTCGTTGCCCGACCTCGTCTATGTCTATCTGAGTCTCACGCAAGTGACGAACCTGTGGATTGTCGGCACCTGCTTCTTCATTGAGCAGCTGGGCTATGGCTTTGGCTTCACCGCCTGCTCCCTCTTCCTTGTGTATTTTGCGACGGGTCACAAGAGCACGTCGGTGCTCAGCATCTGCACCGCGATTCAGTATGCCGGAATGCTCGTACCGGGCATGTTTGCCGGTTACATCTGCAATGCCCTTGGTTACGTCAATTTCTTCTGGTGGATAATGCTATGTTGCCTTGTCACCTTCGTCGTCTCTGCCTTCATTAAAATCGATCCCAACTACGGTAAGAAGTAGGCTTTCTTGTCTCCGACGATATAGATGCCTTTCTGTTGCGGCTGACGATTGAGGCGACGGCCGGAGAGGTCGTAGTAGCTCCCCTCGCCTGCGGGCGTGGGGGTAGGGGTGAGGCCTTCAATGCCCACTGGCTCTTTCTTCGTCAGCCCCACATTGTCGAAGCCGATAATCTTGGTACTACCGTTGCTGTTGTGGACTGCACTCAGGCGAATCGTGGTGCTGGCCTCGCCATCGCTCTCGAAATCTAAAGCTACCTGTTGCCATGCTTCCTTGTTTTGCTTGGATGGGTCTGTGACAGTGATGCCGCCTTCGGTCTGCACGCTGATGACAGCATCGCCGCCGAGGCCGCTTTTCCAGAGATCCATTGTCAGGCTATAGCTGCCTTCTGGCAGACGCAGTTCCTGCAATAGTGTAATAGTGCTCTCGCCCCAGTTCTGGCGAATCCAGTAAGTCTGGTTGCCGTGACTCGCGGGCTTGTCCAGGCTTGCGAAGAAGTCGGCGAAGTAGAGGTCGCCACTTTTAAGGGCGGAGAGGTCGTTGGCATTGCGGTTGCTATAGTCGATACTCCAGCCTTCGGGCAGGTAGATGGCGCGGTTGCTGCTGACGCCGCTGCCGCTCATGACGGTGTAGGCTCCTTCGAAGTCGCCGTTCATCAACTCTGTGGGCAACACTTTTTCTTCATAGGGGATGTTCTGCACCGCACAGATTTCCTTCCGTGTGAGGCATACATCGTAGAAGCGGAAACCGTCGATGGTGCCACAGAAGTCCTGGTTGTCGGCGGCGTAGCTGCCGTCCCACCACTGCGTGCGACCGATGTAGTTGCGCGTGTCGGCGGCCAGTTCTGCGAGCTGGTAGCCCTCCACTTGGTTGGCAGTACCGCTGACATCCTCTTCACCATTGATATAGATGGTGGTCTTACGTGTGGCGGCGTCGTAGGTGACGGCGAGTTTATAGTCCTGACCAGCCTGTAGCTTTGTGGAGCTGTTGACCATCGTGGTGGTGCCGCCGTTGTATTTCACGCCTGCCGAAAGGGCGTCGGCGCGCAGGAAGAGACTGTTGCCGCTGCCGGAACCGAAGTCATAGAGGCGGGGCTGCTTTAACATCGTCTTGGCGTTGGCGGTGAGCAGGAAGGTGTAGGAACGCAGGCCGCTGAGCAAACCTGCGGGAGCTGTGACGCTGCTGTTGGTGTCGAAGCCTGTAGCCGTGTTGGCAGTGAGGTCGATGTGGTCGTTGGCATAGCGCAGGTTCTGCGTGATGTCGCGGGCAAGGACCTTGATCGGGAATGTGCGGCTTTCTTCGCCGATAGAGGCGGTGAGAGTGACATCCTGGTCCTTGGTGGTACTGAAGAGCACGCCGCCGTTGCTGATAACCTGTTCGTTGTCGGAGGCCCATGTGATGTCAAGGCCAAGTCGTGAGGTGGGCAGGACGAGGTCTGTGCGCGTTGTGGCGGGTAGGTCGAGCGTCGCCAATGCATTCTTGGCAATCTCTTTCTCTAAGTCTTCCTGGATGGCCTTGACAAAGCTCTGCACGGTGATGGGTGAGGCACAGGCGTAGTAGTCGCTTTGGCTGAGGAGCGTGTGGTCATAGCCGTCGCCGTAGGCTTCGGCGGTGCCGCCCTGCAGCTCCGTGGTCTCTATGACCTGATCCACGAGGCCGTTGCGATAGGTGGTGAGGACCTTACCGTCGTAGGTCAGCGTGAGCACCCATGTGGTGAGTTTCGTGGGATGGTTGTCACCACTGGTACCGGTGGAGTAGAGTGCCCAGTCGTCAGAGGTCAGCAGACGGTTCTGACTGCGATAGGCGCCATTCCCGATCTTGACGACGGGATAGTTGTCGGCATCCAGCGAATAGGTCATGTTCCCAAGGCTGAAGAGGGTGCTGCCAGCGTACTTAGAGGCGTTCATGGCGAATGCCAGATTCAGCGTCTTGTCCTTGCCGAGGCACCAGCAGTCCGTGCGGGGAGCCTCCCCATCTTCGGGTGTCAGCTCCTCCTCCCATGCGTAGTCGCAGCGCATATCCGTTGGGTAACCCTTGGGGTAGTTCTTCTGCACCATCCAGTAGTAATAGTCGCCGTTCATCCATGCCACGCGCAGGGGAGAGTTCTTGCTACCTGGGATGACGAATGGGCGGGCATTGTTCTTGGCGGAGTTATATGTGATTTGCTGGCTGCCGCTCACCTGACCTTCATCGTTAATTGTATATTTCCAAATTTCATATACACCATTGCGGTCGAAGGCACCGTCCTTGGTGGGGATGGAGAGGTAGAGGTCGTTGATGTTGTCCGGGTCCAGGCTCATGCCGCCGCTATAGCAGCGCTCGGTGGAGTTCCAGTTCTGGTGGAAGCCGTGACCGCCCTCGGCCACCTTCGTGCGGCGCCAGGCGCTGCCAGTCCATCGGGCATACAAGTACTGATGCGTTGTCTTGGCATCGTCGATGTGGGGGTAGGCGATGACTGGATTCTCATCCTTATCGATGACAATCTGCCACAGCCAGTTGCGCACGCTCGACGTGTTGTCAACGACAGCGAAGGGGTGGCTGCTGTTGTAGTTGGTCTTGTTGACGTTATGCACACCGTTGGCGATGACGGAAAGCTGATTGCCCTTGATATCGCGCAGGATGGGGCCGTTGCCATGGTTGATGTCAATGACATTGAAATAAAGCCAGTCGGGCATCTCGTTGTCGGGGTGACCGGTGGTGTAGGAGAGGTAGATCTTGTCCGTACCGTTGCTCTGGTACTTGGCGTAGGGACGGGCGCCAGTGCTCTGCACAATCTGTTTGGGACCGAAATCGAACGAGCAGTTATCATTCTCGTCGGGCATCGTGATGCGGGCAATGGTGGGATGCCAACCGATGCCGCGCCAGCAGAGGTAGATATGTTCGGGGTCATCGCTGAGGATGAAGGGCGAGGGATAAGTGGTGTTGTTGTCGGTTGCCAGGTACTTCTCATCGCCGAGGGCGCTGATGTCGCCGGGCTTGCGGGAGATGCGGTACCAGATCTTGGCCTCGTCAGTATGACGGGTATAGAAAATCATCACACGTTCATCGGGCAGTACCACGAAGGTGGGGTTGTTATGGTCATCGGGCTGGAAGTAGCTGCGGATGAGGACATCAGTCTTGCGCTTCGTCACCCAGTCGTACTGCGTGGCCTTCACATTGCCGTGCACATCGATATAGCCGAGATAGGTGGCATTGATGGTGCCCGCCGTGTTTTCGTAATGCAGTGCGCGCGGGTCGGCGAACCAGCACCAAGCGCCTTCGTCGGCAACCACGTTGCCCGAGAAACTCTGAGCCATTGCTACCATCGGCAGAAGGGCGAAGAAACTTAACAAGAGATGTTTCATTGTATGTGAATTTTGATTATATGCGCTGCAAAGGTATTGATATTTTTTGATTTAGCACTTTTTATTGCAAATAATTCTCTGCATTTGTGGAACTTTCTGTAGTTTTGTGGCGAAATAACGATGATGAAATCAAATATGAAAAGGCAGAAAAAGTATCGTTCAGGGGTGTTGGCCGCAGCCCTCATCTGCACCATCGCCATGCTGTCGTGTGCTTCGAAGGGCACTGAGGTCTGTCCGCAGGCACCCGACTATGCGGACATAACGATGTGGGTGACTGTGGATGATGATTCGCTGGGCACGGGAGCGGATGTGTTCTATGTGGTCTCTACATGGGAAAAAGACTGGAAGACAGCGGATAGCGCAGTCTGCCATTATGCCGATGTGTGGAACCCGCTGCACCGCGAGAGAATGGCAATCGAGATGAATCGTGTGGCGGCGTACATGGCTCCCGGCAACCGCTTCTATGCTCCCTACTACCGCCATGCTACGATAGAGGCCTTCGAAACGCAGAACGAGGATACGGTCTATCGGCGAACCCGGCTGGCGATGGCTGATGTCTGCGAGGCGTTCGATTACTTCCAGGGTCAGCGCGATAAGAGCCGCCCGCTCATCATCGCAGGTTTCAGTCAGGGCGGATTGGCTGTCGTGGAGCTGCTGAAGCACATGGATGATGCGACCTATGCTCAGCTGGCTGCCGCATACATCTTGGGTTACAAGGTGACGCCCGAAGATACCGCCACCTGCCATCATATCCGACCGGCGCAAGGGGAGGGTGATACTGGCGTGACCATCTGCTACAACACGGTGAAGGACGTGAAGTACATCAAACCCGTCATCGCCGCTACGTGCATCGCCATCAACCCCGTCAACTGGCGTACGGATGCTATGCCTGCCACGCTGCACGACACCATCACCGTCACCCTCTCGCCCGAGTACCATGTCCTCGTGGTCAGCGGCTACAGCGGCTCAGAATACAAGCCCTACAAAAACCTGCTTAACGTTGGCGACATCCACAGCTGTGAGCCGTGGCTCTACAGCGAATGCCTGCAAAAGAACATCGCCGTGCGAGCCCAAGCGTGGCGGGAAGAACAGTAATATACTAAAAACAAAAAACCTCCTGAAGTAGGAGGTTTGCGGTGCGTACGGGGCTCGAACCCGTGACCCCATGCGTGACAGGCATGTATTCTAACCAGACTGAACTAACGCACCAAAAAAGAGCGGCAAACGAGACTCGAACTCGCGACCCCGACCTTGGCAAGGTCGTGCTCTACCAACTGAGCTATTGCCGCAGCTGTGGGCGGAGATGGATTCGAACCACCGAAGGTAAAAACCAGCAGATTTACAGTCTGCCCCATTTGGCCACTCTGGTATCCGCCCAGAAATAATGTGTCAAAGATCATGTGACTCCGGCGGGATTCAAACCCACAACCTTCTGATCCGTAGTCAGATGCTCTATTCAGTTGAGCTACGGAGCCATCATGTGTGCTTTCTTGTGGGCGCTGACGGATTCGAACCGCCGACCCTCTGCTTGTAAGGCAGACGCTCTGAACCAGCTGAGCTAAGCGCCCTTCCGAGTCTTTTACCGCGTCTGCAAGCTCTCTTGCAAGGTTTCTTTCTCGAAAGCGGGTGCAAAGGTAGCGCGTTTTTTTGAAATGACCAAACGTTTATGCGACTTTTTTTGCAAATACCGCAAAATTCCTCTACCTTTGCCGCGCTTTTCAAAAAGAACAGCAAGCGATCTATTCCTTTATAATTATATTAAAGCTACAAAATCAAAAGTAATGAAAAGAAGTTTACTTCTTCTGGCAGCGGCTTTTACAATGGCCAATGCCTCCGCTCAGCTCAACGTCCAGTTGCATTACGACCTGGGTCACGACATCTACGGCAAGGATCTCTCCAACCGCGCACGCGTGACAGCGACCGTTGAGAATTTCACCCCTGACAAATGGGGTAGCACCTTTTTCTTTATTGATGCCGACTTCGGCGACAATATCGTAAAAAGCGGGTATGGCGAGATCTCGCGTGAACTCCAGTTCTGGAAAGCGCCCGTCGCCATCCATATCGAATACAATGGCGGCCTCCAGCGAACCGCCTATGGCTATGATGACGCCTATCTCCTCGGTCCCGCGTGGAACTGGCACAGCAAGGATTTCAGCAAGGTGTTCTCCCTGCAGCTGATGTATAAGTTCCTGGCACATAAGGCTAACCACGGCGACTGCAACCACAGCGCGCAGCTCACTGCGGTGTGGGGCCTCGACTTCAAACAGGGTCTGCTCCGCTTCTCAGGCTATTGCGACGTCTGGTTCGATAATGGCGTGAAAGGCAAAACCGTGCTGATGGCTGAACCGCAGTTCTGGGTGAACCTGTGGCACCTGCCCCGCATCAACGACAATGCCAAATGGAGCATCGGCACAGAGCTGGAGATCTCCCAAAACCTCCTCTGGCCCTATGAGGGCGTCAACGACCGCTTCTTCGCGATTCCGACCGTCGCGATGAAATGGACCTTCTAAACTGAAACGATCAAACGAAACGTATATGGAACAAGAGGCTTTTCAACAGTGCCTTCGCGATCAGGCGGAGACCATTGAGCAGATCCAGCAGTCGGCACATCAGCTCCACGAGAGCGTGAACCAGCGCTATGCCGTTTACCTCCCCTATAGCTATCACCTGGATATGGTGGTCAATGGGGTGCGACAGTATGGAGCCGTGGTGCTCGCGCAGCCCTCGGACGTCATCGCCGTGATCTTTGCAGCCTACTACCACGATAGTATCGAAGATGCCCGCGTCACCTACAACGATGTGATGAAGGATGCCCGTCGCTATATGGATGAGCAGCACGCCTTCATGGCTACGGAAATCGTCTATGCCCTGACCAATGACAAAGGTCGCACGCGTGCCGAGAGGGCAGGGGAGAAGTATTATCGTGGCATCCGTGAGACGCCCTATGCTCCCTTCGTGAAGCTGGCCGACCGCTTGGCGAACCTCGAATATTCCTGTCAGCATGGCGATGCGTTGAATGCCCGCATGAAGGACGTCTATCGCCAGGAGATGCCGCACTTCATCAACGCCATCGATGCCCACAGCACCGATCCACGCTTCTCACTGCCCAAAGCCATGTTGGACAGATTGCAGGAAATCGTAGCCGCATAAATAATATTAATGTACGTGCGAGCCCCGCACAATTTGCGCGTGTAGCACATGGCTACAGCAAGCATCACGCATAATCGAGGATGAGATCCGCATTGATACCCATCTTCGAACGCAGACGCTTAGCAAAGGACATGGAGATACGGCGACGGCCACTCATTATCTGGCTGAACTGCGACTCGTTGACTCCCAGCAGCCTGGCACCATCCTTCTGTTTCATGCCATGGGCGTAGAAATAGTCTTCGATGCAAACGATGAGTGGCGACTTCTGGCGCAATGGAAGGATATCGAGATATTCATCCTCATAGGCGGCCATCTGCTTGCTGAGCTGGGCAATCTCCTGAGTGTAGGCATTATCCATATCTGGTTCAAGCATTCCCAAACGGGTAGCCTCTGAGATGAGCTGCTCCACACGAGCCTTAGCATCATCATACTGCTTGCGAGTAGTTAGCTTTTCCATCGTCGTTCCTCCTATATTTTATATTGTTGAACAATCTATCTTGTCGTATTCCGGGTGAGTACCTACGAAACGTATGTTCATCACGCCACCGATGAAGATGACGACAGCCACAACCCGGTAATTGTTGCCACTGATATTGAACACGTAGCGACCATTTTTTACATAATCGGCAGATGGGAACATGGCTTTCAGTTCAGCATGGTTGCTCCATTGTGCAGCCTTTACCGTTTCTATCCATTTGTTCAGCGGTTTAGCAGCTTGAGCATGAATCTGAACGAAGTCGTCCAAGAGTTCCTTGTTAGCTATAATCATCTGTCTCTGTAGCTTATTTTCGCTGCAAAGGAAAGGATTTCTTTTCTATTCTGCAAATAAATGTACTAAAAAGTAAAGAATTTGAAGAAAGATATCGAAAAAGCGTTTGATGACGAATCCAGATTGTAGCCGCTGATGGTGTTATAGCTTGATGATGGTAGCCTTGGTCTTATTGAAACTTGGCATGGCTTCGCCCACATAACTTCCGATGTACGTCGGGTCACACACCACATAGCGACGGCCGTCCAGCATCACATAGTCGCCTTTCACATCATCGCCTATGCAAACGGCAGTTGCCACATGGTTAGGATAATTGAGCAAGACGACATCCAGGCCCAGGAGCTCGCGAACAAGAATGGAGAACAGGATGGAACGGTCCTCGCAATCGCAATAGGGATAATACAGCGTCTCGTCGCCAAACAATGAGCGTTCTTCCCCAAACTGCCGATTATCCGTTTGATAAACGAACGCCGTTTGCACGAAGTCAAGCAGGAGATCTACCGCTTCTTTCTTGTCCTTACCTTCTATATACTGCCATAAAGCAGGGTATAAACTCTTTTTAGCTTGCTCACTCAATGAGGCCAATGCATAGAGGTTCCAGTTGTTACACCGCGGATAGCCATTCATGAAATCCATCAGGCTCTTGCTAACTTCCACCGTAACACGCACTTCAGGGTAGCGTTGCCCTTGAAGCGTTCGCGTCTTGGTGTTCGAAGAGAATAGGGGCAGTTGGCGTATCTGCCATGCGAAGGGCTGCTCGCGTGGGAAATCCCGTTCATAGATGTAGAATGAACCATGCCTTGACCGGTTGTCGGTAATGTAGAAGTTGCGCCCTCCTAAACTTATGTAGGAGTATTCAAAGATGTCACCACTGGAAGGCACCAACAGGTAGAGCTGCCCGTCGCTTCGGGCGATGCGAGCCTGATAGCCTGATTGCGCAAGTATGAACATCTCCAGCAGTCTTGCTTCGCTCTGCATCCCTGGCATGAAGGCTTCGGCCATAGCTTCCAAGAAACGTAGATATCCCCAGTCGGGTAGCTGATAGGCATCGCGTATCTTCAAGCACGCCGCTACCACCCCCGCATACTTTGCCCCTGACAGCATCTGCCATGCATCTGCAACATCATTTTCGCTAACACTTTTCAGGCGGAAGCGATGATGCTTCTCAAGTGGTACATTCCATTTTTGTCCGCACCACAAAAACGTAATACCTTCAGGCTTCACATCTTTAGGTTTAGCCTCAGGCTTCTTTTCGTCCTTGGGCTTAATCTCAGGCTTCTTTTCGTCCTTGGGCTTATTCTCAGGTTGGGGCTGTACTTCTTGCTCAGGTTCAAGAGTCGGCACCTCTTCTGTCAGTTCTTCTGGTGCAGAAATCACCAGGCGATCCAATTCGTCTATCGGTATGATTGGCTCCGGCTTGGGTATGTCTGGCACTTTAGGAGCTTGCACATCACCAAAGGGAATGGCTTCGAACTGGGGAATGTCCAGTGGCTTTCGCACCTCAGGTTTCGGAGGTTCCGGACGTTGAGGTAGCGGCTTGGCGGGTTGCACCTCTTCTTGCTTCCATGCCCGCCGCATAAAATCTGCATATTCCGCATTCACTCTGTCACGGTATGCCCTGTATTCCTCCGTCTTCTTTTGCACATAGCTATTGTACTTCGCTTGCTGCTGGCGCTTATATTCCTCAAAGGATTGGGCGGAGGCAGTTGAAGAATACCAACAAGAAATAAGGATTATTGAAAAAAACAGATATTTGCTTCTCATATAATAGTCATATTAGTTAGTCCCGTTGCATTTGATATAGTTTTCAAATTTCCTCCACATTGCTTTGTAAAGTGCATGTGCGCAAATATCATTATACTCTTTACCCATTACAAAAAAGGATGCCCTTTATCGTCAGTACATTCAATCAGCACTCTTCCTATTTCTAATACCACAGTACTTTTCCAAAAGCCTATATAATCATGACCATCATGAATATAATGGCCCCGACCATTCCATAAGCCATTTTCCCAGTTCCCTACATACTTATCCCCATTAGAATAATCACAGGTTCCTTCCCCGTGTTCTACATCATCTTTCCAATCACCTTTATAAACATCATGGTTTTTCAAAATCATTATACCATGGCCATGTCTTTTCCCATTCTCCCAGCTCCCTTCGTAGACAAAGCGAGCAGGATCGTCGGAAGCATATACCATCCTTCCTATACCATGTGGCTTCCCATTCTGTACTTCCCCAGTATAAATACCTCCATCGTATTCGAGTCCCTGTACAATAGAGTCTTTTGTCTGCCCAAACGTACTGATGACACAAAAAGTCATTATTAAGATAATTGCTTTTCTCATAGTTTATCTACTTTCTTACGGTTTAGTTCTTTTAGTTCCATTTACTCATTTTTCTGCATCATAGATGCTTTTTACTTCACTCGCTAAGAGTGCCCTTGAGTATATGCGGACATTATCAACTTTCATAGGGCTTGTCCACAAAACGTTGTCATAACCTAGATAGTTCCCCTCGGAGTACCATGTTTGTCCTCCGATTTGAAGGCTACAACCTGTTGATGCCATTGTACCATCTGATGTAATAACGGCTACTGCCGAGCTATTAACATATAGCGTATGCTTATTCTTGCTTCCGTCGCTGACAATAGTTAGCATCGTCCATTTGCTAGAGTAATTAGACAAAGATGTTCCAAATGTGCCATACCTGCGATCATACGTATTGTATGTGATTTTCCCATTTCCTGCTATATTCCATGTCGGTGACAGGTCGTAGTAGTTACCAGAAGTAGCACGTAGAAAAACACCTGTACCAAAATCCTTCACCCACATACTTACTGAAAAAGACTTCTTGCCACCCAACGGGTTCTCACTAATCATCATGTACTCCGTGAGCTTAAGTTGCACGGCCTTTCCTTTACCGTTAGGTGTATTAGTGATGAACGTGCCACCGTTAAGGAAAGCATCATTTCCACCCACATTATCTTTCCCAGTCCCCGTGTCAAAGTTGTAATATGCATCGAGTCCATAAGTAACGATAACATCATCACTTATCTCAGTGTTAGTGTCATCATCATTTGAATCATTCCCACCTCCCTCTTGATAAGGCTCAACGCTAATGTTCACAATATATGAATCATTGCCTACATTTACTGTTAGTTGTCCATTACGTGCAGTTGTAATGCCACTACGGTTTATCAGCGTGAGCCCAACCGCCTGTTTCCCTTTAGCATCTACAATTGCAGATAACGGAGATACTTGTATGTAGTCGGGGTAGTTGGAAATAGAATAATTGAGTTGAGCGTTCGTGTTGTTCGTGATAGTAAACGACGCTTGTTCCACGTTACGTCCAAAAACGAGGTTTTGTGGAGTGATGGCTATTGCTAAGCTTGCCTTTTCTAATTGAAAATCACAGGCTGATGTCTGTCCCGCATTAACAGTTACCTTTTTTGCAGCAGGGTGGAATTTGTCAGCTGAAACAGATATTGAATACGTTCCAGGCTCCAATTTCGAAAATTCAAAACGCCCCTCGCTACCAGTCGTTACACTTAATCCAGTTGGATTCAAGGTTATAGTTGCCCCAACAATTGGAGTGTTGGCATTCGAGAAATCACTAACTATGCCTACAACAGTTCCCGTCTTTGCGGGTGTGTCCTCTTCCTTTCCGCAACTCGCAAAAACTCCGAGGATACAGACAAGGCTTAAAAACAAAATATAAATTTTCATCAAGAGTTTGTTGTCTCTTTTCATTACTTCTACATTTATGGGTTTGTCCTACGCTGTCTCATTTTCTCTCTCATGCGCTGACGGAAGCTAGCCTCTTCATTTTCAATTTCCTGTTTTTCTTGCTCTGATACTATATCTGCTGATTTGTTAAGACGTTGTTCCTCTTCTTTGGTCACACTTCGCTCTTGAATAGTCTGCTGTAGTGAGGTCGCTTGTGTAGTTTTCTGAGCTTCTTCTGAAGGGAGGTAGATGGTATCTCGTACCCTCACCGTGTCATGGCGGACAGCAGAAGAGACTGATGAGAAAATGGCCCGAGCATCCAGGTTCCCTTCTTTCACCTCATTGGCGATGGGCACGACAATCGGTTTCACATCCACAACGAAATCAACGACCTGAAATACGCCATACACCGCAACAATGCAACTCACGATGCTGCATATTGCGACGATGAAATCAAGAATCTCTTTTGCTTTTAGAGGGATCATTGATGCAGAGTTTTATTGTTCCCCTTCTCCACAACAGCAATGACGGAGAGGGAAAGGAGCTGTTATTTTATGGAACGGACGGCACGGACATAGAAATCTGTGCTATTAAAATAACTCACAGAAAATTGTGTTCCATTACTGAAATCTATTGCATAGCGTACATTATTCCCTTGTGTTGCCGACCAATATCTGTATTCTGTTAAATTGGGGATTTCCTCTTTATGCTGATATATAAAAGATAGTTCTGCAAGCGTTGGCAGATGCCAATCTGAAAAACCAGCAATCCGCGAACTTTCACACATTTCTATGGCACTGCCCCACCCAGTCTTTCCTAAATCTTGTTTCTGAATCATGAGATTATCAAGAACTATGTAATCGGGATGTTCTGGTTTAAACATCAACACGTCACCATAAACTGTACCTCCTTCATACATTGCATATGCACGGACATAATATCGGACATTCTCTGTTAATGATGAAATATTTGCGGCAAACTCTTTATTTCGTCCTGAAATAGCAACTTTTGTTGTAGCATTTGCAGGATCATCTACTGTGGGCAGACTGAATGTTTCGGAATATACAAAGCCTCGTTCTGTGTAAGCAGGTTCTCCTTCAAATTCTATCCTACCATTTAATGTTGCTGTTTTTTGCGTAATATTTGTAGGGGGCAAAGTTGTGACTACAGGGGATCCTGTTATTTCGAACGAACGTATTTCTCCATATTCTGTACCATAAGAGTTCTTTGCATAAGCCTGATAATAGTAAGAACCTTTGACCAGGCCATTCAATACTGCAGAAAATTGGAACTCTGTTTCACCTTTGATTTGAATGCCTTCATCCTTAGGGTTGCTATGGGTGGAATATATGAAGCCTACTTCTGAAGGATACAGAGAAGTATTATAGCCCGTCTTGTTCTGAATATTTCCTCTCAATGTCACACTATTCCCAGAGATTACAGCTTCTTCAGTATATACACTTATATATGTGTTTACTTTTTTTACCTGCAGGTCAATACGTGCTTGACGACCAGCTCCTACATTCACATAGCCTTCATTCTCTTGTTCATACCCATCTGCAACTATTTGCAAAACATAATCTCTTGGACTTAAATTCTGAAATTCAAAGTGACCGTCATCAAATGTCACGGTCTTAAGCAATAATGCTTTCTCTGTATAAAAGCGTTTGCCGTTATATGTACTTGTGGCTGTAAATTTGTACAGCTCAACGCCAATAGCTTTCATAGGCTCAGCAGTACCTAACTCTGTAACAATACCATAGATGCTTCCCAAACCTTGTTGTGAATCGCTTACATCATCAGAACTTGTGCAGGATCCAAGCATGATGCCTGCCAGCATCATTGCCCATGTAAAAAACTTTTTCATCATAAGTAACAAAACAATTTTACATGAATACTTTTTTCTTTCAAACGAATGTCCATGAGTGATTCCATATGATTGTCCATGAACGATTTATGATACAATCCGAGTACACCATTATACTTCTTTCTTTGATAGCTGAAGATTAACCTGTAACCTCTCTCCACTTTTCACTATAATTGTATAGTCGATTGTTGAGTAATTATCTTTTTGGGCCCTAATATAATAGTAATCTCTCGGCGCAACATGATTTATATTATAATTACCATTTTCATCAGAATAGACCTTTGCATCGATAACAAAAGTAGAAAAAGAGGACCTGAATAAAACAATTTCAGCATTGGCTACAGGAGCGTCAGTTTCTGCTAATGTAACAACGCCATATATACTTCCTACTGTTAATCTAAGTTGCAGGTCTATACGGGCCTGGCGACCAGCCTCAACTGTTACCGCCTTTTCAGCAGATTCATATTCTTTACCTACCACCTTTACATAATAGTTCTCTGGAGTTAAATCCTTAAATTCAAAATGTCCATCATCAAATGTAATGGTTTTCAGTAGCAGGTTGCCACCTTTGTAGAGTTCAACGCCAACTGCTTTCATGGGTTCTGACGTTCCCAGTTCTGTGACAATACCATAAATGCTACCTCGTTCTTCGCCATTATTTGCATCTTCATCATTCGTACAGGAACCAAGCATGATGCCAGTCAGCACTATTGCCCATATAAATATTTTTTTCATCATTTTATGTTGTATTCTATAGACTGTTTTTCATTCATTCTGTGATAACGGAAGATTCACCTGTAACCTATCTCCTGCTTTCAAAACCATTTTATGTGCTCCAGGAAATCCAACTTCACCGGAATAAAATGAATAATTTCCTTTATGAGCAAGAATATAATAAATGACCTCATCCAGAAAAACAATCTCTTTATCATAATAAGATACATAAGATACTGTAGTCTCAATATGATCTATATTATAATGTCCATTTTTATCTGAATAAACCCTTGCATATATGTATGGTTGAGGACCATCTCTTTCAATATCATAATTACCGTGCCTTAAGACGATCTCAGCATCAGCAACGGGAATGTCAGTTCCTGCATATGTTACAACACCATATATTCGTGCTACTGTTGTTGTAACTTGCAGGTCTATCCGAGCTTGACGACCATTTTCAACAGTTACATGTCCTTCGTCGGTCTGTTTATATTCATCGGCAACAACCTTCACCTGATAGTTCCCAGGATTTAAATCCTTAAACTCGAAGTGGCCATCATCAAATGTAACAGTTTTCATGAGCAGGTTTCCAGCTTTGTAAAGTTCGATGCCAACTGCTTTCATGGGTTCTGTTGTCCCCAATTCTGTGACGAGACCATAGATGCTGCCCAAACCTTGCTGTGATTCTGTTACATCATCAGAGCTTGTGCAAGATCCAAGCAAGATGCTTATCAACGCCATTGCCCATATCAATGATTTTTTCATTGTTTTACTTTTTTTCTGCTATTCGTTTTTGTAAATCTGCATATCAATGCGAGCTTGACGACCGGCTTCAACGGTTACCATTGCAAAATCTCCATTGTATCCTTTGGGCGCGTCCACATCAACGACGTAAAGTCCAGGTTTTAAATCGGAAAATTCGAAATGGCCATCATCAAACGTCGTCGTTTGCAACAACAAAGTAACACTTTCTGCATCCCAATCTCCCTCTTCCTTATTATAATGAGCACCCACTGTTTGGTATAATCCAATCGTTATACCCTTCATAGGTACAGAAGATCCTTCTTCGGTAACAATTCCATAAATACTGCCAGGCTGGCTATCTTTCTCATCTTCAGACTTTGAACAAGAAACTAGCATGATGCCAGCCAGCATCATTGCCCAAATCAATAGCTTTTTCATTGTTTAATGACTTTATGTTTATTCTTCCATAGGTGTCATGCTGATGTTGGCTGTGACTTTCTCACCAACAATAGCCATTACATCCTTTCGGTTGGTTTGATAGCCTGATTTCTGAACCGTGATAGTGTATTGCTGGGGAGTCAAGCTGGTGTATTCAAACTGGCCATTACTGCCTGTTAACTTGGTTGTACCACCAGGGCTGAGTGTAACAGTAACGTTGGCTAAGGGGTCCCCTGTCTTCACATCGGATACTACGCCATAGAGGGTGCCAAAGCTATCATGTTCTTCTTTCGCACAAGAAAGAAACAAGGGAAGTGCCGCGAGGCACAGGAAAAGAATCTTTTTCATAGTTGTCTTATACCTTTATTTATATATACTCGTTTAGAATTGAATATTCATGGCCAAACCGCCAGCTTCTGGGGTGGCAAACGGCGCAAAGCGCATAGCTACGTGGCCCACTTCAACATGCTTCTTACCTTTAGCCACTATACCATCGACGACATTCCATGCATAGACGGCCAATGCACCGGCAATGAAACCGTTGCGCACATTTTGCATATTGTTGGTTTTGTCAATATAGTTCTGGCGGGCTTTTGCATCGTGAGTGGTGTTGATCTTCGCCTTATATGATGAGCGCAGACCCTCGAAGGCCACGACGCCACCGACGGCCACCACCTCTGCAGCAATGAAAGCAATACCTTTGGCCGTGCTACCTTTATGCAACTGAGCCATACCAGGTACAAACACACGTGCGGAAAAAGGATATTTCTTTGTTACAGAGACTGGCTCATAAGTGAGATTTGGGTTCTTTTTTGTTTGTACTAATAAATCCACACGACAAGCACCATTGGGCAACACCTCATGCCACTCATCAACGACCTGTGCAGCCACTGTCAGTTCATCGCTGCTGCTCATCGTCACCACACCGTTGCTTTCACGAATTGAATACTGACGTCCTGTAGCTCGACTGCGTTCATCAGCAACTTCCTGTAGCGCCTGTCTCCGAGCCTCTTCCATCGTACTGCCTATAGCGGAGAAACTTTTCAAATAAGAGTTCTGATACTCTTCACGGAACCCGTCCACCCACGATGGACGTTCCTTGGAAGTCTGCTGCCCCATGACCGAAAGACATGGGATCAGCAGACAAAGGAAGATGATTACTTTTCTCATTATTTATTCTCCTTGTATTCTTTGAACTTATCCTGCATATATTTGCGGAATTCGCTTTCCTTGAAACGAATCTTCAGTTCTTCGTCTTCTGAGACGGCATCGGCAATCTTATCAGCCAACTGTTGCTTATAAATACGAATGCCCACATAGCAGTTAAGATTACCTTTTTCATCAACACCAGAGAAATTCAGGCTCTTAGCTTGAGTATCATTGACGACGGCATCTATAATCTGATCACCCGCGCGTTCTACGTGGGTTTGAGCATCACTGCCGCTATTGTTACCGATGTAATTGCTATAATCAGATACCAAGCCCTTATATGCATGCTTCAGCTTCTGTCTTACTGCGTTTTGAGCATTTGTTAGAGCTGACAACTGAAGAACATCCATACGAGCTTGTGGACCATTGGCGGTACCCCATCCTGCAAAGTACTCATCTGTATCGGGCTCAAATCCAGGCGCAGAAAATGTTCCACTGGCAAAAGGGTTAACAGCTTGAGTAGGAGCAACCGTCTGCTTGCTGCCGCCACAACTTGTCATTACACTCACACCGGCTACGAGAGCCATCATAATCAATAAATTCTTTTTCATTTTTGTAGTTATTAAAGGGTTAATAAAGTCTAAGTTGCTCTGTGATTCTCCAAACAGAGCGAGAACGCTTTAGTAACCGCATATACAAAGAAAAAGCGTGAGAATCAGACTTGTTGCCCGTCTCACACTCGATAGCTCTGGCATTGCTTAGTCGTCGAAACGAGCAACGCCGAAGCCCACGCCGATATGCAAAACCTATATATAATAAATATAGGAGTATATTACATACCCATGGACGTCATTGTTGCTTTGTATTTGACGACTGTTAGGGAACTGCCAGATTCTCGAGTGTCAAGAACAAAGCGTCAAGTAACGCCTTTCAATATATAGCGACTCTCATACCCGCCCCTTTCGGCGTGAGCGTCTTGGTGATGAGGCTTTGTGAATACGTTCACGGTGCCAAATCGGCCCAAAGACTTCAAGAGTCGCCGCAAAGGTAGAGAAAAGAGGGTTATGCCCCAAACTTTTCCTAAGAAAAATGTAAATAACAGCTCGTTTTTCCTTTTTCTATGTGTAGGGATGCTCAAAATACTGATATAAATAATATATTAATGTACGCGCGCGAGCTATCTTGACGCAGGTCAAAATCGTCGGAAACTTCCGATTATTTTCAAAGTTTTTTGCCGAAACGCTTGCAGGTATGAAAAAGTCGTCGTACCTTTGCAGCCGCAAACGAGGAAGTGACACCCCTGTTTTCAGGGGCTCTCGCTTACGCTCGCTTCGCGCGAGGGGTGTTGCCCCTCTGGAAACGTTCTTTGAAAGATTAGCTAATAAGACAAAGTAGTACAAGGAAGCAAGAGATTGCGACCGTCATTTCTGATCCGATACAGGTCACTCCTTTGTAAGGTGTCTTTTACTTACAGACA
>Ga0265301_10000434_pt1 | contig 62139 bp, 50 predicted proteins | sample AusTroGonzalo_MG_2_FD_193488 | JGI IMG/M metagenome (GOLD analysis project Ga0265301, IMG submission 193488) | Bovine rumen microbial communities from tropical cattle in Woodstock, Queensland, Australia - Gonzalo_04 | ecosystem: Host-associated > Mammals > Digestive system > Stomach > Rumen ... | reverse complement strand
TGATACTGGCAGTGGTTTATTGGTTGTATTTTATGTAGCGCTCTCCTCAGCGAAGACCCGCTCGAAGGTCTCGCGCAGTCTGTCGGTCTGCGCGATGAGGTCACGCAGTTCGTTGAGTTTCCTGGCATTGGGGGAATTGGGTATCCACAGACGGATATAGCCGTCCTTGGAGTATTTGTTGTCCATGTGCTCCTTGAAGCGTTTCCAGTGACCTTCCTTGTCCATCTCAGGGTAATTGCTGAGTCCGAACTGGACCGTACGCCGTACGACGGTTTCCGTATCAATGTCACGGTCTGCCTCGGCAACGATCTTGCCATAGATGCTCCGTGGGGCCCGACTGGCAGAGGCTCGGTGATCCTCCACGGCCTCCTTCATGATCTTGATCTGCTCAGGCGAGAACCACTTCTTCAGTCTGGCATCCGTGGCGAGGATCTTCCCGCCTCGGATATGATGGTCGGCACGGTGGCCGATCATACCCAGGTCGTGATAGGCCGCGATGGTGTAGGCCATGTTGACGTCGGCCCCTGTGGTCTTCACCAATTCCAGTGAACTGCGGATGACACGGGTGACATGCTCCATGTTGTGGGCGCGGTCGAAAGCAGCGTAGCGGGGGAGAATCTGGGTCTCGATAAACTCCACCAGATCGAGACTGGGAGTGCTGGACTGATAGTTCATTGTTGGTAGGTGATAGTGAAAAAGTCTGTCTTTTGTTTGCAAATATACGATTTTCTGATTACTTTTGCAAGAAAAAATAAAAAATAATGATGGAAGAGCCTGTTATTAAGACGAATTCTGCCAAGGCTTGGCTGTTGGCCGCCCGTCCGAAGACCTTGTCGGGAGCCGCTGTCCCTGTGATGATTGGTGTATCGCTGGCCTATACCGATGCGTTGGCGTTCTACGAGGAGGGAACCTTTAGTTGGACGGCATCCATCCTGTGTCTGCTCTTCGCCTTTGCCATGCAGATCGATGCGAACTTCATCAACGACTTCTTCGACTTCGCCAATGGTACGGACGATGTGGAAACGCGCTTGGGTCCCCGTCGTGCCTGTGCCCAGGGATGGGTGAAACTCGACGCGATGAAGAAGGCCATTGCCGCCACCACGTGTATCGCCTGTGTCATTGGATTGCCCTTGGCCTATTTTGGGGGATTGGAGATGATCCTCGTTGGCATCCTCTGTGTGGTCTTCGCCTTCCTCTATACGACGTTTTTCTCGTATAAGGGACTGGGTGATCTGCTGGTCTTGGTGTTCTTTGGTATCGTACCTGTCTGCTGTACCTATTATGTGCAGTTGCACACCGTCACGTGGCAGGTGTTCCTGGCTTCGTTGGCTTGTGGACTGGTGATCGATGCCCTGTTGATCGTGAATAACTTCCGCGACAGGGACAACGACCGCGAGGCAGGTAAGAACACCATCATCGTCAAGTTAGGGGCTGAGGCTGGTCTCCAACTCTACCTCGCCGTTGGCATCGGAGCATTTATCCTGGGTGGTACGTTCTGGATGAATGGTCATGTGCTGGCGTTCCTGTTCCCGTTGCTATATCTGCTGATGCATATCTTCACCTATCTGAAGATCAAGCGCATCTATCAGGGAAAGGCACTGAACCAATGCTTGGGAGAGACGGCGAGGAACATCTTTATTTATGGTCTCTGCGTCAGTATCGGTCTGCTACTGGTTTAGTTGAAGAAATTCCATGAGACACCCAGGTGCAACACATCGCTGTTCGTGGGGTAGTGGGGAGCCAGGAAGCGCATGCCATTGCCCGAGCCGCTGTTGATATGACTCATCATCACGAAGAAGCGTACGCCTTTCAGTACCATGTTGGCATAGACATCAACGAAAGGATAGCCGCCCAGTTCCACACGGCTTGCCTCGTTCTGCTGGATGGCAAACTGTGTGATCATTGGACAATAGTCAGGGGCATAGTATTTGCTGAACCATGTGGCATCAGCACCCAACTCCACACCCAGTACCTTGGCTACCTTGAACTTCAGGTAGAGGCTCGTGAAGATGTTCCATGTCGGCAGGGGGAGGGCATCCTTGTTACTGCTGTTCTGGTAGGTGATCACGTTCTCCCAGTTCAACACGCCTAAGCGGAAATTTTGGTGAAGCTGTGCCGTGAGGATATTGATGTTGCCAGACTCCTGATAGACACCAGCTGTCATGTTCGAGCGCAGATAGGTCTCAGGATCCAGGTTATAGCTCATTCCAAAATAGGTGTAGTTCTGGATTTCCTCGATGCCTACCCGCAACTTGGTATTAGTCTTCTTGTAACTGAAGACACCTTCTATTCTTGTGCGTGTCTCAGCAGAGAGGTCGTCGTTGTCCCACCAGATATGTTTCGAGTGGAATTTGGTCTGGAAGAATCTGGGTGTGTTTCTGTGGAAGTAGGCATTGGCGGCCAGTCTGACGGTATCGCTAAGAAGTTTGAAGTTCACGTCGGTGTTGAAATCCACGTGTAGCTTTCCTGCATTGGCACCAGCCAGCCATGTCTCAGCAAAGAGGTTGAAATGGAGCGTCTTGCCCTGGGTCTTGCTGAGTTGTCCGCCGATACTGATGTCGTGTTCGTTCCATGTTGCCTGCGTACCGATACCGTTGAGGGTATCTGGCATCTCATAGCGGTTGTAGTCGTAGGTGATGAAAGCCTTCAGTCCAGCTTTCACGTATTTGTTGAAGCCCTCTAGCAGAGCCAGTCCGAAGGTGTTCTTGAACTGCATGTTGCGCGCAATGTCGTTGATGGAGTCGTTGCCGACTTCCTCGTTGCGCGTGTAATACTTGTTCAGGTAATAATCCGACGGTGTGTTATATCCTACATAGATACGGCGGTCGTTGTTCCACTCCATCGTGTGGATGATACTCGTGACGGGCACGTATTCCAGTTTCATGGTGGCATCAATGGAGTCCTGGATGGCCTGAGCCCTGTTCAGACTATCGATGGCAGCCTGACCGTCAACCTGGATGCGGGTAGTATCCACGGCCATAGCCAGGGAATCGGGCTTGGGCTGGGCTCCCATGATCTTAGCTCCTGCAGGACGGCCTAAGGGTTTGACATCCTTCTTCCCCTTGTCCATATCCAACTCCTTGTCGCCTGCGTTCGCCTCCTTCTCCTTTTTCGATGCCTGTGCAAACTCTCGGGCCTTCAGCTCTGCCTCCGTCATCTTGACTTTCCGATAGAAACCGATATTGTAGCGATGAGTCAGGAAAAGGTGGTTATGGTCGTTTCGGTTCCAGTTCTGGGAGAGCACGGTGGGTATTTCGTTCTCATTATAACTGTCCTGGAATGACTCTGGGTGCGTGATATAGTTGTCGTTGGTGATACCACCGTTTTCTGCGGCTTTCTGATGGCTGGTGTTGAAGAACACGTGCAGGTTATAGCGGTCACCGATATAGGAACCGAACAAGATGCCGTTGAAATGCGAAATGCTCTGATTGCTGAAGTAGCCCCTTGCATACGCATAGTCAAGGTCGAAACCGACATTAATCTGTTTGCCGGCGTTCACGCTAAATTTCGCATCGATATGATCCTCGCCGTTGGTCTTGTCGCCACAGTTGTCATAGAGCACATTCGTAAAGGGCGACAGGGTGTTCATGAAGAGGAACTTGTCCGGCCTCTTCTCCACGAAGCCGTAGGGTTGGGTAAAGATGAAGATGTCTGTTTCTGGACGGTTCAGGAAGATTCTGCTCAGACGGGGCGTATAGTTGCTGCCCGTATGGTTGTATTCACCATACATGCCGCTGTTGAAAGTGGTGTTCATGAACAGGTGGGGGAGGGTATCGGGCTCTACGGAGAGCCTGTCGCCGAATTTCCTGTCGAGGGTCCAGGTATAGAAGCCTTTAGGAATCTCCTTGTTGCGCGTCGTGTCGTTGTTGTGCTTGTTGAAATTCTGGTTATCGCTACGCTGCGTCACATTCCCCCTCTCATCAATCTGGTTATATGAGTTCTCAAACGTGTTCTGGGCCCTGACAGTCGATATCAGTGCCATTCCAACGAGCAGTAACAGTGTCAGTCTTGCTTTCATTTAATCATTCTCAGTGCTGATTCCGCAATCTTGAAGCACATGGCGAACAGGATGATATAGAGTCCTGTCATGTGTTTTTCCTCATTCTTTGAGACGAAAAAGATGACGCCGATCACGGCCATGATCATAAAGATGATGTTCAGCCAGTTTCGTATCTGATCCTTGCTCATGCTTATTTATCGTTAAGCAACGTGTTGAACTTCTTGAAGATAAAATCCTTGCGGTCGATGGTCTTCCTGCGGAACTTGCCTGATACAGGATACAGTTTCGTATGCTTCTTGTTGACACAGTATTTATCTGTGATCCACTCCTCTGCCAGATAATGGGCAGGCTTGCGCTCCAGATCGTAGTCATAGGTGATGCGCGTCAGTCTCACGTCGGCCTTCCCATCGGCACAGGCAACGAGGATCTGGTAATTGAACTGTGTTTGATCTTGGGAGAACATGGCACTCTTAAAGACCAACCACTCATGGAAAACTGCTCCCAGTTCCTGTTTCACGGAGTCCTTCACAGCCACGATGCTGTTTTCGATCTGATTGGGCTCTGCCACCATCTTCTCCAGTTGCTTCAGCAGGATGTCATAGATTTGTCTGGCAGATTTCCCCGGAGCCTCGATGGTCGTTTCCCAGCATACTTTCCCGTCAATGACGGGGACGGCATCGGGCAATAGGTATCTGGCATCAGGATTATCCTTCTCAACAGGCTCCACCTCAATCCGTTCCCATGTATTGTCCTGTGCTGTGGCCCATAGCGGTAACAGTGTCAGCAATACGATCAATATTCTTTTCATATTCATTATTCCTTAATAATCCAGCGCAAAAGTACTAAGAATATTCAATAATCAGGCACTTCTCCTTATATAATTCTCAATTTTTCACTTTTCGCTTTAATTTTTCACTTTTCATTCTTTACTTTTTACTTCATCTCCAGTTCTTTCTGCAACCTGATAATCTCGTCGCGATACTGGGCTGCCTGTAGGAAGTCAAGCGCCTTGGCGGCCTCCTTCATCAGACGGGTGGTCTCGGCGATGCTCTTCTCCAACTGCGGTCTGGTCATCCGCTCAAGGATCGGGTCGGCGGCAAGGCCCACACCAGTGTCAGGTACCAGCATGGCCCGCCTCAGTTCCTTCACGTCAGGACGGTCTTCCCGTTGCAGGGCACCCGTACTGATATTCTTCACGATCTGCTTAGGAGTGATATGATGCTCCTCGTTGTAGCGAATCTGTTTCTCACGTCGCCTGAGGGTCTCGTCGATGGTCAGTTGCATCGAGGCCGTGATCGTATCGGCATACATGATCACCTTGCCGTTTACGTTACGGGCGGCACGGCCAGCCGTCTGCGTCAGACTCCTGTGACTGCGTAGGAATCCCTCCTTGTCGGCATCGAGGATGGCCACCAGAGATACTTCCGGCAGGTCCAGTCCCTCGCGCAACAGGTTCACACCCACCAGCACGTCATAGACGCCCTGCCTGAGGTCGTTGAGGATCTGCACACGGTCAAGGGTCTTCACCTCACTATGGATATAACTGGTCTTGATACCGTGGTTTAGGAGATATTCCGCCAGTTCCTCGGCCATGCGTTTCGTCAGGGTGGTGACGAGCACACGTTCCCCCCGCTGACTGCGCGTCTGAATCTCCTCCATCAGGTCGTCGATCTGGTTCTCACTGGGGCGCACTTCAATCTCCGGATCCAACAGTCCTGTGGGACGGATCACCTGTTCCACGACCACGCCCTCCGCCTCTTCCAGTTCGAAGTCGGCGGGGGTAGCACTGACGTAGATCACCTGGTTCACCTCCTGCATGAACTCCTCGAACTTCAGCGGACGGTTGTCGAAGGCCGCAGGCAGACGGAAACCATACTCTACGAGGTTGCTCTTCCTGCTGCGGTCGCCACCGTACATCGCACTGATCTGGGGTACTGACACATGGCTCTCGTCGATGAAGAGCAGATAGTCCTTGGGGAAGAAGTCGAGCAGACAGTAAGGTCTTTCCCCAGCCTTCCGCCCGTCGAAGTAACGGCTGTAATTCTCGATGCCCGAACAGTGGCCCAGTTCCTTGATCATCTCCATGTCGTACTCCACGCGTTCCTTGATGCGCTGGGCCTTGATGGGGTCGCCCATCTCCTCGAAGAAGGCGATCTGCTTCACGAGATCGTCCTGGATATCATGGATGGCGATGTTGGTCTGTTCCTGCGAGGTCATAAAAAGGTTCGCAGGGTAGAGCTTGTATTCCTCAAAACGTGCCAGACGGTCGAAGGTCACGCTATCCACTTCCTCAATGGCGTCGATCTCATCGTCCCAGAACGTGATGCGCAGCACCACCTCACTATAGGCCATTGCTACATCCACCGTATCACCCTTCACACGGAAGTTACCACGCTGCAGGTCGAGGTCGTTACGGATATAGAGCGACAGTACTAATTTCCTTAACAAAGCATTGCGATCCAGTTTCTGTCCGACGCGCAGTTCGATGACGTTCTCCTGCAGTGCCACAGGACTACCCATACCGTAGATGCACGAAACGGAAGATACAACGATCACGTCATTCCTGCCTGATAACAAGTTGGATACGGCAGATAGTCTCAGACGGTCTATCTCGTCGTTGATGGCAAGGTCTTTTTCTATATAGGTGTCTGTCGTGGGGATATAGGCCTCAGGTTGGTAATAGTCATAATAGCTGACATAATACTCGACGGCGTTCTGCGGAAAGAACTCCTTCATCTCCGCATACAATTGATGTGCCAGCGTCTTGTTGTGGCTGAGGATGAGTGTCGGACGGTTATGGTTGGCGATGACATTAGCCATCGTGAAGGTCTTGCCGGAGCCTGTCACGCCCAAGAGGACCTGTGACTTGTCACCACGGTCCAGACCCTCCGTCAGTTCCCGGATAGCCTCAGGCTGATCACCTGTCGGTTTGTAATCTGATGTTAATAAAAATTTGCCCATTGGGGTGCAAAGATAATAAAATAATTCATAATTCGTAATTCTTATTTCATAATTTTCTGCAAAAACCTTTGTAATTTGCGCGAAAATGTCTAATTTTGCACCCCGAAATGAAGAAGTGTATCATTATACTCTCATGTATGACACTTCTGATGGGCAGTTGCTCGTCAGAATTTAATGCTGTCTATAAGTACGGCGATACAGATGCCAGATACGAATATGCCAAGGAGTTCTTCGCCCGTGGCAAGTTCCAGCAGGCAACGACGCTGCTCGAAGAAATCGTGACCATCAAGAAGGGTACCGATGAGGCTCAGGAGTGTCTTTACATGTTGGCCATGGCGCAATATTGCAACCATGACTATGAGGCAGCCTCCGAGACCTTCAAGAAGTACGGCTCCAGTTATCCTCGCGGTATCTATGCTGAGCAAGCCGCCTTCTATGTGGGTGAGTCGCTCTATGAGAGTTCCCCGGAGCCTCGTCTTGACCAGTCGCCTACGAATGGTGCCATCAATGCCTATCAGCAGTTCATGGATCTGTTCCCGGATTCGAAACTGCGTCCTCGTGCTCAGGACCGGCTCTATAAGCTTTATGACAAGCTGATTCAGAAGGAATACATTTCTGCAGAGCTCTATTATAACCTCGGAGGATACTTCGGTAATATCAACTCCAACGATGAGAGCAACTATAATGCCAGTATCATCACGGCCCAGAATGCCCTGAAGAACTACCCCTATTGCAATCTGCGTGAGGATTTCATGCTGCTCATCATGAAAAGTAAGTTCCAGTTGGCAGAAAACAGTACGGAAGAGAAGCGCCTGGAGCGTTACCGTGATGCCGAGGATGAGTGCTATGGCTTCATCAACGAGTTCCCCGACTCCAAGAATGTTGCCACGGCCGAGAAGTATATCGCCAAGTGTAAGAAAGTAATTAAGGATTAATCATCAAATATCAATATGGATTACAAGAAATCAAAAGCCCCCGTTAATACCGTGACCCGTAACATCATGGATCTTTGCCGTGATACGGACAACATCTACGAGAGTGTGGCCATCATCTCGAAGCGTGCCAACCAGATCAGTCTCCAGATCAAGGAGGACCTGTCGAAGAAGCTGGCAGAGTTCGCATCCTATAACGACTCCTTGGAGGAGGTGTTTGAGAACCGCGAGCAGATCGAGATCTCCCGCTACTACGAGAAGTTGCCCAAGGCCTCTCTTCTTGCTACGCAGGAGTTCATTGAGAACAAGGTCTATTGGCGTGATCCTTCCAAGGAGACGGGTATCGAAGAAAACTGATAATCCTGCAGAAGCATGATTCAGCGTAAGCAGACTCTTTACATCTTGGCGGCCATCGTGATGACCGTCATTTGTCTTTGTATGCAGATAGGTTCCTTCAAGGCGGCAGGCCTTGAGGTGGCCCGTGTGTATAACCTGTGGTTCACCGATCCCCTGGGCAAGCATCATTTCGACACATGGCCCCTGCTGGCCATCCTGTTGCCGACGGCTGTGCTGGGCACCTACACCATCTTCCTCTATCACAACAGGAAGATACAGGCACTTTTCTGCCTGTTCAACGCACTGCTGATCATCGGCTGGTATGTGTGTTTCTTCGTGATCTCCCAGGTGGTGGGCGACAAGTCATGGGGTACGGTTGATTTCCGTCCGTCATGGCCCGCCGTCTTCCCGGCGATTGCCTTTGTGCTCTATCTCATGGCCCGTCGCGCCATCAATGCCGACGAGAAACTCGTCCGATCGATGGACAGAATCAGGTGATGTTATCGTCCGCAAATAGCGGCATAGGGACAGGTATCACAGCGTTTGCGGTCATCGGTGGGCGTGAGTGACTGGGCGGGGTCGAAGATCTCGCCCATTTTATTGCTGAGCAGTTGCATGAACGTGTCGCTCACACTGGCGATGTCGCGCACGGGTTCCTTGCCGAGACAGAGCGTGGGGTCGTAGTCGTCGGCACCTGCGTGCTGGATGAAGAGCAGGGCAGGAGAGACGGGGGTGGTCGTTTCACGACGGACGATATGGCTGTAGAGGAAGGCCTGCTGGTAGTAGTCGCTGTGATCCTTGATGTTCTGCGGATCGAAGATGGCCTCTATATCTGGGAGCGCCTTGAGGCGATAGCCGCCCGTCTTGTAATCGACGACACGGATGCGCGGTTCGCCCGTCTCTGGATCTGTCACCTGATCCAGACGGTCGATATAGCCGCCAATGATGGTCTGGAACGACTGATCCCCCATGATCTCGAAGGGCATGGAGACCTTCTTCTCCAAACCGAGGATGGTGAAGGGCGTCAGTCGGCGGTCGGTCTCCAGGAGTTGGCGAACATATTTGATGATGACCTCGCGGTTGATGAGTTGTATGCCGTCGAGTGGCGGCATGGGGCGCGACAGGTCCTTCATCTGGAAGAGCTCACGCTTGATGGCAGCATCAACGGCCTGCTCAATCTCTACTTCACTTTTCAGCAGGTCGTCGATGGCAAGAGTCGTGACGTGGTTGCCCGTCAGTGTCTTCAGACGCTCGTAGATGGTCTGTGCCGCAAGGTGGAAGATATTTCCGAAGATACGGTTGTCGATAAGGTCTTCCTCGTTGTCGTCGGGTTCGATGAGGTTACAGACATAGCGGTAGAAGAATCGCAACGGACAACGGAGATAGTTGCTGATGGCCGTAGGACTGATGCCGCCCTGCTCTGACGAGAAACGCTGTCGGAGAATCTGCATGACGGCTTCGGTTTTCTCCAGGGTATGTGGCATACGGAGGTTGATCGTCTGGCCGGACTTGAGGGAACGGAAGGTGATGGGGTGGCCGCTCTCTACCATGAGTTGGAGCATGAAGCGCGACATCTCGCCTGTCTGTCCGTCGTTGGTGGCGTTGTTATAGACGATCGTCACGTCGGAGGCGCGCTGCAGCAGACGGTGGAAATAGTAGGCATAGATGGCCACCTTATGATCGACGGTGGTGAGACCGTAGGCCTTGCGGATGCTGTAGGGGATGAACGAGGTGTCGTTGACGCCACGGGGCATGTTACCCTCGTTGCAGGAGAGCAGCAGCACATGGTCGAAGTCGAGGTTACGCGTCTCGAGCACACCCATCACCTGGATGCCTTCGGCTGGTTCGCCGTGGAAGGGGATTGTGGTGGACTGGATGATCTGCATGATGAGGCGCTGCAGGGTGATGATATCGACATCCAGACCGCCGCTGGCTTTCAGTTCACAGACGCGGTTGAGCAGGGTGTAGGTGCGGAAGAGCGACTCCTGGGTGAGGGCGTCGGGCTCCTGGATGCTGACTGCCACCTGACGGATGATGTCGCGGAGCCATGGCAGGATATCTTCAGGCAAGGTGTCGATAGAGAGATAGGGCGCGTATGGATGTTGGTTCAGGATCCTGAGCAGACGAGGCTGATAGCGCCCGGTGATCTTGCTGCGGCCGAAGACATAGAGGTTCAGCAACTGACTGACCAAGGTGGCGGCAGGTGTCAGGTTCAGGGGATAGCCGGTGGTGACGTTGACCTTTTCCACGGCTTCCGGCAGACAGTGGATGGCCGTGGGCAGGAGGGCCTCGTCGCAGAGGACGATGGCGGTGCGGCGCCCATCGGCGATACGCCCTTCGTCGAGCCATTGGCAGATGTAGCGCGCCTGAATATTCTCCGTCGAGGCGGAGATATATGAGAGTTGTTTGGGATGACTGAGACTCGAGTAGATGGATGCGTCGTGGTTGTCGAGTTCGTTGGGAAAGTCACTGAGGTATTGGGCGATGTAGTGACCAGCCTCGTTCTTGCCGAGGTAATAGTCGTCGAAGTCCCAGTAGAAACGTGCACGGCCTTCTGCCTTCAGACGACGGAACAGGGTCTGTTCCACCTGTTGGAGCATGTTGAAGCCAATGAAGATATAGGTGTCGTAATGGAACTGTATGTCCTCGTCTGTAGCCACCTGACGGTAGAGGGATCCCTCGTAGGCCAGCTGCTGACTGGCCAGCCGTCTGTTAAAGGTGTGGTAGATGTCGCCCATGCGACTCCACAGACGGAGGAACCGCTGTTTGAGTTCGCTGTTGTGGTCCTCGGAGAAGTTGCTGAAGAACCGCCGTATGATCTCCTTCTGTTCTGCGCTGAGGTAGGAGATGTCGTCGAGTTCATGGATGTCACGGAGGTTGGCAAACACCTTGTCGGCAGGAGCCATGTTCTTGTCGAGGTCGTCGAAGTCGGCGAGCAGGAGTTGTCCCCAGCCATAGAAATGATCGAGGGTCTCGTCGATGCCCGTACACTGGGTGAAACACTTATAGAGTTCGCAGACGAGTTGGATGGGGTCGGCCACCTTCAGTGTGGCGTGGCTGCGGAAGAGTTCGCTGATTGTGATATAGGCCGGACTCCACAGGGGCTTCCCTGCGAGACGGGCCAGGTGCTCGTTGAGGAAGAGCGAGGCACGCTTGTTGGGGAAGACGACGGCCACATTGGAGAGGTCGGTCCCGTATTTGGCCATCAGGTCTGCTGCGACGTATTCGAGGAAACTCTTCATATCAGGCATCCGGGTTTAGGGGTTTCACTTCTTCGATCTTATTGCTATAGACGTACCAGAGGTAGCCCGTGATATGGGTATGTCCCATGGAGGCCAGGAGATCCATGTACGCCCGCACCTGGTCGTGGTACTCGGGCTTGGGACTGCCGAACTTGAAATCGACGACGATCCATTCGTGGCCGTCCGTCATCACACGGTCAGGACGGTGCTCCCTGACCTCACCATCTTCTACGGAGAGGATGGTACACTCGTTGAAGAGCGTCCACCGTGGAGAGAACCAGTCGGCCACCTTCGGGTTACTGAGACGCCTGCGGAGCATCTCGGTGATCTTGTCGGCCGTGATATGGTCGTCGTAGATGACACCCTCGAACTGGAGTTCATGGAGGGCATCGTCGATATCGTCGGTGGTACGGATGGTGGAGAACAACTGGTGGAGCACATTACCCGTCTGGATGTAATTCTGGTGCTGTTCGTCGTCTTCATCTTCGCCAGCCACGAAGTCGCGGCTGCGGTTGCTCTGACGGAAGGTGATCTGAGTCTTCTGGTGGTGGAAATCGACGGTGAGCGGCTCCGAGGGCTGAAGGAAGGGGTTGTCACCCTCCTTGGTTTCCTCCTTTGCGGAGAGTGGATGCAGGGCGCCGTATTCAAACATGATTGGCTGCTGCTCGTCTTCGAGGCCTTCCATGACGGCCTCTGGCAGTTCGTTGGCCACGAGCGGCAGACACTGTTCGATGAGGGTGGAACGGCTTCCTGTGGTCTTGCGACGCCCAAAGACATAGAGTCCCCGACAGGCGCGAGTGAAGGCGACATAGAGCAGGTTGAGGTTATCGACGGTGTTCTGCAGATGCTCATGCAGGTAGTCACGCTCATAGATGGTGCCCATCATCTGCTTCTGACTGTAGTCGATGGGTACGATGGGCAGTTCGTTGAAGGGCGTCTCCTCGGGCTGGCACCAGAGGATGTTGCCGCTCTGCTTCTCCAACTGCCAGTCGCAGAAGGGACAGATCACGTAATTGTACTCCAGACCTTTTGACTTATGGATGGAGATGATGCGGACGCCCTCCGTCGCATCGCTCTGGATGGTCTTGCTGCATAGGTTCTCGTCCCACTCCTTCAGGAAACCGTCGATGCTGGCTGCATTGTCGTTGACGTAATCAGCGAGCTGGTCGTAGAAAGTGCAGACGTAAGCACTTTGGTCGTTGAGGCGTTCTAAGGAAAAGACGGCATGCAGGTGTTCCACCAGTTCGATAAGCGGCATGGAGAGCAGTTCCTTGTCGTGCCCTATGAAGGCATCTGGCAAGAGGACATCGAGGTCACTGGTGCTGAGCAACAGTTCGTTGTCGGCAGTGGTTTCCTGTAGCACATCACAGTGCCAGATCTTTACGATGGCAGCCTTTGTCAACTGGTCGTCGGGGTGGGTGAGCAGGCGCAGGGCCTGGACGAGCAGGTTGACGGCCGGGGAGGCGTCGAGCCTGAAGGCCTCGTCGGAGACGATGGTCACCTCTGGCCTCTGCTCCATGAAATACTGGGCGATGACGGGAATCAGGGCGTTGACACGAACGAGGATGGCAATGTCGCGCTGGGGAATGCCGTGGGCTGTGAGATGGCCGATGGTGTCGGCCAACTGTTGGAGGGTCTGTTCCTGATAATCATCAGAAGGCAGGAGCCGGATACAGACTTCTCCCAGAGGCTGGCGGTCTTCGGGTATGAGTTGTTCCACGTCGGCGTATGCTCTCTGGAGCTGTTCGGCCTCCGAGTCGTTAAGTTCTTTCTGTGTCAGATACTCTATGTTTGCCGCCTGACGGAAGAAGGCATTGTTGAACGTGATGATGTTGCGGTCAGACCTATAGTTTGTCTTTAATGGTAACGTGGTGATCAACTGGTTATCAAACTGTTGCTCAATGCTATTGAGTAGTCTCCAGTCTCCTGATCGCCAGCGGTAGATGCTCTGTTTGACATCACCCACGATGAGGCTGCTGCCCTGTTCGTGACTCATGGTCTCGGCAAGGAGTACCTTGAAGTTCTGCCATTGTATGGTGGAGGTGTCCTGGAACTCGTCGATCATCACATGCTCCAGTTGGGTACCGATCTTCTCAAAGATAAAAGGTGAGTCGCTTTCACCGATAAGGGAGTGAAGCAACTGCTGGGTGTCGCTGAGCAGGAAGCGGTTACTGGTCTCGTTGAGTTCACGCACTTTCCGTTCGATGCTGCTCAGCAGGCGCAACTGGTTCAGGTGGCGCAGGGTGAGGTCTGCGGATTTGTAAAGCCGCCACTGACGGGGCCGTTCCTCGACGGCCAGGCGCAGGATATCGCCTAATGTGGAGTCGGCCAGGGTATGGATGAGTTCCCTGCGGGGATGGCTTTTCTTGTACCATTTCGTGGGGTCGCCGATGCTGTCGGTGACGCGTTTACCCATGATGCTTTCGTCGAAAATACCCTGGCGCAGTTTGAGGAAGAAACTGCAGAGGCCCGTCTTGCCGTAGGAGAAATCGTCGATGGTCAGTCCCTCACTGTCCAGTGTGTCGAAGAAACTGTCCGCTATCTGTTTCATCCGTTCTTCAGCCGCGCTGCGGATCTCACGGAGGTTCGTGGTATAGTTCTCAAAGAATCCCGGTTCTGCCATCTTCTCCTCCAAGGCCTGACTCACCTCCTTGTATTCGTCGCGGAAGATCGTACGTCCGAACTTCTTGATCTGTGAGATGACATTCCACGATTTATCGTCGGAGATATTCTCCATGATATATTTCAGGATCCACTGGAGCACAACGTCAGTGGTACTCAGGTCCTCGATCATCTGATCGACGGCCAGTTCCTCCACCTGCGTGTCGTTAAGACCGATGCGCAGGTTGGTGGTGAGGTCCAGTTCGCGGGCCATGTTGCGGAGCACACTCTGGAAGAAGGTGTCGATGGTCTCCACACGGAAGTAGTTGTAGTTATGCAACAGGTTGGCAAGACCCAGTCCGGCTCTTTCACTGATGGTCTTCGGCGGTAAGCCGGTTTTCTCCTCTATGGCCTTCAGATAGTTGTCGGATTCTGGCAGTTGTTTCCAGATGCCATAGAGTTGGCTGAGGATACGCATCTTCATCTCCTCGGTGGCCTTGTTGGTGAAGGTGACGGCGAGGATCTTGCGGTAACACTGTGGGTTCTCCACCAACAGACGGATATACTCAGTGGCGAGGGTAAAAGTCTTGCCGCTTCCTGCCGATGCCTTATACACGGTCAGTGGTTTCCTGGTCGTCTTATCTACCATCGCTTGAAAAGTTCAAAGTCAAAACTGATGCCGAATTTCTGGAACTGGGTGTTCAGGAAACTGGCAAAGATTCCTACGGAAATATAGCGGTTGGTGAAGCCGTAGCCCACCTCCATATAAGGCCGGGTATGATCGACGAGAACGGAACTGACGTAGAATCTTTCCTTCTCGATATATTTGCCCAGATAGGGAATCCATGTGGCGAACAACAGGGGCGACTCATAAGACATGTTGCCGCGCAGGTAGTAGTCCGATTCGTTGTAGAGTCTGCTGTCAAGCAACTGGAAGTCACCGCTCCAGTCGTCGTCCCAGCCTTCGGGCAGGTTGTTGTCGCGGAAATTGGTATAGTCCAGGAAATAGTTCTCGTGCCTGTTGGTATAGAAGCCGTAACCGGAACGGAGATTCAGGACCCTGAGGCCAGGGAGCCTATATTTCCACTGGGCGTCGAACTCCCAGCGCTCATAGTCGATGTTTGATTCGAAGACATTCTTAAAGCTCCTTTCCCAGTCGATGGAGAGAATCGGACCTCTGTTCAGCCAGGGGGAGAGTTTGATGCCGATCATCGGTGCAAAGCTGCGATACTCGGTGGGTACATCGTAGTGTCGCATCAGTTCCTTGTTCAGGGCCACGCGCTGGTGGAAGACGATACCCGTCTCGATGTCGAGCCAGTCGAAGAGCATGATGTTGTTGAACACCTGTACGTGATAGTCGGTGAACTTGTCCATATCCTTGTTCCCGAAGTCGATGGTGTCGCTGTGCTCATGGTTGATCTGGTCCATCACCGTCGAATTGCTGATGCGGTTGCCGTTGCCCCAGACGATCTCAGCATATCCGTTACGCTTCGGGTTGTAGGTCATACGCAAGGGAGCGGTAAAGTAGAACTGCTTCTGCTTGAAGTTATAGCCGAAGGTGGGGTTGAGTGTCAGATAACGGTGGGGCGAGAAGGTGTATCTCGTGCGGAGTTTCATCTTATAGGAAAGGCCTCTGCTGCCACTGTATCTTAGGTAGAGTGGGTTGATGATGGGAGACAGGTAGAACTCGGCAGCGTCTGATTCTGCGGCGATGGGCGTCACCAACTGGTCACCGATAGTGTCCCACAGGATTTTCTTCAGGAGACGTGGAAACTTGTTCTTCTCCTTGGTGGTTGTATCGACGACCACGGTGTCTGGTTGCTGATGCGCATTGTCGTAGGCATCATAGATACGCTTGTCGGTTTCTGTGAGAGGGGTGGGACGGATGGAATCCATCAACTGGTTGTCTGATATCTTAGTGATGCTGTCAGGCAGCGACATAGGACAATGGTAGTTGGCATCGAAGAGGGCTGATATCCTGTTCCCTACGAAACGGAACGTGGCGGCTGTCGTACATCTCTTCGGCATCAGGGATGGGGCCCCTTCATCCCCCTGCTGGATTTCCGTGCGGAAGGTGATCATGTCGAATTCTCCATTGAGCACCGTACGGATGATACGTCCCGTCTCTGTCTCGATGATGGCATAGCCATTGAGCAGTTGGGTGTTGTAGAGCTTTGGACGGAAGTCGAGCCGTGTGGTACCGTCGTCAAGGAGTTTCCCTGTGTAGTGGTAATAGCGGTGGTTGATCTTGTGGAAGGGAGATAGAATATGACCGTCGTAGAGATCAATGTCGTAGATGTTGGGCGTCATGTAGTCCAGAAGGGGAGGCATGGCCTTCCGGTTGTGGCGGATGGTCCCTGCCAGTACCTGACTGTTGATGTCGTAGTGGTGGGCATCGGTGAAATGCACCTTGTTGTACGATTCACGGATATACTCGCGGGGATCCTTTGCCAGGACATACATCGTGGGGATGAGCCAAAGGGCGAAATTACGTTTCTCAACGTTGAAGCGGAACTTGGCATAGACGTTGTCCTCCATACCATTGATCTCCGGCGTCAGTGCCTTCTGGTAGTTGTAGATGCGATGGAGGATCATGGAGTCAACCTTCTCCTTGGCATACAGGCTGCAGGACATGCTTATCAGTATGCCCAACACGAATAGCCTGATGAAGAGTGGTTGACGATGTTCCAATGTCTTATGTTAATTTATCCTTGAGGTATCTGCCCGTCAGACTCTCGTTACAGCGTGCCACTTCCTCGGGCGTGCCTGCCACCACGAGGGCACCGCCTTTGTCGCCGCCGTCAGGGCCCAGGTCTATCACATGGTCGGCACATTTGATGATCTCCATGTTGTGCTCGATGATCAGGATGGTGTGGCCCCGCTCGATGAGGGCGTTGAACGCATGCAGCAGACGGTCGATATCGTGGAAGTGCAGACCCGTGGTCGGCTCGTCGAAGATGAAGAGCGTGGGCTCCTGCTTCTCCTGTCCGATGAAATAGGCCAGTTTGACGCGCTGGTTCTCACCGCCTGAGAGGGTGGAGGAGTTCTGGCCCAGTTTGATATAGCCGAGACCGACGTCGTCCAGGGCCCTGAGACGGTTGACGATGGTCTTCTCCCCGTGCTCCCCGAAGAACTGGAGGGCCTCCGAGATCGTCATGTTCAGCACGTCGTCGATGTTCTTGCCGTGGAAGTTCACGTCGAGGATGTCCTTCTTGAAACGGTGTCCGTGACAGGCCTCGCACTCCAGCACGAGGTCGGCCATGAACTGCATCTCCACCGTGATCACACCGGCACCCTTGCACTCCTCGCATCGTCCGCCGTCGGCATTGAAGGAGAAGTACTGGGGCGTGAATCCCATCTGCTGACTCAACGGCTGTTCGGCGTAGAGGTCACGGATGGCGTCGTAGGCCTTCACGTAGGTGGCAGGGTTCGAACGGGTGCTCTTGCCGATGGGGTTCTGATCGACGAACTCCACGCGCCTGATGGCATCGACGTCGCCGCCGAGGCCGAGGTACTCGCCCGGGGCGTCGCACACGTCACCGATATGGCGTTTCAGGGCAGGGTAGAGGATACCCTTGATGAGGCTCGACTTACCTGAGCCGGAGACACCCGTCACCACCGTCATCACGTTCAGCGGGATCTGTACGTCGATGCCGCGCAGGTTGTTCATCCTGGCACCCTTGATGTCGATATGTCTGTTCCACGGACGACGGCTTTGGGGCACGGGGATCTTTTCCTCGTGGAGCAGATACTTCACAGTGTAACTCTTGGGGTATTTCTTCAGCGAGGTCTTGTTGATGTCGTTGGCATCCCCGTCGAAGACGATCTCACCACCCAACCGTCCTGCGTCGGGACCGATATCGATGAGATGGTCGGCGGCCCGCATGATCTCCTCGTCATGCTCCACCACGACCACCGTATTGCCGATGGCCTGTAGTTCCTTCAGCACATGAATGAGGCGGTCTGTGTCGTGAGAGTGCAGACCGATACTCGGTTCGTCGAGGATATAGAGTGAGCCCACCAGCGAACTGCCGAGACTGGTACAGAGGTTGATGCGCTGGCTCTCACCACCGGAGAGGGTGTTCGAGAGACGGTTCAGCGTCAGATAGCCTAACCCTACGTCTAAGAGGAACTGCAACCGACTGGTGATCTCCGTCAGCAACCGTCTGCCGATCTCTGCATCCTGTTCGCTGAGTTCCAGGCGGTCGAACCATTCCTTCAGCCTCACCACGGGCATCTGCACGAGGTCGGTGATGCTTCTGCCGCCGATCTTCACGTAGTTGGCTTCGGGCTTCAGACGGGTACCATGACAGGTCGGACAGTTGGTCTTGCCCCGATAGCGGGCCAGCATCACACGGTATTGTATCTTGTATTGGTTTTCCTTCACCATCTCGAAGAAGGTGTCGATACAGGGTTTCTCCTTGGTTCCCTTGTCGGAGGGCAGACCGTGCCAGAGCCAGTCCTTCTGCTGCTGACTGAGGTTCATGTAGGGCTCGAAGATGGGGAAGCCGACTCCGTCGGGTCCACAGTTTTCTTTTTGGGCGGCGTGGCGGATAAACCACTGCAGCCACTCCTTCATCTTCTCCCCGTGCCAACACACCACACAACCGTCATACACGGAGAGCGTCGTGTTGGGGATCACCAGTTTCTCGTCAATGCCGATGATACGTCCGAAACCCTGACACTCCGGACAGGCACCTGCGGGCGAGTTGAAGGAGAACATCTGGTCGGTGGGTTCCTCGAAGGTCATGCCGTCGGCCTCGAACTTCATCGAGAAGTCGTAGAAGATCGTCGGGGGGAAGAGGAGTCTCAACTCTCCATGTCCCTCATAGAAGGCCGTCTCTGCGGAATCCACCAGTCGTGCAATCGCGTCCTTGCTGTCATCCACGCTCATACGGTCAATCACCAGATACGGACACTCGGGGACTGTCTCCTGTGTGACTGTCGAAGACGTTACATGGGGACTGTCCCCTGTGTGTCCTTCCAACCAGTCATCGATCCTCTGGAAATCCCCGTTAATATATATCCTCGCATATCCCTCCAGTTGATACGTTTTCAACTGCTGCTCCATCGTGCGCCCCTCTCTGAGTTGTATCGGTGCCATCACGACGAAGCGCGTGCCTTTCGAGTATTCCAGCACCTGCCTTACCACATCCTCCGTGGAGTGCTTCTTCACCTCCTGACCGCTGATCGGGGAGTAGGTCTTGCCGATGCGGGCAAAGAGCAGTCTGAGATACTCGTAGATTTCCGTCGAGGTACCCACCGTCGAGCGCGGGTTCCTGGATATCACCTTCTGTTCGATGGCGATAGCGGGGGGGATGCCCTTGATGAAGTCGCACTCGGGCTTGTTCATCCTGCCGAGGAACTGGCGGGCATAACTCGACAGACTCTCGACATATCTTCGCTGGCCTTCGGCATACAACGTGTCGAAGGCTAAGGACGATTTGCCGGAGCCACTGACTCCGGCAATCACTGTGAATGTATTCCGGGGGATCCTGACGTCAATATTCTTCAGGTTATTGACCCTCGCCCCCTTGATCTCGATTGCTTCGCTCAATTTTAATGTTTAATCTTTAATGTTTAATGTCACAAAATGCTCCTCACGGCTTCCAGCATACCGACGCTCTTGATGAGGTCGAGATCCTGCTTGACCATGGCGTTCAGACCCGGAATCTTGTTCAGGTTCTCCTGCCAGATAAACTCTGCACCGAGCACGCCGTCGGTCACCTTCTGCGTATCTCCCGTAGCCCACAGTGCCTTGAGCAGATCCATGATCTTCGGGTCGTCGTTGGGGGTGATCTCGATGCCGTCCTCACGCTTGCCACCCTTGTAATAGGTGATGATGGCGGCCAGTCCGAACACCAGTCCCTTAGGCAACTCGCCCTTGCGCTCCAAGTAGGTCTTCAGACCGGGCAGGTCGCGCGTCTGGTACTTCGGGAAGGAGTTCAGCATGATACTCGTCACCTGATGATCCACATACGGATTATCGAAGCGCTCCAGCACGTCGCGGGCGAACTTCTCCAACTGTTCGATGGGCAGGTCGAGCGTCTGCATGAGTTCGTCGAACTGCACCTTGTGGATGTACTGGGAGATGATCTCGTGCTGACAGGCGTCGCGCACGATATCCACACCACTCAGGAAGGCCACGGGACTCAAAACCGTGTGCGGGCCGTTGAGCAGCGTCACCTTACGCTTGTGGTAGGGCTCCTCGGAGGGTACGAACAGCACGTGCAGACCGGCCTTGTCGGCAGGGAACTCCTGTGCCACCTCCCTCGGGGCCTCGATCACCCAGAGGTGGAAGTTCTCGGCCTGTACCACGAGGTTGTCGCGATACGAGATCTTCTCCTGGATCTCAGCGATATCCTTGCGGGGGAAGCCCGGCACGATACGATCCACGAGCGTGGCATACACGCCGCAGGCCTCCTCGAACCATTTCTTGAAGTCGCTGCCGAGGTTCCAATGGTCGATATACTGGTAGATGCACTTCTTCAGCACGTGACCGTTCAGGAAGATCAGTTCACAGGGGAAGATGATCAGTCCCTTGGTCATGTCACCGCCGAACGTCTGATAGCGGCGGTAGAGCAACTGCACCAGTTTGCCAGGATAACTGCTGGCGGGTGCATCCTCCAACTTACAGGCGGGATCGAAGGCGATACCGGCCTCCGTCGTGTTCGAGATCACGAAACGGATCTCCGGCTGGTCGGCCAGTGCCATGAAAGCGGCATTCTGCGTATAGGGGTTCAGCGCCCTGCTGATCACATCGATGCGCTGCAGCGTGTTCACGGGCTGACCATTCTCGCGGCCTTGCAGGTTCACGTGGTACAGGCAGTCCTGACCGTTCAGCATATCCGCCATACCCTTCTCGATGGGCTGCACCACCACCACCGAGCCGTTGAAGTCAGTCTTCTGATCCATATTCCAGATGATCCAATCCACGAATGCGCGGAGGAAGTTACCCTCGCCGAACTGTATCACCTTTTCAGGCATCACGCTCTTAGGAGCGAATTGTTTGTTAAGTGGTTTCAATGTTCTGTTCTTTTTGATTTATTCCAGACTGCAAAGATACGACTTTATTTCGAAACCACCAAACATCCTGCCTCTTTCTTGTGTTTTGCTTGGTTGCTTTCCGCGCTTTAACATACTTTAAGGGGGGTACACTCTTTAACAAAATTCTTTGTATCTTTGCAGCCAATTACTCGCTATAACAATTTATTAATAAAACTGTAACAATCATGAAGAAAAGAAAAATGTATGAGAAGCCTTCGATGAAGGTCTTCGAGTTGAGACAGCAGCCGCAGTTGTTGGCTGGTAGTGGCGGAACTAATGATTATACGCCTGATAACAACCCATACAATTGGTAATTAACCCACAAAAAAACGAGAAATATGGAACGCAGTTCAAGAAGACAATTAGATTTCTGAGCATGGCTGCCCTCTTAGTAGTGGGTGCCATCATGACTGGCTGTTCAAACGAAGACAATATCGACAATCCGCAGCAGCCCGCGAACAGTGATAACATAGTGACTATGACAGCCACCGTCAGCCTCGACGGCGGTGCAGCAACTCGCGCCATCGACGGTACTACTGGTGCAAAGACCTTCGAAACTGGTAAACAGATTGCCGTTATCTATAAGAACACAAGCAGTAAGACGGTGAAGGCTGTGAGCACTGACTTTACGCCTTTGACAGATGCTACGAAAGCCACCTTCACGGTTACGCTGACCAACCCTGCCTCTAATAGTGCCATCCGCTACATCTATCCTGCTACGATGGCTAAGGATGTTGCCGAGGATGCAACAATAACCGACGATGACGCCACCATCGACTACACAGGGCTTTTGGGTAGTCAGGACGGTACGCTGGCAACCCTCGCCAATTACGACCTTGCTGTCAAAGATGGCAATCTGTCAGGCACCGATCTGCCTGCTTCAGTCACTTTGACGAACCCTCTGGCTATTTGCAAGTTTACATTGACAGGCATAACTGGCGACGTTACCAGCCTGAATGTCAGCGATGGGACCAATACCTATGCAGTAACCCCATCTTCATCTACCATCTACGTAGCGATGAAGCCAGTCGCAAGTCAAAAAATCGCCTTTACTGCCGCCATTAGTTCGAAAACCTATTTCAAGACGACTGCTACAGCTCAGACACTTGCTGCCAGCACATTATATACTAATATCACGGTGTCTATGGTAGAATTGGCAAGAGGTAGTGTCATCTGTAGCGATGGAAGTGTCTATGCTTCGAAAGACGCTGCTACAAGTGCCAGCAAGACTCCGGTGGCCATGATTGCCTATTTGGGCAGCGACAACGGCGAGGCTGCTCCTTACAATCATGGCTTGGCTCTCGCTATGAGCGATGCAGGTGGTGGTAGTTTTATCCATTGGAGTACATCGAGTACAAAGATACATACTTATAACCCCACAAGTGATAGTTTTGCCAGCGAGAGTGGCCTGCAGTACAATGATGCAACGCACAACAACGATACCTATCCTGCCTTTAAGGCTGCGATAGCCAATAATAGCACTGCTGCGCCCACTGGCTGCTCTGCCTGGTTCCTGGCTTCAGGCTATCAGTGGACAAAGATGTTTGCAGGCGATGCAGGTGGCTTAAAAACATTGGCAGGCTTGAAGTCGAACTTCTACTGGTCTAGTTCGGAGGGAAATGCCGACCGCGCGTGGGTCTTCCACTCCGGCCTCGGCGACTGGTACGACGTCACTAAGGATAGCGACGTCCTTGTTCGTTCCTGCCTCGCTTTTTAACCTTAAACAGCGGGACTTTTGGTGACACAGCGGGGTCAGGACACTTTGTGACATCACGTGTGCGCGCGGTAGTTGTCTTAAGCCAAAAACAAGTGTCCCATCTGTCCTATGTGTCCCTGTCGTTTTGTGGAAAAGGGACACATAGGACAGATGGGACACATAAAAAGTGAGTAAGACAACTATACGCCTGCGCGCGTAAGAGAGCATCCAATTCTCTGGAGAATTCAACAAAACGGAGCCACGATAGGAAAATTTGGAAGTCCCAAATTTTCCTACGGGACCTCCAAATTTCTCAACGGAGCCACCAAACAGCGGGACGGCATTCTTTTGTTAGAGCCGTTTTCGTCCAGACAATAAGGAGCCCTTTTCGCAAAAGAAGGACTCCTTAATTTTCCTAAAGGGCTCCTTATTTCTCAAAAAGGACTCCTTAATGCACAGCGGGGCCATTGGCCCCGCTGCGCTGTTGGCTTATCGGGCGCTGACGTACTTATGGAGGGTGGCACGGACGGCACCGGGACCGGCGTAGAGTTCCTTGACCATACCCTCGATCTGCTCACCGAGACCGGCCTCATAGAGGTCGAGGCCGAAGACATCCTTGCGGCTGTACAGTTGACGGAGCGGACTCCAGTCCTGATCAGCCTTGCCGATCTCCAACGGGGCGACGATGGCCTGCAGTTCCTCGAGCATCGGGTCGGGTGAACAGTCGAACGGTGTACCGTCGTCCTTGATGCCCTTCAGGTAACGGGCGTAGCCAGCCAGTGTGAGGGGGATCAGTATGAGGTTCGACTTGTCGAGGCCACGAGCCATGTATTTCTTCAGCGTCTCTCCGAAGCGGATGGGCAACTTCTGGGAGGTGTCCATGGCGATACGCTGTGGGGCGTCGGGCATGAAGGGGTTTGGCAGACGACGGTTGATGACGGCACCGATAAACTCGTAGGGGTTCAGTACGCCCGGATCAACCACTACGGGCATGGCCTCCATATAACCGATCTTCTGGATGAACGCGCGCAGGTCGTCGTCTTTCATTTCGGCACTGATGAGCGTGTAGCCCAGCATACAGCCGTAGATCGACATGGCCGTGTGGAGCGGGTTCAGACAGGTGGTCACCTTCATGGTCTCCACCTTATCGACGGTCTCACGGGTGGTGTAGAGCGCACCACCGAGGTCGAGTGGGGGACGACCGTTGGTATAGTGGTCCTCGATGACGAGATACTGCACCTCCTCGGCGTTCACGAAGGGGGCCGTGAAGGTGTGCTTCTCGGTCTCGATATAGTCGTTGTCCTCGAAGCCGTCGGCAGCCAGCATCTCCTTCACCTTCTCATGTGGACGCGGCGTGATCTTGTCGATCATCGACCAGGGGAAGGTGATCTTCGTTTCGTCCTTCAGGTAGTCGAGGAAGGTAGCGGGCACGAGACCGTCGCTGACCCAGCGCTCGGCATAGGTCATCACACCGGCCTTTACCTTGTCGCCATTGTGCGAGCAGTTGTCCATCGACTGTACGGTGAGTGGCAGCTGTCCGGCGTTGAAGCGCTCGAGCAGCAGGGCGCACACCTTACCCATGGCAAACAGGGGCTTCTGTCCGCGGGCGAGGTCGGCCTCGTTGTAGGTGTATCCCTTCTCGGTGATGGTGAACGAGATCATCTGGAGACTCGGGTTCCTGAAGACCTCCACGAGCCGCTGCCAGTCGGGGAACTGCGGATCGGCCTTCAGGGCCTCGGTAACACTGGCGATAACCTTCTTCTCGATCGAACCGTCGGAGCAGAGGTTGACGCACAGTGACAGGTTGTTATACGGGGCATAGGCCTTGTCGATGACCTCGAAGTCGAAGGTCTCGGCGACGATCACACCACGGTCGTACTTGCCCGTGTTCAGGGCGTCGTTGAGGATGGCTGCCGGGAAGGCGCGGAAAATGTTACCACCCCCGAAGTGTACCCATGTGGGCTCCTTGGCAGTCTTCTCACGTACGGCCTTGATATCAAACTTGGGGAGCTCGTAACCCTTCTGCTCCCACTCTGCGGGATTAAACTGCCCGCTAATAATATCGTTCAGTTTCATATTTTTACCTTTTTACTTTTTTACCTTTTTACCTTTAATCGAAGAATCCCGGCTGTTTGTATTCGATGCCGAGTTCGCGATCGACGGTGGCGAGGATTCCCTGCACCTGTCCGAGGGCGAACATGCGGCCGAGGAGGGTGTAGCCGGCGTTATGACCGTGGCTCGACTCGTCCATGATGCCACCGGGCTCGTCGGTGAAGGTCATGCCGTGATCGACACGCATGGGCAATGCAGGATTGGCTTTCTCGAAGATACGGCAGAGTTCGATCAGGTCGGCGCGTCCGCCCAGGTGAGAGGCTTCGGTGAAGTCGCCATTGGGGAAGATATGGCAGGAGCGCAGGTGTACGAAATGGGTGCGCGAGGCGAACTTCTTAGCCAGTTCGACCACGTTGTTATAGGCACCTGCGGAGAGTGATCCTGCACAGAAGGTCAGACCGTTGTGCTTGTTGGGCACAGCATCGAGGAACCACTGGATATCCTCCTCGGTGCGGACGATGCGCGGCAGACCGAGGATCTCGATGGGGGGATCGTCGGGGTGTACGCACATGTTCATGCCGTATTCCTCGCACGTCGGCATGATAGCCTCGAGGAAGTACTTCATGTTGGCACGGAGCTGGGCCTTGTCGATGCCCTTGTAGAGGTCGAGGAAGTCACGGAACTTCTGGATGGGCGCCTCGTCGTTCTCACTGAAGTTGCCCGACACGAAACCCTGTGTCTTGATGATGATGGTCTCCACGAGCTGGTGATCCTTCTCGGGGGTCATCGTCTTGGCGAGTTCGTCGCACTCGGCGATCACGCTACGGCCTTCACCCCAGCCCTCGGGGAACTGGAACTTCTCCCACTCCTCACGGGCACCCGGGCGCTTCAGGATATAGATGTCGAAATAGGCAAACTCGGCATAGTTGAAGTAGAGGTTCGTGGCTCCGTTGGGATTATCGTGGAACAGGTCGGTACGGGCCCAGTCGAGCACGGGCATGAAATTGTAGCAGATACAGTGGATGCCCTCTGCCGAGAGGTTGCGCAGCGACTCCTTATACACCTCGATCTGATGGTCGCGGTCGGGACCGCCGTATTTGATGGTCTCCACGACGGGCAGGCTCTCCACCACGCTCCACCGCATGCCATAGCTCTCGATATACTCACGCAGGTCGCGGATCTTCTCACGCGTCCAGACTTCGCCTAAAGGTACGTCGTGCAGGGCGGTCACGATGCCCTCCACACCGATTTGTCTCAATTGTGCAAGCGTAATCTTGTCTTTCTTGCCAAACCATCTCCATGTTCTTTCCATAATAATCTGTTTTTGATTGTTTTATTTTCTTTTCTTCTTGTACTTTCTGGATGAATGACCCATGATCAACTCACGGAAATTGATCTTTCTCCTGTTTTTCCCTGCCGTTGCAGGACTCTCCTTGGGTGTACTCTCGTTGCCGTAACGGTCGGTCACGGTGACGGCATAGTTGAGCGATCGGCCACGATGGGGAACGGACAGCGACTGGTTCCGATAGCGGGTGGCGATCAGGTTGCGGGCGTCTTTGGTATCGACGGGATAGTCCTCCGAGGCATAGACATTGTAGAGCAGATAGTCGGCCCCGGAGTTGTCGCGCGCCCCCAGCCACGAGAGTTGGTCGATGGTCGCGCCTCTTCGGATATGAAGGACTCTCGCCGGACTGGGTGCCTGTTTCTTTGTCCATGTCATGGGGGGAATCAGGGCAGGGTATTGGTTAAAGTCTTTCGTGAACGTATAGATGCCTTTGATATTGTCTGTCAGGAACTTGGAGCGGAAGAACGTGACGCCTAATCCTTCATTTCTCAATACGTTCATCTCGCGTTTGATGATATCAAGGTTCCAGTTCTTTTCCTGGGGATGCAGCATATAGATGGCCAGTCCGGGAGCCACCTGGCGGCCGTAGGTGTGCTCCTTCCAGTCGGCGACGAAGGGGTAGAAGTTGTTGCCCTGGAAGTACATCATCGGGAAGAGCATGTCCATGATGCCCTCGCGGAGCCAGCCCTGGGCATCCTGGCACACGGCCGTATAGGCGTTCCACCCGCCACTGCGGTAACGGGCGAGGTCGTCGAACTTGCCCACGGGTGAACACGACATCTTCACCCAGGGTTTTTCCGACTTGACGGCCCTGTGGATCTTGCGCACGATATCCGTGATATACCGCCGTCCCTGTTCGCGGCTGACCTTCAGTTTCCAGGTCTCGGGATAACGGATGTAGTCGAGGTGGATGCCGTCGATGTCATAGCGGCGTGTCACCTCCCGGCAGAACTGTGCCAGATAGTCGCCCGTCTGACTCATCTCGGGATCCATATAGCCCTCGTCGCCGACCTTCCTGATCAGGTTCGGAAAGCGTGCCCGCATCTTCTTGCAGCCGTCGCTCGTCCATTTGCCCACGGGAATCGTCACGATCCAGGCGTGACACTCCATGCCGCGCCGATGGCACTCGTCGATGCAGAACTGCAGGGCATCGTAACCCGGTGACTGTCCGGCATTGCCCGTCATACAGATGTCCCAGGGCTCCATCATGGATGGAAAAATGGTACTGGCGCGTACGCGTGTCTGTACGAGAACGGTGTTGATATTGGCCTTCTGCAACTGGTCGAGAATGTTGATAAGTTCCTGCTTCTGCCTATAGGCGGAGTAGGAGTGGGGCCAGTCGAGACCTTTAATGGTGGTGAGCCAGACGGCTCTGATTTCGTGTTTCGGTGTCTGTGCGACTGCGTTCTGCACAAGCAGGAACAGGCATATCGTGCGTATGATCGTCTTCAAAATGTTGCAATATTTAAAAAATTGGTGCAAAGTTAGCAGTTTTTTTTTATTTCTCAAATTAATTCACTACTTTTGCAAGCAAATTATTCTAAAAAATGTATTAAGAGATGATTTCATTCTTGTTGAGCTTGGTGGCTCTTGTTTTAGGTTATATGCTCTACGGCCGCTTTGTGGAGCATGTCTTTGGGCCTGACGACCGTGTGACGCCTGCCGTGGCCAAGGCCGATGGCGTCGATTTCATGGTGCTTCCTTCTTGGAAGATCTTCATGATCCAATTTCTGAACATTGCCGGTACGGGTCCCATCTTCGGTGCCATCATGGGTGCTATGTATGGTCCTGCAGCTTATCTTTGGATAGTTCTTGGCTGTATCTTTGCAGGTTCTGTTCACGATTATTTCTCAGGTATGCTGTCTATGCGTCACGGCGGTGCCAACCAGCCAGAGATCATTGGTAGTTATCTGGGCAATACCACTAAGCAGATAATGCTGGTGTTTACGGTATTCCTGCTGATGATGGTCGGTGCGGTGTTTGTGTTCAGTCCTGCCAAGATTCTGGGCGACATGTGGGAACCTGCCACCATCGTGGAGAGTGCTGGGCAATATACATTCTGGATCATCGTGATCTTCATCTACTACATCATTGCCACGATGCTGCCTATTGATAAGATTATCGGTAAGATATACCCCTTGTTTGCCTTCTCCCTGCTCTTCATGGCTGCTGCCCTTACGGTGGTTCTTTTTGTGAAGTGGCCCTCAATCCCTGAGATTTGGGAGGGGTTGAGTGTAGAGGCATTGACGCCGAAGAATATCTTCCCGTGCCTGTTTATCACCATCGCCTGTGGCGCTATCAGTGGATTCCACGCTACTCAGAGCCCATTGATGGCCCGCTGTCTGAAAAACGAGAAGATGGGGCGCCCGATTTTCTATGGTGCAATGATTACCGAGGGTGTCGTTGCGCTGATCTGGGCAACTGTAGCCATGTATTTCTTCTATAACGAGCCCACACCTGGCTATCAGTTGGTGGCTGGAGGACAGGATGTCGTGAAGGATGCACCCTCTATTGTCAACATTATCTGTAACGACTGGCTCGGTGTGTTCGGTGGTATTCTGGCTCTTCTGGGAGTTGTTGCAGCACCAATCACCAGCGGCGATACAGCCTTGCGCTCATGCCGACTCATCATTGCCGATTTCGTGAAGTTGGAGCAGAAGTCTATCCGCAAGCGCCTGTATATCTGCATTCCCCTGTTCGCTGCTGTCATCGCCCTGCTTATCTGGCAGATGTCCGACAAGGAGGGCTTCGGTAAGTTATGGAGCTGGTTTGGCTGGAGTAATCAGACGCTTTCGGTATTCATGCTGTGGGCCGTCACGGTTTATCTGGTTCGCCAGAAGAAACCATACGTCATCACGCTGATTCCTGCTGTGTTTATGACGATAGTCTGTACCACGTTCCTACTGAGCGAGCAGGTATTCAGCCTCGACCTCTCGTATGCGCTGATGATAGCGACTGTTACGGGTGTTGTATCCATCGTGTGGTTCTGCCTTTGGTATCGGAAAGAAACAAAAAAGAATAATAACTAAATAGATTAATTAAACATGAAAAAGTTAATGATTTCAATGGTCGCCCTGATGATGGCGATGAGTGTGAATGCCCAGAAAATTCTGAACGATTCAGGTACACCCTTTGAGGAGGGCAAGTTCTATGTGAATGCTGCCTGGACGGGTTCGACGCTTAGCTATAGCAAGTCAACCGATTTCGTGTTTGGCATCGGTGCCAAGGCCGGATATTTCATCATCGACAATCTGATGGGAGTTGCTATTGCGGATTTCAACTCCTCTGGCAGTTTCGACTTCATGAAGACCCAACTTGGCGTTGGTGCCCGCTGGTATTTTGATACCGTCGGAATCTACGTTGGTGGCATTGCCAAATACGTTTATACGAGAGAGAAGAATAACGTGGCTATAGTGACGTCTGACCAGAGTGCAGTTTTTTATGAGGGACACCCGAGTTTCAACGATTTCCGCCCGGAACTTAATGCAGGTTACACCTTCTTCCTGAACCGCAATGTTACCATCGAACCCGAGGTCTATTATGAACAGAGTTTCAAGAAAAACGACTATTCCGGCTTCGGCCTCCGTTTAGGTTTGAGTTATTATTTTAATCTGTAAGCGATATGCTGAGCGTTGATGAACTGGTTGACAGACTGATTGATCTGTCGTTTGCCGAGGATATCGGTGACGGCGACCATACCACACTGTGCTGCATCCCCGAGGATGCCATGGGTAAGTCACACCTGCTGATCAAGGAAGACGGCATCCTCGCCGGTGTGGAGATCGCCAAGGAGGTGTTCCGCCGTTTTGATCCCACTATGCAGGTGGAGGTGCTCATGCAGGACGGTACCCGTGTGAAGAAAGGTGATATCGCCATGGTCGTGACGGGCAAGGTTCGTTCGCTGCTCCAGACGGAGCGCCTGATGCTGAACATCATGCAGCGCATGAGCGGTATCGCCACGATGACCGATAAGTATGTGCAGCGGCTGAAGGGCACCAACACCCGTGTGCTCGATACCCGCAAGACCACGCCGGGTATGCGTATGCTCGAGAAGCAGGCCGTGAAGATCGGCGGTGGCGTGAACCACCGTATCGGCCTCTTCGACATGATCCTCCTGAAGGATAACCACGTCGATTTCTCCGGAGGCATCACCAACGCCATCGACCGTTGCCACGCCTACCTGAAGGAGAAGGGGCTCGATCTGAAGATCGAGATCGAGGTGCGTTCCTTCGACGAACTCCAGCAGGTGCTCGACCACGGTGGCGTCGATCGTATCATGCTCGACAATTTCTCCGTGCCCGATACGAAGAAGGCTGTGGATATCATTGCAGGGCGTTACGAGACGGAGTCTTCCGGTGGTATCACCTACGATACCATCCGCGACTATGCCGAACAGGGTGTTGACTTCATTTCCGTAGGCGCACTGACGCACTCCGTGAAGGGACTTGATATGTCGTTCAAGGCATGTTAAGCGTTCTGCTGAGTATCATCCTGAGTATCTATCACCCGCCAGTGAGTTATGACATGTCATTGGCGGGTAATTTTGGTGAGCCGCGTCCGAACCACTTCCATGGCGGTATTGACATCAAGACCGACGGAGTGGAGGGGAAGGCCATCTATTCTATTGGTGATGGTTATGTCAGCCGTGTGACGATTGGAAAATACGGCTTCGGTAATGCCGTCTATGTCACGCATCCTGAGGGCTATACCAGTGTCTATTGCCATCTGAAGTCGTTCTCTCCACGTATCAAGGCAGCCATGCGCCGTTGGCAGTATGCCCATGAGACATCTGAGGGTGATGCCTATCTCTCGCCGCTGGACTGTCCTGTATCCCAGGGCCAGTTGATTGCCCTCAGTGGTAATACAGGACACAGCACGGGCCCCCACCTGCATCTGGAGATCCACAACACCGAGACGTGGAACATGCTGGATCCCTGTGACTTCATCGGCGACTTCATCAACGATTCCATATCTCCGAGGGCGCACGGATTGATGGCCTGTCCTCAGCGGGGAGAGGGCGTCTTCAATCAAAGTACCTCCAAACAGACGTTCAGTATCTCGGGTTCCACCCAGGAACGGTCGTTTACGGCATGGGGCAGGGTAGGCTTTGCCCTCTGGGCCGATGACTATATGCAGGCGTCCAGTAATCACTTCGGCATCCGTGAAACCATCCTTCAGGTGGATGGTCGGGAAGTGTTCCATGCCGTGGTGAACGACATCCCTGTGGAGAGCAACCGTCTGGTGAACTCCTGGGGTGACTATGAATACTGGCGTGAACATAAGACGTGGTATATGAAGTCGTATGTGGAGCCGGGGAATACGCTGTCTATACTTCGGGCAGAAAACCGTGGCGTCATTGATTTCTGCGAGGAACGTGACTATCAGTTGGAGTATATCCTCCGCGACTTTAAGGGCAATGAGAGTCACTATGCTTTTGTGGTCAGGGGTGTGAAAACTGAGATTCCCCCATTGTCACTGCCTGCCATCGACGGTCCTTCGCGCCTGTTCCGCTGGAACCAGACGAATACCTATTCCGCCCCGGGTGTCCAGTTGATTGTTCCCTATGGTCTGTTGACGGCCGATATGCTCCTGCAGCCCATCGTACGTCTGCGGATGGACCGGCTTTCTGACAGTTACACCTTCTATCCGTCGTCCTATCCCTTGGTGAGTGATGGTGAGATATCTATCTATGCCCATCCGGATCGACTTGAGGGCAATGACGTCATGCGTCGTGAACTGGATCCCTCGAAACTGTATGTCGCTGCCGACGGACGATTCGCGGGTGGTGACTATAAAGACGGATGGGTGAGTGGACGTATCCGTGAACTGGGTTCTGTCTATTCATTGGCTTACGACAACGAGGCGCCAGAGATCAGTCCTGTCGCACTTGGCGAACGTGTCGTCCTCCGTCTGACGGATACGGGCAGTGGTATCGCCTCCTATACGGCTACCATCGACGGTCAGTTTGTGGTCTTCGATGCTGCCGACAAGCAGCCGTTGGTCACCTGTGACCTCTCCGAGACGCCGATCCGTAAGACCAACAGGACGCACCAGTTACGACTGACGGCTACCGACAACCGTCAGAACACCAAAGTCTTTGAAGCGAATATAATATATTAAATAAGGTATGAAAAGAAATCTGATTTTATCCGCAATGCTTATCGCCGGGACATACGCGATGGCATGCACCAATTTTATTGTGGGCAAGAAAGCCAGTGCCGACGGTTCCGTGTTCGTCACCTATAATGCTGACTCCTACGGTGCCTTTATGCCCCTTTACCACTATCCAACCGCCACGCATCAGCCGGGCGACATGCGCCAGATTCATGAGTGGGATACCAATAAGTATCTGGGTGAGATCCCCGAGGCGATGGAGACCTACAATGTCATCGGCAACTCCAACGAGTGGCAGGTTACCGTCGGTGAGACCACCTTCGGCGGCCGCGAGGAGATGGCCGATTCGACAGGTATCATCGACTACGGCTCACTGATCTACATCGCCCTTCAGCGCTCGAAGACCGCCCGAGAGGCCCTGCTCGTCATGACCTCCTTAGCAGAGCGGTATGGCTACTACTCTGAGGGAGAGACCTTCTCCGTGGCCGATAAGGACGAGGCCTGGATGCTTGAGATGATGGGTTGCGGTCCTGACCGCGAGAAGTCCAAGGAGCGTGTGGTCTGGGTGGCCGTCCGCATCCCCGATGATGCCATCGCCGCCCACGCCAACCAGAGCCGTATCACGAAGTTCCTCGATGGTCGTTATGTGCAGGTCAAGGCAAAGGATTTGCTCAAGAAATATCCTGTCAATGGCAAGAAGCCCGTACCCAACCTGATGATGTGCTCTGACAACGTGGTGAACTACGCCCGTACGATGGGCTGGTTCGACGGCAAGGATGCCGACTTCAGCTATAACGCCGCCTATGCCGAGCCCGACTTCTCTGGTCGTCGCTATTGTGAAGCCCGCGTGTGGAGTTTCTTTAACCGCTTCGCCGACGACTTCTCCGAGTACGTGCCTTACGCTGCCGGTATCGAGAAGGACACCAAGGAGATGCCCCTCTGGATCATCCCCAACAAGAAGGTGACGCTCCAGGACCTGCGTGACGCCATGCGCGACCACTACGAAGGTACGCCTTTCGCCCTCGACAGCAAAGGTGACATTGGCGGTGGTATGTTCGAGATGCCTTATCGTGTGTCACCGCTCTCCTTCAAGGTTGATGGTAAGGAGTACTTCAACGAGCGTCCCATCTCCACATTCCAGACGGCATGGTCGTTCATCTCACAGATGCGCTCGTCGCTGCCCCGTGAGGTAGGTGCCTGCTTCTGGTTCGGTAATGACGACGGTAACATGGTGGCCTACACACCGATGTACTCTTGCATCACCCGTCGTCCGAAGTGTTTCTCTGGTGAGGGTGCCGATGATGTGACGTTCTCGATGGACAATGCCTTCTGGGTGTGCAACTGGGTCAGCAATATGGTTTATCCCCGTTACTCGATGATGTTCCCGAGTCTGAAGGCCGTGCGCGACTCGCTCGACGCCTCTTATTCGACTTTGCAGCCTGAGATTGAGGCCAAGGCTCTCGCACTGACTACACCTGAGGAACGTGTGAAGTTCCTGACGGCCTACAGTTGTCAGAAGGGCGACGAGATGATTGCCCGTTGGCAGCAGCTCGCCTTCTTCCTCATCGTGAAGTACAACGACATCGTGGTGAAGCCCACTGACGCCAACGGCACCTTCGAGCGCAATAAGTTCGGTGGCGGTGCCCGTGTGCAGCGTCCCGGTATGCCCGAGCAGTATGCCCGCGAGTTCCTTCAGATGACAGGTGACAAGTTCCTTGTTCCCGAGAAGGAGAAGAAATAGAACTATAATATAATAAGGTATGAAGGACTTCAATTTCTATGCCCCGACGAGAGTGGTGTTCGGACGGGAGTCGGAGGAGAAACTCCCGCAGTTGATTCAACAGTACGGCGGCGGTAAGGTACTGGTACACTATGGTGGAGGCAGTGCTAGGCGCTCAGGACTGTTGGATAAGGTGTTTAAGATGCTCAACGAGGCCGGCATCTCGTATGTTGAACTCGGTGGGGTAGTGCCTAACCCGTTGCTGTCGAAGGTGCAGGAGGGCATCGACCTCTGTCGCAGGGAACATGTGAACTTCATCCTCGCCGTGGGTGGCGGTAGCGTGATCGACTCGTCGAAGGCCATCGGCTATGGCGTGGGTTATCCGGGCGACGTGTGGGACTTCTGGGACGGTAAGGCCGTGCCGCAGGAGTGCCTGCCCATCGGTGTGATGCTGACGATACCGGCTGCTGGCAGCGAGATGTCGTCGAGTTGCGTGATCACGAAGGACGATGGCATGATCAAGCGAGGCGTGAACAGTGACCTCTGCCGCTGTAAGTTCGCCATCATGAACCCCGAGCGCACCTATACGCTGCCAGCATACCAGACGGCCGCCGGGGCTACCGACATCATGATGCACACGATGGAGCGCTACTTCTCAAAGTATGAGGATGCGCTACTGACCGATGCACTTGCCGAGGCGCTGCTCCGACAGGTGATCGCATCAACCCCGATCGTGCTGAAGAACCCTGAGGACTACGAGCACCGTGCCGCTATTATGTGGGCCAGTTCGCTGTCACACAACGACCTGATGGAATGTGGTACGGAGAAGGATTTCGCCAGTCATAAACTGGAACACGAACTCTCAGGACTCTTCGGCGTGACCCACGGGGCTGGTCTGGCCGCCATCTGGGGCTCCTGGGCGCGCTACGTGATGGATAAGCACGTGAGTCGCTTCGTGAAATTCGCCGTGAATGTGATGGGCGTTGAGCCCGACGCCCTGAAAGGTATTGAGGCCATCGAACGTTTCTTCAAGAGCATCGGCATGCCGACGAGCATCCCCGAACTGATAGGCCGTCCTGCCACCGACGAAGAGATTCATGAACTGGTGCGTAAGTGCAGCCGTGACGGTAAGATGAACATCGGTGCCATGGAGATCCTGAATGCGGATGATATGACCGCCATCTATCGTTTGGCCAACAAATAATAAGCCAAAAAGACGAAAAAGTAATAAATTATCGCGCATTTGAGTAAAAAAGTTACGAATTATTTGTTTGTTTCAGAAAATATGTTTACTTTTGCACCCGATTTCAAAACAAAAAGATCGTATGAAGAGTCTGAATCTACTTAACGGCCTTATTATTATTCGACTGCAGGGAGCAGGCGGAAGTGATGAGGTGCGCGTAGATGAATGATGCAAGAGAACATTAAACATTAAATAAGTAACGAGCCTTTCTCACTTCCGAGTGCGAAAGGCATTTTTTTTAGATTATGAGCGACAGATTATTTATTTTTGACACGACACTGAGAGACGGAGAACAGGTACCAGGGTGCCAGTTGAATACCGTAGAGAAAATCCAGGTGGCCAAGGCCCTGGAACAGTTGGGCGTGGATGTCATCGAGGCAGGATTCCCCATTTCGAGTCCGGGCGACTTTAACAGTGTGATTGAGATCTCCAAGGCCGTGACGTGGCCGGTGATCTGTGCACTGACACGTGCAGTGGAGCGTGATATCGACGTAGCCTTCGAGGCCCTGAAGTATGCCAAGCACAAGCGTATCCATACGGGTATCGGTACCAGCGACGAGCATATCCAGTATAAGTTCAACTCCACCCGTGAGGAGATCCTCGAGCGCGCCGTGGCGGCCACGAAGTATGCCAAGCGCTTCGTCGATGACGTGGAGTTCTACTGTGAGGATGCCGGACGTACGGACAATGAGTATCTGGCGCAGGTGGTGGAGGCCGTTATCAAGGCGGGTGCGACGGTAGTCAATATCCCCGACACCACGGGCTACTGTCTGCCGCAGGAGTATTTCGAGAAGATCAAGTACCTGAAGGAGCATGTGGATAACATCGACAATGCCATCATCTCTACCCACTGTCACAACGACCTGGGCATGGCGACGGCCAACACCTTCAACGGGGTGATGGCGGGTGCCCGTCAGGTGGAAGTGACGATCAACGGTATCGGTGAGCGCGCAGGTAACACCTCGCTCGAGGAGATCGCCATGATCCTGAAGTGCCATAAGGGCCTCGGCATCGATACGAACATCAACACCACGAAGATCTATCCGACCTCGCGCATGGTGTCGAGTCTGATGAACATGCCCGTACAACCCAACAAGGCCATCGTAGGCCGTAATGCCTTTGCCCACTCCAGTGGCATCCATCAGGACGGTGTGCTGAAGGATGTGCATACCTATGAGATCATGGACCCGAAGGATGTGGGTATCGACGATAACTCGATCGTACTGACAGCCCGCTCAGGACGCGCCGCCCTGAAGCACCGTCTGCATCAGAACGGCGTTGATCTGGACGACAAGAAACTCGATAAGATCTACGAGAAGTTCCTCGTCTTAGCCGATCAGAAGAAGGAGGTGGGCGATGCCGATGTGCTGATGCTCGCAGGGGCCGACACCGCTGAGGCCCATGCCGTACGTCTCGACTTCCTGCAGGTGACCACCGGTAAGGGCGTGAAGAGTGTGGCCTCGATAGGTCTGGATATCAGTGGCCAGAAGTTCGAGGCGGCTGCCAGCGGCAACGGTCCTGTGGATGCCGCCATCAAGGCCCTGAAGAAGATCATCATGAAACAGATGACACTGAAGGAGTTCACCATCCAGGCCATCTCGAAGGGCTCCGACGATGTGGGTAAGGTACACATGCAGGTGGAGTACGACGGCTCGCTCTATTACGGCTTCGGCGCCGACACCGATATTGTGACGGCTTCCGTGGAGGCATATATCGACTGTATCAACAAATTCAAGAAGAACGACGAATGAATACACTCTTTGACAAGATATGGGACCAGCACGTGGTGCAACAGGTGGAGGACGGTCCCACGCAGTTGTATATCGACCGCCTGTACTGCCATGAGGTGACCTCGCCCCAGGCCTTCGACGGTATGCGGGCACGGGGCCTGAAATGTTTCCGTCCGGAGAAGATCTACTGTATGCCCGACCATAACACCCCGACCCACGATCAGGATAAGCCCATCGCCGATCCTGTGTCGAAGACGCAGGTGGATACCCTGGCGAGAAATGCCGCTGAGTTCGGTCTGACGCACTACGGTATGCTGTCGAAGGATAACGGTATCATCCATGTGGTAGGCCCCGAGAAAGGCCTCTCACTGCCGGGCATGACAATCGTCTGTGGCGACTCCCACACCTCGACGCACGGTGCCATGGGCGCCGTGGCCTTCGGCATCGGCACCTCGGAGGTGGAGATGGTGATGGCCTCACAGTGCATCCTCCAACAGAAACCGAAGTCCATGCGCATCAGCATCAACGGTACGTTGGGCAAGGGTGTGACGGCGAAGGACGTGGCGCTCTACCTGATGGCGAAACTGACGACAAGTGGTGCTACGGGCTATTTCGTCGAGTACGCTGGCGACGTGGTTCGCAACCTCTCGATGGAAGGTCGTCTGACGCTCTGTAACCTCTCCATCGAGATGGGTGCCCGTGGCGGCTTCATCGCCCCCGACGAGACCACCTTTGCCTATATCAAGGGACGTGAGTTCGCGCCAAAGGGTGACGACTGGGACAAGGCTGTCGCCTACTGGAAGACACTGAAGAGCGGCGATGATGCCGTCTTCGACAAGGAACTCTCCTTCGATGCTGCCGACATCGAACCGCGCATCACCTACGGCACGAACCCGGGCATGGGCATCGGCATCACCGAGGCCATCCCTGCTAACGGACGAATGGCAAATTCTCCCGAACAGAACTTTCAAAAGGCCCTCGACTATATGGGTTTCAAACCCGGACAGAAACTGCTTGGCACGAAGGTCGATTACGTGTTCCTCGGTGCCTGTACCAACGGCCGTATCGAGGACTTCCGTGCCTTCGCCTCGATCGTGAAGGGCAGGCAGAAGGCTGATGATGTCATCGCCTGGCTCGTACCCGGCTCGTGGGCTGTGGATGCCCAGATTCGTGAGGAGGGCCTCGATAAGGTACTTGAGGCCGCCGGCTTCGCGATCCGTCAGCCCGGCTGTTCGGCCTGTCTGGCGATGAACGACGACAAGATACCGGCCGGCAAACTCAGCGTATCGACCTCTAACCGTAACTTCGAGGGCCGTCAGGGTCCTGGTGCCCGTACCATCCTGGCCTCGCCCTTAGTGGCCGCCGCTGCCGCCGTCACTGGAGTAATCACTGATCCAAGAACACTATTATGAAACAGAAATTCAACGTTATAACATCCACCTGCGTACCACTGCCGTTGGAGAATGTGGATACCGACCAGATTATCCCCGCCCGTTTCCTGAAGGCGACGACACGTGAGGAGCGTTTCTTTGGCGACAACCTCTTCCGCGACTGGCGCTATAAGGCCGACGGTTCTCTCAACAAGGACTTCGTACTCAACGATCCCACGTATTCGGGCTGTATCCTCGTGGCAGGCAAGAATTTCGGTTCGGGATCGAGTCGTGAACATGCGGCCTGGGCCATCGCCGGCTATGGTTTCCGCGTGGTCATCAGCTCGTTCTTCGCCGATATCCACAAGAACAACGAACTCAACAACTTCGTACTACCCGTGGTGGTCTCGGAGTCCTTCCTCGCCGAACTCTTCGAGAGCATCCGGAAGAACCCGAAGACGGAGGTGGAGGTGGATCTGCCTAAGCAGACCGTCACCAACAAGGCCACGGGCAAGAGCGAGTACTTCGACATCAACGGCTATAAGAAGCACTGTCTGATGAACGGGCTCGATGACATCGACTTCCTGGTACAGAATCAAAAGAAAACAGAACTATGGGAACAGCAGAGAAAGTAAACATGTATCAGCGCCTACAGCCGTTTGTGGAGATCATGGACTCCACGTTGCGCGACGGTGAGCAGACCAGTGGGGTGAGTTTCCTGCCCCACGAGAAGCTGATCATCGCCCGTATGCTGCTGCGCGACCTGAATGTGGATCGTATCGAGGTGGCCTCGGCCCGCGTCTCCGAGGGTGAGAAGGAGGCCGTGAGCATGATCTGCCGCTATGCCCGACAGATCGATATGCTCGACAGGGTAGAGGTGCTTGGCTTCGTTGATGGCGGACAGAGTGTCGATTGGGTGGATGCCTGTGGCTGTAAGACCATCAACCTGTTGGCGAAGGGCTCCCTGCGCCATTGTCAGGAACAGTTGCAAAAGACGCCCCAGGAGCATATCGACGATATCATCAAAGAGGTGAAGTATGCCCGTAGCAAGGGCATTGCCGTGAACCTGTATCTCGAGGACTGGTCGAACGGCATGAAGGACTCGCCATCGTATGTCTATCATATGATGGATCAGCTCTGCGACATCGGCATCCGTCGGTTTATGCTGCCCGACACCCTCGGCATCATGAACCCCCTGCAGTGCATCGAGTATTTCCGTAAGATGATGAAGCGCTATGCCGACACCCACTTCGATTTCCATGCCCACAACGACTATGACCTGGCCGTGTCGAACTCTTTGGCTGCCGTATTGAGCGGTGCCAAGGGTATCCACGTGACGGTGAACGGTCTGGGTGAGCGCTGCGGTAATGCCCCGCTCTCCAGCGTGCAGGTGATCCTCAAGGACCAGTTCCACGCCAAGACGAACATCATCGAGAACAAGCTCAACGATATCTCCCGTCTGGTGGAGAGCTACAGTGGCATCGCCGTGGCGCCCAACCAACCCATCATCGGTGACAATGTCTTTACGCAGGTGGCCGGTGTACATGCCGACGGCGACAAGAAAAACGGGCTCTATCAGAACGAACTCGTGCCCGAGCGTTTCGGTCGTAAACGTGAGTATGCCCTGGGTAAGAACAGTGGTCGTGCGAACATTGCCAAGAACCTCGAGGAACTGGGTTTGGAACTCACGCCCGAACAGACAAAGCGCGTCACGCAACGTATCACCGAACTCGGCGACAAAAAGGAGATCGTCACCCAGGAGGACCTGCCCTTCATCGTCAGTGACGTACTGAAACACGATGCCCCAGAGGATAAGGTGAAGTTGGTAAGTTATGTGGTCTCAACGGCTTACGGTCTGAAACCTGGAGCAAACATTAAGGTAGAGATCAACGGTCAGGAGTACGAGGCCAGTGCCACGGGCGACGGTCAGTACGACGCCTTCGTGAAGTCGCTGCGCTATATCTACAAGAAGTACCTCGACCGCACGTTCCCCATCCTGCAGAACTACCAGGTAAGCATCCCGCCGGGTGGTCGTACCGATGCCTTGGTGCAGACCGTCATCACCTGGAACGATAACGGAAAAATCCTCCGTACGCGCGGCCTCGACGCCGACCAGACCGAAGCCGCCATCAAGGCGACCTTTAAGATGTTGAATATTTACGAAAAAGAACAGAATAACGAATTATGAAGTTGAAGATTGCGATTCTAGAGGGTGACGGTATCGGCCCTGAGATCATGAAACAAGGTGTGGCCGTGCTCGACGCGATAGCCGCGAAGTTCGGACATCAGTTTGAATACGAGGAGGCCATCTGTGGTGCCCATGCCATCGACGAGGTGGGCGACCCTTATCCCGACAGTACCCATGAGGTGTGTATGCGTGCCGATGCCGTACTCTTCGCGGCCGTCGGCTCCCTGAAGTACGACAACGACCCCACGGCGAAGATCCGTCCCGAGACGGGTCTGCTGGCCATGCGCAAGAAACTCGGTCTCTTTGCCAACGTCCGTCCGGTGGCCACCTTCGACTGTCTGTTGCATAAGTCGCCGCTGAAAGAAGACCTCCTGCGCGGGGCCGACTTCGTGGTGATCCGTGAACTCACGGGTGGCATGTACTTCGGAGAGAAGTACCAGGACAACGACAAGGCCTTCGATACCGATATCTACACCCGTCCGGAGATCGAGCGCATCCTGAAGGTGGCCTTCGAGATGGCCATGACGCGCCGTAAGCACCTCACCGTGGTGGATAAGGCCAACGTGCTGGCCTCTTCCCGTCTGTGGCGCCAGATCGCCAAGGAGATGGAACCCCAGTACCCCGAGGTCACCACCGACTATATGTTCATCGACAATGCCTCGATGCGCGTGCTGACGGAGCCCCGTTTCTTCGACGTCATCGTGACGGAGAACACCTTCGGCGATATCCTCACCGACGAGACCTCCTGTATCACGGGTTCGATGGGACTCCAGCCGTCGTCGTCACTGGGTGAGCATACGCCGCTCTTCGAGCCTGTCCATGGCTCCTGGCCGCAGGCAGCAGGACAGAACCTCGCCAACCCGTTGGCACAGATCCTCTCGGCCGCCATGCTGCTCGAGCACTTCGGACTGGAGAAGGAGGGTGCCCTGGTACGTGAGGCCGTCAACGCCTCGCTCGATGCCAATGTCCGTACCCCCGAGATCCAGGTAGAGGGTGGTGCGAAGTACGGCACCCGTGAGGTAGGCGAGTGGATTGTTAATTATATAATTAGGAATTAGAAATTGTGATTTCTTCTATAGGCAGATGATGCGGATAAATAAGATGATGCAGATAAATAAGATGAGGGAGGTAAAACGGATTGGAAGGGTGTTGCGGTTTGTGAATTCAAGGGCAAGACTCTGCGCTTGTCTGGTAATCATAATTCCTCATTTCCAATTTCTCATTCCTAATTCTGCCTCGGCGCAGACGGGGCAGCAATGGCGCGACTCTGTCTCCACGCTCATCGAGGCCATCCGTCTGGATCCCAGGAATACCGACCTCCGTCTGAAGAAGGCCGAGGCGAACATCAACCTCCAGCAGTGGGAATATGCCATCGAGGAATACGGTGATGTGCTCCGCATCGACGACCGTAATCTCGCCGCCCTTTATTTCCGGGCCTATTGTCATACCCAACTGCGCCACTACGACATGGCCAAGGCCGACTACGACGCCTTCCTCGCCATCCAGCCGCAGCACTTCGAGGCCCACCTCGGACGGGCGCACGTCTTACAGAAGATGGGGCGCAAGGCGGAGACGTTCGACGAACTGAACCTGATCGTCCAGCAGTTCCCCGACAGTGCCGATGCCTATGCCGCCCGTGCCGCCTATGAGACGGAGCAACAGCTATACGACGTGGCCCTCTACGACTGGGATGAGGCTCTGCGACGCCATCCTGAAAATGCTGAGTATGCCGTCTCCAAGGCCGATGTGCTGTTGGGATTAGGCCGTAAGAAGGAGGCTAAGGAGACGCTCGATGCCGTCGTCCTTCAGGGCACGCCACGAGGCGCCTTGAAAGAGTGGTACGACCGTTGTAAGTAAGCTTTTATTGTAAATAGGGATTATAGCGCAGTTCCTCGCCGATGGTGGTCTTGGGACCGTGACCGCTATATACCACCGTCTCTGCCGGCATCGGCGCGAGGACGGTCTGCAGACTGTTCATCAGTTCCTGATAACTGCCGCCGTCGAAGTCCGTACGTCCCACACTCATCTTGAAGAGCGTGTCGCCCGTGAAGACGATATGCTCTTCCTCACAGTAGAACACCACACCGCCACGCGAGTGGCCCGGCGTCTTCAGCACCTTCAGTTGATGGTTGCCGAAGCGGATCACCTCGTCCTTCTCAAAATACCGGCCCACCTGGGGATACTCCCGTCGCAGGGGCACGCGCATGAAGTCCTGGAACTGCTGGGGCAGGTTGTTGACGAGCGGCCCGTCCTCCTCGGCGATCTCCACCTGCAGACCGTAGTTCTTGTAGATCGTGTCGATGCCGAAGTTATGGTCGAAGTGCCCGTGGGTGGCGAGCAGATGCACGGGGGTCAGTCCGTTGTCGTTGATATAGTTGACGAGGGCGTCGCTCTCCTGTTGGTAGTAGGCGCCGCAGTCGATGATGACGCACTCCTTCGTGTCGTCGCTCACCACGTAGGTATTCTCCTGAAGCAGGTTGAACATGAATGTCTTGACGTTCAGCATGGCAGATAGATGACATGTTTTTCTTTGAACCACTCTTCCTGGAAAAAGGTACTGATATCGGTGGTCTCTACGATCTTGTGGAACGGTCTGGTCTCGGCCTGCAGATCACCGCCCTTCAGACAGATGATGCCGTTGGGCAGGGCGTTCTGCTGTGTCTTCGCGATATTCTTACGCACGATCTTCACCAGGTCGGGCAGGGGCATCACGGCACGGCTCACCACGAAGTCGTACTTCCCCTTCTCGTCCTCCCCGCGCAGATGCTCGGGATGACAGTTTTTCAGACCGATGGCGTCGCTCACCTCCTGGGCCACGCGGATCTTCTTGCCCGTACCGTCGATGAGTTTGAACTGACAGTCTGGGAAGAGAATGGCTAAGGGGATACCGGGGAAACCGCCGCCTGTGCCGAAGTCGAGGATCTGGGTACCGGGACGGAAACGGATCGTCTTGGCGATGGCCAGTGAGTGGAGCACATGGTGCTCGTAGAGTTGGTCGATATCCTTGCGCGAGATCACGTTGATCTTCGCGTTCCAGTCGCGGTAGAGTGCGTCGAGCATCTCGAACTGCCGTTGCTGCGTCTCCGTCAACTCGGGGAAATACTTGAGGATGAGTTCTGCGGCCATGTGTTAGTAATCAAAGGTGGTTTTCAGAATCTTATCCACGTCGCTGTAGGGGATGATCAGTTCCGTGCTGCCCATGGCGTAGGGCGCGATCTCGTAGGGGTTATACACGAAGGTGATGGTCTCCTCGCCGAGGATGAAGTTCTCCGAGGGGAAGATGTCCATCGAGTAGAGGTAGCCTTTGTTGCGGAGGGCCGCCAGGGTGGTACAGCCCGTCTTGGCCTTCAGGGCTTTCAGCAGCACGTTCTTCAGCGGTTGCTCATAGCCGGTGGCGAAGATGTCGCCGAGTGTCAGTTGGCGCCCAGTCTTCGCCTCGAAGTCCAGTGTGATCAACTGGTTGATGCCGTGGGCACCGCCCTCGTAGTAGTTGATGGAGGCCAGGTAGGCAATGGTGCCCTTGCTGCCCTTCTGGGTACTGGTCTCGATGATATAGTGGTACTGGTACCAGGCCCGTTTCGTCGAGTCGTTACGATCCTCGTTATAGAGCGGCAGCATTGTCGTCTTGTAGGATTCGGTATAGGTGTCGGCAAAGGCCTCTGCAGCCAGTTGCATGGACTTCTCCTCCCGGTCCAACAGACGTTTCATCACGGCGGTGTTGATAAGTTCACCGGCATGACCGCTGGCTTCCGTAGCTGCTTCGAGTTTCAGGTGGACACCACACGAAGGGGCGTTCTCCTCGTTGGTGAGCACCACGGTCTTGTCGGCCGTCACTGTCTCGAATTCCACGTTGTCCTCGTCACCGCCACCACAACTGATCATCAGCAGTGTCAGACCTAAAAACGGAAAGATATGTTTCTTCTTCATTTGACCTAAGTTCTTAAATTAAGCGCAAAATTACACTTAAATTACCAAAATAGCAAATTTCTCATCAGAAAATATTAATTTTGCACCCAAAAATCAGAGATCATGAATCAGAGAACGCTCAAGGCAGCCCTTTTTGACCTGGATGGTGTGGTCTTCGACACGGAGCCGCAGTACTCCGTCTTCTGGGGTAGTATCTGCCGCCAGTATCATCCTGAGCACCCGGGCCTGGAGCACGAGATCAAGGGTTCCACACTCACGCAGATCTACGACCGCTGGTTCAGCGGTGACCTGGCCGCCGAGCAGGAGAGCATCACCCGCAGGCTCGACGCCTACGAGGAGGGGATGCACTACGACTTCATCGACGGCTTCGAGACACTGGTGGCCGACCTCCATGCCCACGGCGTACTGACGGCGGTCGTCACCAGTTCCAACGTGCCCAAGATGGAGAGCGTCTATCGTTACCAGCCCGACTTCAAGAACCTCTTCGACGCCATCCTCACCTCCGAGGATTTCTCGGAGAGTAAGCCCTCTCCTGACTGTTACCTGAAGGCAGCAGAACGACTTGGCGCCCAGACAGATGAGTGTATCGTCTTTGAGGATAGCTTCAATGGTCTGCGTTCCGGTAGGGCGGCCCGGATGACAGTCGTAGGACTGGCCACGACGAACCCTGCCGAGGCCATCGCCCCACTGTCCGACCTGCAGATCTCCGACTACCGGGACATCGGCTATTCCGACCTGCTCTCGCTTCTCAAAACCAGTTGCCTATGAACTCACAGAACACACCCGTACATATCCGCCTTTGGCATCATGACTTCTGGCGCATGGCCGTTGCCAACCTCCTGCTGACGGTGGCCGTCTATATGCTCGTGCCTACTATGCCGCAGTGGCTGATGGAGACACAGGGCCTCTCTGCCTTGGAGTCGGGTATCGCCATGGGTGCCTTCGGCGCAGGACTCTTCGTCTTTGGCGCCTTCGTGTCGTTCCTCGTCCAGCACTATCGCCGTAATGTGGTCTGTATATGGGCCGTCCTGGCGATGGCCGCCCTGATAGAATCGCTCTATTACATCAATTCCTATCGTGCGGAGTTCGTCGATTTCAGCCTCGTGGTGCTCCAGCGTCTGGCCTTGGGAGCCGTCTTCGGACTGGCACAGATGGTGCTGACAAGTACGCTGATCATCGATACCTGCGAGAGTTATCAGCGCACGGAGGCCAACCACTCCGCAGGCTGGTTCGGGCGTTTCGCCCTGTCCATAGGACCCTTGGCCGGTCTGCTGCTGCAGCGCCTGGCTGGTTTCGACTATGTTGTACTGGCAGCCGGTGGGGCGGCCGTTGTGGCCGTCGTGCTCATCTGGCTGGTCAACTTCCCGTTCCGGGCTCCAGAGGATGATGTCCCCACGGTGAGCCTTGACCGTTTCTTCCTGCCGCATGGCTTCCCCCTGTTCGTGAACCTCCAACTGATCATGCTGGCGACGGGACTGCTGTTCTCCCTGCCGCTCCACGAGCGTTTCTATGCAATGATGATGGTGGGATTCCTCTTCGCCCTGTTGGCCCAGCGCTTTGTCTTCCGCGATGCCGAGGTGAAGAGTGAGGTGGTCACGGGTCTGATCCTGATGGGGGCTGCCCTGCTGATGATGCTGGTACATCCCCAGCCCGTGGTGTGGTATATCGCCCCCGTGTTCGTCGGCTTTAGCCTGGGCATCATCGGCTCGCGCTTCATGCTCTTCTTCATCAAACTCAGCCGCCACTGTCAGCGCGGCACGTCACAGAGCACCTTCATGTTAGGGTGGGAGAGTGGCATCGCCTGGGGCTTGGGCATCGGTGTGGCGTTCTTCCAGGGGGCGGCCGAGTCGTTGCTGATCACGGCCCTCGCACTGGTGGTCTGTGCCTTAGTGCTCTATGACTTCACGCACAACTGGTTCGTCAAGCACAAGAACAGATAAAATACCCTAAACGATACAGTTTGAAAACCAGGATGCTGGGACGGCTGCCGCAGAGGTTTCGCCGCTCCAGTGGTCCGAACAGTCGGTGCCACAGGCGGATCACCGACTTGACGGCGGGGATATGGATGTTGCTGACAAGTGTCAGCAGACGCGAATAGCCCCGCAGGTCGTCGCGGAACTGCCCTAATGTCCGTAGCCCCTCCTCCGTCTTGCTGACGAAGTCGGCATTCGTCTCAAAGGAACAGAAACCTAATGGGTTGTCGATATGCGTGATGGCGATGTGCTGCTGTCGGAACGTCTTTCCTAATAGCACGTCCTCGTAGCCGTAGTGGCGGAAACGCTCGTCGAAGGGATGTTCGAGCATCAGGTCGCGGCGCACCAGGAGGTTGGCCGTGTGCAGGTGCTGGTAGGGTGTCTTCTGGCGCTCGGGGGCCGTATGACGGGTCTCCTCGGCCTTCTCGTAGCGGTAGCGCAGGTTACCCTTCAGCAGGTCGGGATCCCCGCCGATGGCCACACCACCGTCGATCACCGTGTCGCAGTCGCTGTCGAGGTAACGGCGGATATAGTCGTCGCTGATCAGTGTCATGTCGCTGTCGATGAAGAGCACGTAGGGCTGTTGTGCCTCCCTGACGAGGAAGTTACGGATGGTGGCACGGCCCGCGTTCTCTGCTCTGACGATATAACGGCAGTGGGGCAGGGCGTCGATGGCCTGGTTCTCCGCCACTGTCGCGGCATCCGTCGATCCGTCGTCGGCCACGATGATCTCGTAGTCGTCGCCCACCGCCTCCAACTGCTGCGCCAGTCCTTTCACCAGTGCCACGCACACGTGGTTATACGTCGGTATCAGCACACTCACCTTTTTCATATCGCTGGCAAAGGTACGATATTTTTTTTATTTCGTATCTTTGCCGAAGTTTTTTTTCTGTAAAATTTGGAAGTTGACGGAATAATGTTTATCTTTGCATCGTAGAACACATCGGTGCCTGACTCCGTTGTGTTTCGTTGTGTTTTTGAGAAGCCAGATGAGCGAGACGAGATGTTATATGGTGGCTGAGCATCTGTTCAGCGTGACGGCCGAGGCGGAGGACTTCGGGCTGATGGGAAACTATGAGCCGTTCAGACTACCTCTGAACACTCCTGACCCAGGAAAGGAAAAGGTGGCTTTCGCGCTGACAATTGGCGCGGGCGAGGCCGTCGGCTATACGGAGGAGATGCGGCAGATGGACGAGGGACAGGAGATCATCTGCGGCAGCCGGATTACAAATTCGTCTGAACGATGCGCGGTGTTTGAATATCGCTGGCGGGGTGAGTCGGCGGGTTGGCTGGTGTGTCCGGACGACTATCGCGAGGGACGGCTCATCACGACGGGCCGTCATAAGAAACTGGCGATCGACAATGCGCTGATGGTGCTCTTCGCCCTGGCGACGGCCGACAAGGACACGGTGCTGTTCCATGCGGCGGTGGTGAGCCACGAGGGTAAGGGGTATATGTTCCTCGGTCCGAGTGGTACGGGCAAGAGCACGCACGCCCGGCTGTGGCTCAAGCATATTGCGGGGACGGCGCTGGTGAACGACGATAACCCCGTGGTGCGTGGGGGTGTTGTCTATGGCTCGCCCTGGAGCGGCAAGACCCCCTGTTACCGTAACGTGAGTTATCCGTTGGGCGGCATCGTCGTGCTGAGTCAGGCTCCCCATAACAAGATATGGCGACTGGCCGGTCTCCAGGCCTATGCCGCACTCGTGGCGAGCATCAGCGGCATGCGATGGGACGTCAGGATCGCCGACGGTCTGCACCAGACGGAGAATGCGCTGGCATCCAGTGTGCCGACATGGCATCTGGAGTGCTTGCCAAACGAAGAAGCTGCAATACTATGCCGAACGACGATTACATCATAGAGGAGGCTATACGACTGGTCGATGACGGCGTCAGCGTGACCCTGCCCGTGGATGGGCGGAGCATGCTGCCGTTTATCATCGGTGGCCGTGAGAGCGTCATCCTGCAGAAGCCCGGCGACGTGAAGGCGGGCGACGTGGTACTGGCCCGTATCCATCGCACAGGGGGACAGGAGTCGTGTGCGAACTACGTGGTGCACCGTATCATTGGCATCGACGGTGACCGGGTGACGCTGATGGGCGACGGTAACCTCGTGGGCAGGGAGTACTGCATGACGGCCGATATCAAGGCCATTGCCACCCATGTGGTGGATGGCAAGGGACGGCGGCATGACTTGTATTGCGGGTGGCGACGTTTGGCCGCCAGACTGTGGTGGCAGTTGCGCCCGATACGAAGATATTTATTAGCGATATACAGACGATTATGAGAATCAAGAATGGATTTGTGCTGCGCGAGGTGTGCGGCGAGCGTGTGATCGTGGGCGAGGGTCTCGGTGCCATCGACTTCGGTAAGTTACTGTCACTGAATGAGTCTGCGGCCTGGCTGTGGAAAGAGGCACAGGCACAGGGTGACTTCACCGTCGAGTCGTTGGCCGACAGGCTCTGTGAGACATACGACGTGCCCCCCGAGGCAGCCCGTCAGGACGTGGCGGACATCATCGAAGACTGGAAGAGAGTTAACGTGGTGGAATGAAATACCTAAGTTGGTTGTGGCGGAACACGCGGCGCATACGCTGGTACATGGTGGGGCGCGTCGTGGCGGGCATCGGACAGGTGGTGCTCGGTCTGCTGATGGTATGGCTCAGTAAGCGGTTCATCGACGAGACCATCCGCACAGGCTCTACCGACGAGGTGGTGCAGATGGTGGTCTGGCTCGTGCTGACCGTCGTGGGCGGCATCGTGCTCAATCAGGTGGGCTACTGGATCTCCGCCACGGCCAATATCCGTCAGACGAATGCCTTGCGGCTGAGGATCTTCAGCAGTCTGTTCCGCCGTCAACTCTATGACGGACAGGAACTGCACTCGGGCGATGTCACCTCGCGCTTGGCGAAGGACATCGAGCAGGTGAGCAATGTGTGTACCGACGTCATCCCGCAGATGGTCATCACGGGGATACAGCTCTGCGGCGCCTTCCTGTTGATGCGGTGGTTCGACCCGCGACTGGCCTGGGCCCTGCTGTTGCTGACACCCCTGGCCCTTGTCTTCGGCAAACTCATCGCCCGACAGTTGCGTCAGATGACGCTCGATATCCGTCAGGACGAGAGCCGTATCCAGATGCAGGTGCAGGAGGGTATGGAACATAATGCCGTCCTGCGCTCGCTGGGTAGTGAGCAATGGGTGACCGACCGTCTGGATGCCATGCAGCAGCGCCTTCATGGCAACGTGATGCGGCGTGCACGATTTACCGTCGTCACCAGGCTCGTCGTGGGCTGTGTCTTCGGACTGGGCTATCTCATGGCATTCGTGTGGGGCGGACTCGGTCTGCGCAACGGTACGATCACCTTTGGTATGATGACCTCGTTCCTGCAGCTGGTGGGTATGATACAGCACCCCGTGATGCAACTGCTGAACATGGTGCCGGGTGTGATACACTCCACGGCGAGCATCGACCGATTGGAGGAGATGGAGGACAGTGATCCAAACAGGGGGGCGGTTCTTTCGTTAGACAACTTATCCGCCTCCCAGGGTCTAACAAAAGAACCGTCCCCCTGTTTGGCCTCCTGCTCTTTCGAGGATGTGTCATTCAGGTATGCCACGGGCGACAGGGTGATCCTGAGCCATTTCAGTCACGTGTTCAAACCGGGGTCGAAGACCGCCATCATGGGTGAGACGGGTATCGGCAAGACTACGCTGTTCCGCTTGCTGCTGGGATTCATCCAGCCTGTCAGCGGACGGGTAGAGGTGGGGGGCTCGCTCTGTTTCGTGCCCCAGGGTAACACGCTGATGAGCGGCACGATCCGCTACAACCTCCAGTTGGCGAGACCAGAGGCTACTGACGACGAACTGAAGGAGGTGCTGCATACGGCCTGTGCCGACTTCGTGCTGGAACTGCCCGAGGGGCTCGACACCGAACTCGGTGAGCGTGGCAGTGGTCTTAGTGAAGGTCAGGCCCAGCGTATCGCCATCGCCCGCGGCCTGTTGCACGACGGCGATATCCTGTTGCTCGACGAGATCTCTTCATCCCTCGACGAACCCACCGAGCGTGAACTTTACACCCGGCTCTTCGCGGCATTCCCCCAGAAGACCATGCTCTTCATCACCCACCGCAGTGCCGTCAGCGAACTCTGCGACGAGGTACTCAAATTAATGAATTGAAATATGAAAAAGTTGAAGATTCTATTGATGACAACACTGATGATGACGATGAACACAGCTGTTGCCCAGGAGATCAATGAGGTCGTTGACAGCGTGAAGGCTGGTATGAAGGCCGATAATGTGAAGGAAGCCGTTGCGAAGGTACAAGCCTCCTTTAAGGCCAAGAAAGCCGAGGCTGACTCCCTGATCGGGACGTGGATATATGACGGACCTGCCGTCTATGCGACGAAAGGAAACCTGTTGCTGAAATTGGTGGAGAACACGACGACGAAGCAGTTGGAGAAATTGCTGGACGACTATCTGGAGAAGAGCAAGATCACGCCGGAGAATACCTCGTTTACCTTTTATGATAACGGCACGTTTGAACGTGACGTCGTAGGGCATCAGGCGCATGGTGTCTGGCTGATGAGTGGTGAGAGGTTGATCTTAGGTATTAACCATGTATTGACGGCAGACATCACCACGCATCATGACAAGGGGCAACTATGGATGCTGATCGATGTGGATAAGTTAATGAATATCATGAAGGTGCTTGGCGCCATGAAGGATACCAAGACGAATAATGCCCTCATCAAGTTGTCGAAGAAGATCCCCGGTCTGCAGGCAGGGATCAAACTTGTTAAAAAACAATAAATTATCGGTACCTACGTGCGTGAGTAAGCCCAAAAAGTAGTACCTTTGCAGCCGCTATTACGAGATAATGGCATGAAATTCAAATTTTTATTAAACATTAAAGATTAAAAATTAAAGATTTATGGCAACAAAAATCAGATTGCAGCGCGGCGGCCGTAAGGGCTATGCTTTCTATAGCATTGTGATCGCTGACGCTCGTGCACCACGTGATGGTAGATTTACTGAGAAGATTGGTACGTTCAATCCCAACACCAATCCTGCCACAGTAGATTTGAATTTCGACCGTGCACTCTACTGGGTTGAGACTGGTGCCCAGCCCACAGACACCGTACGTAACATCCTCAGCCGTGAGGGCGTTTACCTGATGAAGCACCTCCGCGGTGGTGTGAAGAAGGGCGCTTTCGACGAGGCTGCTGCCCAGAAGAAGTTCGACGCCTGGAAGGCCGACAAGCAGAATGGTCTGGCTAAGATCGCTGAGGCAGAGGCTAAGGCTAAGAAGGAGGCTGCTGCCAACGCACTGAAGGCAGAGAAGGCTGTGAACGAGGCTATCGCTAAGAAGGTGGCTGACAAGAAAGCCGCTGAGGCTGCCGCCAAGGCAGAGGAAGAGGCAGCAAAGGCTGCTGAGGCCGCTGCTGCAGAGGCACCCGCTGAGGCTCCCGTTGAGGAGGCTCCCGCCGCTGAAGCTACAGAAGCTCCTGCTGAGGCATAAGCAAAAGGTAAAAAGATTTGTGGATAAGGACTGCACCGAAAGGTGTGGTCCTTATTTTTGTGTCCAGAAATCCAGATACTGGCGGGCTACTTTCTGGTAGTCGTGGTGCCGGCGGACGTATTCGACGCTCTGCCGTTTCAGGTCGGGAATACGTTCGGGATGGAGCACCAGCTGTTCCAGTGCCTCGCAGACACTCTCGTAGGTCGGTTTGACGTTGATGATCGGACGGAGTTCGGTCTCGTGGATGATCTCGTAGTTCTCGGGTTCGCCGCCGCCGATGCAGATGATGCCCTTCGACATGGCTAGTAGGGGGTTCATCGACGGGGTGTAGGCATAGAGTTGGTCGAGGATGGCATCTGCCGACGACATCATCCGGCTGTATTCCTCGAAGGGTACGGACTCGGCCTTCAGGAGTCGCATGCGGTCGGGGTGTTTTGCCAGAATATCCTCGGCGGCACGGAGCATGATGTCGGTGCCTTTGTAGGCGGAACGCTCGCGGTTGATGCCGATGAAGATCGTGACTGTTTGTGGTGCTTCGACAGACCCAGTGACCGCGGGCAGTTTGATGGGATAGGGGATAAAGGTGGTCTTGTCGGGGAAGGCGGGCTGGTAGCACGCCCAGTATTCGTAGAGGCCGGTGATGATGCCGTCGCAGTCGTCGGCAATCATCCTGTTCAGGCGTTCCTTCGCCGTACCCAGCCAGTCGTGCTGGTAGCGCTGTGCCACGGGATCGGTGCGCACCTCATCGCCGAAGTTGAAGTCGCTGTAGCGCAGGGGCTTGTCATAGGTGCAGCCGTGTACCCAGTACCAGTCCATGCCGAAGCCGCCGAGGAACACCTTCCTGTTATGACGGCGCAGGTATCGGTAAATACGGAAGAGTTGGCCTGCCTTGACTTCGAAGAAGAGGGGGTTGATGAACTGTACCACGTCATAGCCCCTGAGGCGGGGGAGAATGGTGTAGATCCTGGTGAGCAGGCGGATGCCTCCCAGTGGGCCCGAGGGACGCGACACGTCGATGTCGCGCGGGTAGTCCTTCCAGAAGTCACCGTTAGAGACCACCGTCACCTGGTGTCCCAACGTGCGCAGTCCTTCGGCCAGCGTGGCGTGGACATTGCTGTATTCGCCTATGAGCAGGATCTTCATGACTGTTTATCGATAAATGGGATGATACGCAGGAGGATAGTACGGCCGGCCTGACTGTTGGTCAGTCGGCGGAACCAGACGTATTTGGTCGTGTAGTTGCGGTCGGGGAGGGGGAAGAGTCCCTCTCGCCTGAGTCCCTCGATCTTCCTGTCGAGATAATGACGGGAACGTGTCTGGCGGATCACGTTATACAGGTAGTCCATCGTCAGTTGGGCGACGCGCCGTTGCAGGGCTGTCCTGTCGGCTGCGGGTCTGCGGTCGGCCATGATGTTCAGACGGCTGATGATGCCTCTGGCGTCGTTGAGCCTTCTCAGTTTCTGGCGGACATGACTGTCGGTGATGATGGAGCCCGGGCGTTGTCGGTAGAGATAGGCCTCGGCATCGGTGACACTGACGGATTCGGCACGGAGCAGGAGTTGGGGGGTGAACTCCTCATCCTCGTGGAGGATGCCCGGCGTGAAACGGAGATTGCCGAGGATGGCGCGCTGGAACAGGTAGCCCCAGGCCGTACCGCGGATGTTGTGGTTGCGCATATAGTCGGTACCGCTCTGGATCTCCTGATCCTGATAGGTCTTGTCCTCCCCGCCGCTATGGGTGAAGTTGAAGACGACCATCTCGGGATGGTTGAAGCGGATCAGGTCGATACAGTGTTCGTAGGCCGCCTGTACGAGCAGGTCATCACCGTCAACGAACTGCAGGTATTCGCCCTTGACCATCTGTATGCCGGTATTCCTGGCCTCACTGAGCCCCTTGTTCTCCTGACGTACGTAGATGATATTCCCACCGTAGGTCAGCAGGTCGTTCATCGGACTCGTCTCCGAACCGTCATCGACCACGATGATCTCCCTTTCGACAGGTCGCAGGGAGAGGGCCATGATGCTGTCGATACACTCGCACAGCATCTTGACGGGCAGGTTGTAGTAGGTCAGGATAAAGCTGATCAACGGCTTCTCCATACCTTGTGCAGTATTTTGTTGAGTTGACATATTATGTTGATTCCCAGTGTATTCAGTGTGATGGCCTTTATCTTTTGTTTACCAGAGAAATGCTCTGGCTTGACAGGCAGGAGCGGTAGGATGGGAGCAGTGCCCGTCAGTTCAAAGACATCCATCTGGATATTGAGCACATGGAGGTAGTAGGTCTCGAAAGCCTTGTCTTTCCTCCTGATCCGGCCGATCATTGCGACATGGGGTTGGAGTAGCATCTGGAGGTCCTGGCCGTCGGCTGTCATGGTGATGCCCTCGCTGTTGCTGCAGTAGTAGTAGAGGCCCTGGCTGCAGGTCACGACGGTGCCGGCCTTCTCGAGCAGGAGGGGTAATGTCTGGGCATCCTCGAAGACACGGCCCACGGGGAAGCGCACCTCGTCGAACAGGCTCTTCCTGAAGATCTTGTTGCAGGCATAGGTGTGCTGGTAGGCCCGTCCGTCGAGCCAGTAGGATTCCATGTCGTGATAGGTGGCCTCGGGTTTGAAGTCCGTCAGGTGCTGGCGGGGAGAGCCGTAGTGGATGTAGATGGGGTATTCCAGGATGTCGATGTCGGGTTGTTGTTCCAGTCGCTGCATCAGAGGACCGTAGGTATTGTCGGCCAGGTAGTCGTCGGAATCGACGAAGGTGACATAGTCTCCTGTCGCGATGTCAATGCCCGCATTACGGGCGTCGCTGAGTCCGCCGTTCGCCTTGTGGACGACGCGGATGTGCCGATCTTTCGCCGCCCAGTCGTCGCAGCGGGCGGGGCTATGGTCGGGAGAACCGTCATCGACGAGTATCACCTCCATATCGGGATGATCCTGTCGCAAGACACTCTCCACGCACCTGTCGAGCGTGTCTTCCGTGCGATAGACGGGGATGATGATACTCAGTTTCATGGGCACAAAGGTACGAAATTATTTGTTATTCTGAAATAAAACGCTTAATTTTGCGTTTTGAAATATGAAAATATGGCGAAAGAAGCAGACGAGAGCTACCGTCATGTCCTGAAATACACGGGTATCTTCGGTGGCGTGCAGGGCCTGAACATTGTGATGGGTCTTGTACGTACTAAGTTGATTGCCCTGTTGCTCGGACCGTCGGGCATGGGTCTGGCCTCACTGTTCAACACCACCGTCAACTTCGTATCGCAATCCACGAACCTGGGTGTGGCCTTCAGTGCCGTGCGCCATGTGTCGGAACTCTACGACAAAGGTGATCAGGAGGCCCTGGAGCATTTCGTGAAGGTGATCAGGGGCTGGAGTGTGTTGACGGCCCTGTTGGGTATGCTGGTCTGTCTGATGATCGGTCCGTTCCTGAGTCATACGACCTTCGCCTGGGGTAATCATACGCTGCATTTCATGCTGTTGTCGCCGGCCGTCGGTATGATTGCCATCACGGGTGGCGAGACGGCTATCCTGAAGGGTATGCGCAGTCTGGGTGCCCTGGCGGTCATCCAGGTGTTGGCCGTGGTGGCAGCCCTTGTCATCTCCATTCCCATCTACTTTTTCTTCGGGGAGTCGGGTATCGTACCGGTGATCGTGCTGATGGCACTGGCCACGATGCTGCTGACGGTGAGGTCGTCCTTCCGTCTGATGCCTTTCCGCATCTCCGGTGCCAAGGGGATCTTGGGAGAGGGTATGGAGATGGTGAAGTTGGGTGTGGCCTTCACGTTGGCAGCCATCATCGGCAGTGCCTCGGAGATGCTGATCCGTTCGTACCTGAACGTGGTGGGCGACCTCGACATGCTGGGTCTCTATAATGCGGGCTATATGCTGACCATCACCTATGCGGGTATGGTGTTCTCGGCCATGGAGTCCGACTACTACCCGCGACTCTCGGGGGTGCAGCATGATATCGCGGCCACGAACGAGTGCGTGAACCGTCAGATGGAGGTGTCGCTGTTGTTGCTCTCGCCGATGCTGGCAGCATTGATCGTCGCCCTCCCGATACTGATCCCGTTGCTGTTCAGTTCACAGTTCCTGCCCGTGGTGGAGATGGCGCAGGTGGCCACCCTGGCGATGTACCTGAAGGTGATGACGCTGCCCGTGGCCTATATCACCCTGGCGCGCGGCTATTCGCTGTCGTATCTCTTCCTGGAGACCTCGTATTTCGTGGTCTTCGTGCTGCTGTTCATCTTCGGTTATCAGCAGTGGGGCCTTTACGGTACGGGTATCGCCATCACGCTGGCCCATCTGTTTGAGTACCTGCTGGTGAACGGCTATGCGTATAAAAAATACGGTTACCGTTTTTCGGCAACCGTATCGGGTTATGCGATCGTTCAGACGGGTATCGGCCTGTTGGTCTTCCTGGTGACGCTGACCGCCGACGGTCTTCTGTACTGGGGCGTAGGCGGACTGCTTGTCATGCTCAGCCTCGGACTCTCACTCCATGTCTTGCGCCACAAGACCCATCTGTGGGAACGCTTAATCCATAAGATCTTTTAGAAGCGGAAGTCGAGCTCTACATCTACCAGATTGTAGTTGTGCTTGGCCAGACTGCGGTCGTTCACGTGGGAATACTCCATGTGGAGTTCCAGGTTCTTCGTGAAGAAGTAGTTCAGACCGCACTCCACCTGATTGACTGAAGTGGCCCAACTCTTCTGGTTGCGATAGGTCTGGTAACGGGCCTTGGCGTGGAGTTTGCCCTTGATGAGGGGCACGATGCCGAACACATACCAGCCGTCGGCCTTGTCGCCATTCTCGTAACAGATCTCGCGCACGTTGTTGCCGGGAGACTTGGCGCCCCAGCCCTGGCTGTGGATAAACTCCGCACGGAAGGTGTATTCGTTGAGGTCGTACTCGGCAGAGAGACAGTAGCGGTTCTTCTCCACGCTGCGGGTCTCGCCAGTCAGCGGGTCAAGCATCCCACCACGGCTACCGGTCCATCCGAAGGCACCGATGCGCACACCCTTGACGGGCATCACCCAGACACCGCCGATGAAGTCCTTGCGGTTGTCCATATCCTTCTGGTTCACACCCTCACCGTTATACACACCTACCTGGTAGTGCACCAGTCGGCGGCCATTGGCGTTGGGGAAGAGGTCACCCGACAGTTGGATACCGATATCACGGCCACCGGAAGAACGCTCACCCGTGCGGTCGCCGAAGGCAGAGAGTTTGTTGATCACGTCGGCATAGCCGCGCCAGCCCTGTGTGATGGGGTGGGTGGGGTTCTCAAAGGTGAAGCAGCGCTTGAACTGTCCGGCACGGATCTTGAACTCGGGGTATTTGCGCCACTCGGCATAGAGGTCAACCAGTTGTACGGTGGGCTGGCCGGGACCTGTTGCGTTGGTGCCCTGGAGTTGGGCGCGCCAGTCGAAGTCGCCGATCTTGCCGTCGAGGATGAAACGGGCCAGACGGAGGTTGAATGAGTTGGAGTGGTTACCTTCGGGGTCCTGTCCCTGATACTGCAGCATGCCGTAGCCGCTGAACTTGATGTTCTTCACCCAGGCAGGCACCTCGATGGTGGTCTTCTGCTGTGTGGCTTCCACTTCCTGCAGGTCCTGTACTTCGGCATTCAGAGACTCAGGCTCTTCTGCGCTTGCAGTGCCGACGAAACCCGCCATCAGCACCACGAGTAATAATGATTTCTTCAACATATCAATTTTGTTTTAGGTAATATGGGTACAAATATACGGGAAAATTTTGGATTTTCCAAACATTTTCCCGTATATTTTTGTTTTCCGTGTCTTTTATCGCCGCTCCAGCAGCACGACGTTCTCGACGTGGGGGGTGTGGGGGAACATATCGACGGGCTGCACGGCCATGACCTTATACTGTTCGTCGAGGTCGTGCAGGTCGCGGGCCTGTGTGGCGGGGTTGCAGGATACATAGACGATGCGCTGTGGGGCGGCGCGCAGGATGGTCTTCACCACGTCGGGGTGCATGCCGGCACGCGGCGGGTCGGTGATGATCACGTCGGGACGACCGTATTCGGCGATGAACTCGTCGGTGAGGATATCCTTCATGTCACCGGCAAAGAACAACGTGTTGTCGATATGGTTGATCTCGGAGTTCACCTTAGCATCCTCGATGGCCTCGGGCACGTACTCGATGCCGATGACCTTTTTCGCGTTCTTGGCCACGAAGTTGGCGATGGTGCCCGTGCCGGTGTAGAGGTCATAGACGGTCTCACTGCCCGTCAGTCCGGCGAACTCACGGGCGACGCTATAGAGATGGTAGGCCTGTTCGGTGTTGGTCTGGTAGAACGACTTGGGCCCCACCTTGAAGCGCAGGTCTTCCATCAGTTCGAAGATGTGATCCTTGCCCTTGAAGACGAGGATGTCCTGATCACCGATGGTGTCGTTGCACTTCTGGTTGTCGAGGTACATCAGCGAGGTGATATGCGGGAAACGGTCGGCGATATGCTGGAGCAGGGCCTGGGCCTCTTGCTCGCTTTGGGCAAGTGTCTCTGCCGAACTCCTGTCGTAGTGGAACTGGATGATGACAAGCCACTCGCCCGAGGCTGAGTTGCGGATGATGACATCGCGGAGCAGTCCCGTCTGGGCGCGCAGGTCGAAGAACGACAGACCGTTGGAGATGGCATAGTCGCGGATTTCGTTGCGGATCTGGTTGTGCAGGTCGTCCATCAGCCAGCACTTCTCGATGGGGAGGATCTTGTCGAAGGCCCCTGTGATATGGAAGCCGATGGCGGGTACGTCCTTCAGACTCTGGCTCTCGTCGTTGGGTAGGGTCGCAATCTGTTCCTTGGTCAGATAGCGCTTGTTCGCGCAGCCGTAGTCGAGTTTGTTGCGATATTCCTTGGTGTGTACGGAACCGAGGATAGGACGAAACTCGGGCAGTTCGATCTTGCCGATGCGCGTCAGTTGGTCAAATACTTGCTGTTGTTTGAACTTCAACTGCTCCTCGTAGGGGAGGTTCTGCCACTTACAACCGCCACAGATGCCGAAGTGCTCACAGAACGGAACCGCGCGTACATTACTATATTTTATAAAGCGCACCACCTCGCCCTCAGCAAAGGAGTGCTTCTTGCGACGGATCTGGATGTCGCAGATATCGCCGGGGACACAAAAAGGCACGAAGACGACGAGGTCGTTCCAGTGGAACAGGCACTTTCCCTCGGCGGCCACAGCCTCTATCTCAACGCTCTCGAGGAGCGGTAACGGTTTCTTGTTTCTTGCCATCTGGATTTCAATTTGCGTGCAAAGGTACGAAATAATCGCTAAAAAACCAAAAATGTCACGTCGGCTTTGCAAATTTCCGTGCATTTTTTTTGTATTCTCCCAAAAAAGGAGTATCTTTGCGGAATTAAAATAAAAACAATTTATAAACAATAAATAAAGTAATTAATTTATGAGCCAAAAAAGAGTCTATCTCTTCGGTAATGGTAAGGCCGAAGGTAATGCGAAGATGCGTGAGGAACTTGGTGGTAAGGGTGCTAACCTTGCTGAGATGAACCTGATTGGTGTTCCCGTTCCTCCAGGTTTCACAATCACGACAGACTGCTGTAACGAGTACTATCAGGTAGGTCAGCAGAAGATCATGGAACTGTTGAATGATGACGTGATGGCAGCCGTGAAGCACATTGAGGGTCTGATGAACTCGAAGTTCGGTGACAAGGAGAATCCTCTGCTCGTCTCCGTACGTTCCGGTGCACGTGCCTCTATGCCTGGTATGATGGATACCATCCTGAACCTCGGTCTGAACGACGAGGTGGCAGAGGGTATGGTGAAGAAGACCAACAATCCCCACTTCGTGTATGACAGCTACCGCCGTTTCGTACAGATGTACGGTGACGTGGTGCTTGAGATGAAGCCCGTGAACAAGACCGATATCGACCCGTTCGAGGAGATCATCGAGAAGGTGAAGGAAGAGCGTGGCGTGAAGCTCGACAAGGACCTGAACGTCGATGAGCTGAAGAAACTGGTGGTGCTGTTCAAGGCCGCCATCAAGGAGCGCACGGGTAAGGATTTCCCCAACGATCCTATCGAGCAGCTCTGGGGTGCTATCTGCGCCGTGTTCCGTTCTTGGATGAACGAGCGTGCCATCCTTTATCGTAAGATGGAAGGTATCCCCGACGAGTGGGGTACAGCCGTGTCAGTGATGGCCATGGTATTCGGTAACATGGGTGACACCTCTGCTACTGGTGTATGCTTCAGCCGTGATGCTGCCAATGGTGAGAACCTGTTCAACGGTGAGTATCTGGTGAACGCACAGGGTGAGGACGTTGTGGCCGGTATCCGTACCCCGCAGCAGATCACGAAGATCGGCAGTCAGCGCTGGGCTGAGCGCGCCGGTATCTCTGAGGAGGAGCGCGTCGCCAAGTATCCCTCTATGGAAGAGGCTATGCCTGACATCTACAACGAACTGAATGGTATCCAGGACAAGCTGGAGCACCACTATCACGATATGCAGGATATGGAGTTCACCGTACAGGAAGGTAAGCTCTGGTTCCTCCAGACCCGTAACGGTAAGCGTACGGGTGCCGCTATGGTGAAGATCGCCATCGATCTGCTCCACGAGGGTATGATCGACGAGAAGACCGCCATCCTGCGCTGCGAGCCCCAGAAGCTCGATGAGTTGCTGCACCCTGTCTTCGACAAGAAGGCACTGTCTTCTGCCAAGGTGATCGCCCAGGGTCTGCCCGCATCTCCCGGTGCTGCCTGTGGTCAGATTGTGTTCCATGCTGACGACGCTAAGGAGTGGCATGAGAACGGTCATAAGGTAGTACTCGTACGTATCGAGACTTCTCCTGAGGATCTCGCTGGTATGGCTGCTGCCGAGGGTATCCTGACTGCTCGTGGTGGTATGACCTCTCACGCTGCCGTGGTGGCCCGTGGTATGGGTAAGTGCTGCGTATCGGGTGTAGGTGCCCTGAACGTCAGCTATGTCAACAAGACTGTTGAGATCGACGGTGTCGTCTATAAGGAGGGTGACTATATCTCTCTGAACGGTACGACTGGTCAGGTATATGCCGGTGAAGTTCCCACCAAGGCTGCTGAGCTGAGTGGTGACTTCAAGGAGTTGATGGATCTCTGCGACAAATATACGAAGCTGCAGGTTCGTACCAACGCTGACACCCCGCACGATGCACAGGTGGCTCGCGCCTTCGGTGCCAAGGGTATTGGTCTGACCCGTACCGAGCACATGTTCTTCGAGGATCAGAAGATCGTTGCCATGCGTGAGATGATCCTGGCCGACAGTGTTGCCGGACGTGAGAAGGCTCTTGCTAAGCTGCTGCCCTACCAGAAGGCCGACTTCAAGGGTATCCTCGAGGCTATGGACGGTCTGCCCGTGAACATCCGTCTGCTCGATCCTCCTCTCCACGAGTTCGTTCCCCACGATCTGGCTGGTCAGGAGACAATGGCTAAGGAGATGGGCGTCAGCCTGGATGAGATCAAGCGCCGTGTAGATTCTCTCGCTGAGAACAACCCGATGCTGGGTCACCGTGGTTGCCGTCTGGGTATCACCTTCCCCGAGATCACCGCTATGCAGACAAAGGCTATCCTCTCTGCAGCCTGTGAGTTGAAGAAGGAGGGTAAGAACCCGATGCCTGAGATCATGGTTCCGCTGATCGGTACTGTCAAGGAGTTGAAGCAGCAGAAGGAGATCATCCAGTATGCCGCTAAGGAAACATTCCAGGAGTATGGCATCGAGGTTGAGTTCGAGATCGGTACGATGATTGAAATCCCACGTGCTGCCCTGACAGCCGACCTGATCGCTTCAGAGGCTCAGTACTTCTCATTCGGTACGAACGACTTGACGCAGATGACCTTCGGTTACAGTCGCGACGATATCGCTTCGTTCCTGCCTGTATATCTCGACAAGAAGATCCTGAAGGTGGATCCGTTCCAGGTACTCGACCAGGTTGGTGTAGGCCGTCTCATCAAGTTCGCCGTGAAAGAAGGCCGTGAGGTACGTCCTGAACTCCGCTGCGGTATCTGTGGTGAGCATGGTGGTGAGCCCAGCTCAGTGAAGTTCTGCGCTAAGGTCGGTATGAACTACGCATCTTGTTCTCCGTTCCGCGTGCCCATCGCACGTCTGGCTGCCGCACAGGCTGCTGTGGAGGAGTAAA
>Ga0265301_10000433_pt1 | contig 62185 bp, 53 predicted proteins | sample AusTroGonzalo_MG_2_FD_193488 | JGI IMG/M metagenome (GOLD analysis project Ga0265301, IMG submission 193488) | Bovine rumen microbial communities from tropical cattle in Woodstock, Queensland, Australia - Gonzalo_04 | ecosystem: Host-associated > Mammals > Digestive system > Stomach > Rumen ... | reverse complement strand
ACTGCATCATCAGGAAATGGGCATTGTCTGAGATGGTTATCGTGTCGCGCTGGTTTACCATCTGCATTTTCTTCTGATAGATCTTGTGACCATTCTGACGGATATTCTTGGCCCATTTACTATAGACGAAGGTCTTGTCAAGGATACGTAGGTATTTCTCTGCCGCAAGTGAGTCACCGCTTACAATATTACATTCTGCTAAGCGACGCATCATACGGACGTTACGGTTGTTGTGTGAGAACACATTGGTCATCATCGCTGCCCGTTCCGTAAAAGTTATGTCGCCCAGTGCCCAGTAGAGTTCATTCATGTTTCGGATTGTCAACATAGGCGTATCAGGACCGATCTTCTCGAATGTACCTAAGTAGTTCGGCGTGAATTGTAACAGGTGATCAGGCAACTCACCTCGTTGTGCATGTGATAGATTATAGAAAAACAGCATCTGGTCAGTCCATCTGTCTTCGCTTTCTACCATCTTAATCACTTTATCATAATTGCCGAAATAATATTCGCAGTCAGTTGCAAAATCTTTCTCCAGAATCATGTCTGGCATCTGGATCTGTTTAACCTGAGGAAGTCCAAAAAGAAGATAAACCGGTAGTAATGAAACTACCATCAATGTGAGACGCTGTTTCCAACCTCGCATCAGAGAGATAAACCATAGTAGGAGTGTCCAGCCCAAAATGGAGATGGTAGAAGAGAGACGGTAACTTGTACTGAAATGGCAGACGGCTACGAAGGTCATCATCACGAATGGCAGTATCAGGACAATAGCCTTACTGATCTTGAAGTTCTCGAGAGCCTTATACAACAAGGAACCTATAAGGAGCAGACAGAATATCAAGATGGTAGCTCCGACGTAGAGATAATAATAGAACTGCGTGAGGAAATCGCCAGTCAGACGGGCTAATCCGCCAGACCTTTCAAAATAGGAGGAGATATAATCCCACGAACAGAGGAATATCTGGTTCTGCTCTTGGAAGAAGAAATGATAAGGATACCAGAACTGGAAGAAAAGAAAGAAGGCAACAGCCCAGAGAGCCATCACACGACAAATACTGACGCTCATACGATAACCTTTGTCTTCTGGTACTTCTCACGGAATTCCGTGGGGCTGCAACCCTTGCGCTTACGGAAAAGACGGTTGAAGTTGGAGAGTGTATTGAAGCCCGTTCTCCAGCAAATCATGCTGACACTATCGGTGGTGTCTATCAGTAAGCGGGCAGCATGACCCAGACGGATGTCAACGATATACTCCGAGAGGTTTTTCCCCGTGCGCTGTTTGAAGTAACGGCTGAAAGCCGAAGACGTCATACTCACAAGACTGGCCAACTGCTCCAGACTCATCTCGTCCTTGTAGTGCTCGTCAATATAATTCTTCACCTTCAGGATCCGTTTCGACTCGCTCTCCACTTCGACCTTAGCAAACGATGAGGTGGCTAGTTCTCGGGCATCGTCGAACTTCGACAATTCATAGAGTATAGAGAAAAACTCCTGCACAGCCAAGAATCTCTCCTCGATGGAGGAAAGCCGGACAAGACGGTGGTAAACCATCATAATGGCATGAGGAGGAAAAGCCAGTCCGCGCTTCGCCCTGCTCAGCATGCGATAGATGGATTTATGTGAATTATACTTGAATGGTGATGTAGGCAAATCGAAAGAAAGTCTAAACTGTACCGTCACCTCATGGATGTCTTCACTTTTGCATTCGTGCTGTTCCCACACATGCTCCAGATCAGGACTTGTTATAAGCACTAAATCCAGATTGTCTATCATCTCGCTTGAATCGCCTACCACGCGCCGTGCCCCCGCAGCATTAGCCACAAAGTTCAACTCTAATACATCGTGTATATGTATGGGATAGTCAAACTCCTTTTTATGGCGGTCGGCCACGTACATGAAGTCATTCTCACTTAATGGAGTTATCTCACGTAATACTCTTGTTTCCATTATATTATTTCCATCATTTTTCCGCTGCTAAGTTAGTATTTTTACGTTTCACCTCCAAACAAATCATGTTTTTTATGGTAAAACTTAACTTTACATAACATTTGATACGCCTTCCTGTATAGCCTGTCTATTTTGCATATTGCTTCTTGCCGTTCAGGACGTAGAGGCCCTTTGAAGGAATCATTGTGAGACGGCGGCCTTGGAGGTCATAGATAGCATCACTGGCGGACTGGGTTGATTTTGGTAAGAGGATGGCGGTAGAAGTACCCCAGCCTGCAGAAAGGTCTTCAAGTGTAATGACACGGGTATCATTCATGCATTTGGTCCACTCTTGCTTACTAGTCTTATCGACAAAATTGCCTCCCCATGTCTGATACCAGGGCATCCACCATGACCAAACGGCCTCTTCCTCAAACTCCTTGTCGATGTCGGGGATGGGGCCGTTCTCAGATAGGGCGATGATCTTTTTGCCAGCGGTGAGGGTCTTGAGCTGGTCGAAAGCGGTATAATTGCTGGAGTAGTCGAGCGCATCGTTATAGATATCGATAGAAACGACATCGTAATAGGCATCACTGGGATTCCAGTCGGCATCGTTGACGGAACAAGGGTTCCAGACCCAGATGACGTTGTGAACACCCTTCACGTTGACCATCTCATCGACGATCAACTGATAGAGCTTGACAAAGTTGGCACCGCCGTCTGTTCCCCACCAGAACCAGCCTCCGCTGGCCTCATGGAGCGGACGGAAGATACAGGCAATGCCTTCACCCTGAAGGGCGAGGAAATAGTCGGCCACAGTGTCGATGTCCTTGATGATGTTCTGATACAGATCTGATGATGTATTCCAAGAACCGTCGGCGTTCATGGCATCAGAGATCTTCATGGTACATGGCGTTGCGACCTGATTACCACTGTAGAACTCGCCCGTCTGGCGGCTAGGGTCGCGCCAATGCCATGTAAAGGCGGGCAGTCCGCCACGCTGATAAAGGTCCTTGGCGAGGGCAATGCATTTGTCTGTGTATTCTTTGTACCAATCCTCTACCTCGTTGATACCTGTAGCATTCATGAAGTCGAAGCCAACGAGTGCCGGATATTTGCCTGACGCCTGATAGACGGCCTGCACGTCGGCATGCTGGGTGATATCGCCATTGGCTGTGTCCATATCGCCTGTCATGACGCCAGAGATAGTCTTTTTGCCGAAATTATCGTAGAGGAAAGTATAGACCGTCTTGGCTGCATCGGATGCATTGGCATCAACAGGTGTCGGAACAATATCGAACTTCACAGTACTCTCGTTATCGGCGATACTGATATAGTCGATGCGGAACCAAGTCCAGTTAGGCGTAATCTCGATAATATTGTCACCCTGGTTCATAAGGTAGGGTCCCACAACAGCCTCACCTGGTCCATTCTCTGTGGTGTTGAAGGTAGCTGTATTTCCATTCACGATCAGATTGACCACCTTGTCACCATACAATCCGTCGTAACCTACGGTGATGGTGTACTTGCCGCTTTCTGTAGCCGCATAGGTAAAGGTGATTTTCGCATTGCTCTCCGTGAGTTCGAGGGCTTTACCGTCTGAATACTTCCCATCTTCGATGAGTTTACAATTCTCGTAGGTTGCACTTTCTGCTTCCATCTTAGTAGTAGTCTGAGCATTGGCAGAGATGAAGCTGCATACAAAGAGCATCAGTAAAAAAGTAGTTCTTCTCATTTCCTAATATATTGATATTGTTTCAATTATTGTCGTCAGAATTTGTTGCAAAGATATGAAAAACCAACAACTGCGAGGCTGTTGATTTTTAAAAAAACGTTAAACAAGCAGAATACTCACAACTTTTGCAAAAATCTGCATAGGGTTTCAGGGAAACACCTTGATATCCTGTGGTGTAGAGGCGAATGTCTCAGCCCCATGCTGTAACAGAAAATCACGGTCGCGGAAACCCCAGAGAACGGAGATACAAGGAAGGCCAGAATTGCGGGCCGTCTGTATATCCACATCGCTGTCGCCCACATAGACGGCACCCTCCTTCCCTACTCCAAGCTGACGCAGGGCGGCAAAAACGGTATCGGGGGCTGGTTTCTTACGGATACCCTCTGCCTCGTGTTCACCAATGGCCACCTCGATGGTATCAAGGAAGAAATGGCGACAGAGTTCCTGTGTGGCCGCCATCATCTTATTGCTGACCACAGCCAAGCGGCAACCACGCCTCTTGAGTTCCGCTAACATCTCCTGAATACCATCGTAAGGTTTCGTCGTATCCAGCGAGTGCTCCATATAATACTGGCGGAAGGTGGCAAAGGCCTCCTCGAACAGAGGATTCTCGGTTCCCTGAGGGATCGCACGTTCCATCAGTTTCCGAACCCCATTACCTACAAATCTCCGCACATCGTCTATCGAATGCTCTGGCATCCCATGTGTCCGCATGGCAAAATTGACAGAGGCAGCCAAATCACCTAAAGTGTCGAGCAGCGTCCCATCTAAATCGAATATGTAAGTTTTATAGGTAATCATCGTTTGCTGCGCGTGATCATCGTTTTCACCTTATTATTATATTTAGTAGCGGCAAGGAGATCCTCTATATTGAGATGCATGCGGTACTTCCAACGGTTATAGGGATCACTGGGCACGTTGATGCGTTCCTCACGCGGGTTCTTGGCACGCAGTTCACTATCCATCGCCAACCAGTCCTGAAGAGAGAGCATGCAGAGCATCGACGGACAGTAGAGATGGCGGGCGATGATCTCCTCTGCCACATGGGCAGGCAGGTGTTCAGGGGCTCGTCCCTGTTTCTGGAGCATGGAGACGTAATAGCGTTGGGTGCGCTCAGGACTCTCCTCCCACCACAGGCGCAAGGGTGACATGTCGTGGGTGGAGAAGGTGGCGACGCTACGGTAGGGATTACCGTCGAGATGCGCAAACTCATAGCCCGTATGCTTCGGCATCGACTGAATCTCCAGAGTCAGGATACGGAGTTGGTCGAGTACGGGTTGCACACAATCGGGGAGCATCCCCAGGTCCTCAGCACAACAGAGCATCTGCGTCTGGGAGAAGATCTCCGTCAGGCGACGGATGGCATGATGTCCCCAGAAGAAGTTATGACGCTGGTAGAAGAAATTGTTGTAAAGACGCATGTAGGCATCCTTCTCTTCCCCACTCAGGGCATCATATACTGGTTCCTGATAAGCCCCAATACGTGGGTGATACATCTCTGGCTGATGGGAATCTTCCACGAAGAGGACACCACTGATGAGACGGTAAAGACCATCGCGGATCCATAGGCTATTCTCATCACCTCGTCCCTCGAAATGGGCCTGCACCTTCCGTTGGGTGTTGTACTCTGCCTTGAGATCATAGAGCCCATAGGCACGAGGGATCAGGAAGTTCTCACGGACAAACTGGGCGTGGATGCCAAAGAGACGATCCAACACACGGTCGTTGATGAACGGACGGGTGAAAAGGTCGCGACGGAAAGGCAGACCAAAATACTCGATCTCGCCCACCGTCAATGGTAAGGCTGGTGAGAAATGGCCAAGTAATCCGAAGACGGCATCCCGTGGCACTTCCCAGATACGGAAAAAGCCCAGCACATGGTCAATGCGGATGGCATCGAAATACTGTTCCATCCAGCGCAGACGACGTCGAAACCAGTCTGTCAGACTTACACCTTTGGCCTTGCGTTTTTCACTCCAATTATAGGTGGGGAAGCCCCAGTTCTGTCCGTTCTGGGAGAAGGTATCTGGTGGAGCGCCCGTCGAACAGTCGAGATTAAAAAGTTCTGGATAAGTTGCCGTCTCCACACTCTCGCGATTCACGCCAATGGGCACATCGCCCTTCAGTATAACGCCCTTAGAACGAGCATAATCGGCCGCCGCCTTCAACTGCCAATGGAGGTGATACTGGATGTAATAGATGATATCACAATTCCTAATTTCTTTCTTCTCATTCCTGATTACCCACAGGGCGTATGGCTCCAGCCAGTCCTTGTTCTCAGCAAACCATTGTTTATATTCTTTAGAATCAAGTGTCTGTTGGCCTCGTTCCTCATAGACCTCCTGAATATACGCCGACTTCACACGATCTACCGCCTCATAGTCACTATAGCCCAAGGCGTTCAGTTCACGACGCTGACGGTGATAGGCTGTCATCTTGGTCTTGCTCTTCAGGGCGCCCAGTTCTTCCAGATCCAGATAATGCGGATGAAGGGCAAAGGCCGAGACGATATTATAAGGATAGGAGTCGTTCCATTGATGGGAAACCGTCGTATCGTTGACAGGCAACAGTTGAATTATCTTCATACCCGTCTCTACAGCCCAATCAACCATCCGTCGCAAGTCTCCGAAGTCGCCTACGCCATAGGAGTGTTCACTCCGCAATGAGAATACGGGCACTACGACACCTGCCGCCCGCCAAGTATGTTCCCTCACACGCAGGCCCTCACCATAAAGCACCAATACGGAACCATCGCGGAGTTGTGCATCAGGGGACGACAGATCGTCATTGCCCTCGACGAGACGGTTATCACCCTCTTCCCAAGTCACCAACGTATTTGTCTGGTCATCCACTATGACAAATTTATACTCCAGTGGTAACAGGATGGAATCGACATTTACAGAGAGCATCCACTCACTCTGTCCGAGGTATTCCATACGCAGGTATCGGGTGGGATTCCAGCCTCCTAATGTAGGATGACTGCCGAGAAGCGCCACAGACTGTCCACTGAGCAGCTGAGGCGCCGAGACACGGAAGAGGATGGTCTTACGATAAAGAGGCATCCGTAGAGGTTGGACCTCTTCACCGACAGCCATACCGTTCGTAATGCGATAAGCACTGGAATAGAGATGATGCTGCAAAGGGAGGTCACGCCACTGGTCAGAAAGAATATAGCTCTTCGAGGAGTCGAAAGGATAGGTGCGCGGCACCTGTGACCACTCTTTCCTAAGCACCTGTCCATCAGCATCTTCCACCTGATAATAATAAGTAAACGTAGAGATCGGATGCTGACGGGACTCCAAGGCCGCCGTCTCCAAAAGCCAATGTGTTCCATCCTCGGTCGTCATCAGCAGGTTATACTGTTTCCTGGTGCCGTCTGAACTGAAATAACTGATCACCACATGGAGATTTTCGCCCCATTGTGTCCCGTATTGTATGGAAAATCTGAGTTTCATAATTCTGCAATTTGATGCAAAGATACGAAATTTTTTCGAGTAATCGAAGAAAATGAGCGTAAAATGTTGTAACTTTGCACACGATTTAGCAATCACGTAATATGAAACAGGTCAACCCTAAATATTATCTGTTGGCGGCGGCGCTCTGTCTGGTCCTCCTGATAGGTGCCATCTACCATTGCTATATGGCGGATTTCTCCAATAGCGACAACACCCAATACGTGTATATCGACGGCGATGACACCCAAGACTCTATCAGTGCCAAACTGGAGCCGATGGCCAAGCACGTAAGTATGATGGCGTTCAACACCTTGGCACGTGCGACAAACTATTCGGCACATATCAAGACTGGAAGATACGCCATTCCTCCCAATACCAGTGCACTCACTATCTTCAGGAATATAAAGAACGGCCATCAGGAGCCTGTTAGACTGACCATCCCTGAGAGCCGTACGATGGATCGTCTGGCAGGAGCCCTCTCACGTAAATTGATGCTCGACAGTGCTGTCGTGGCTATCTTGTTGCACGACAATGATTTCTGCGCTAAACAGGGCTACGATACTGCTACCATCCCCAGTCTGTTTGTGCCAGATACCTATGAAGTGTATTGGAACACCTCGTTAGAAAACCTGATGGCACGTCTGAAGAAGGAGCACGACCGTTTCTGGGATAGCAATCGTATGGCCAAGGCCCAGGCACTCGGGCTGACTCCCAACGAGGTGTGTACTGTGGCCAGCATCATTGACGAAGAGACGGCCAACAATGCCGAAAAGCCCATGATAGCAGGGATGTACCTGAACCGTTTGAAGATGGGCATGCCCTTGCAGGCCGACCCCACCATCAAGTTTGCCCTGAAGGACTTCGCCATCAAGCGCATCTACCACAACATGCTGTTATTTGACAGTCCCTATAATACCTACAAGAATGTTGGACTTCCCCCAGGGCCTATCAAGATCGCCTCTGTGGCTAGCATCGATGCCGTCCTGAACAGGGTGAATCATGAGTACCTCTATATGTGTGCTAAGGAGGACTTCTCTGGTACGCACAATTTTGCCAAGACTTATCAGGAGCACCTGAGGAATGCGGCAAAATATACAAAAGCCCTGAACGAACGGGGAATTAAGTAAAGGTAAGAAAGTAAAAAGTAAAGAGATATATGGAAGAGAAGAATTTGAATGTGAATGAAGAGAAAAAGTCGGTGAGTTTCATCGAACAGAAGGTGATTGACGACCTGGCAGAAGGCAAGAACGGTGGTCGGATGCAGACCCGTTTCCCACCGGAGCCCAACGGCTATCTGCATATCGGCCATGCCAAGGCCATCGCTATCGACTTCGGCTTAGCCAAGAAATACGGTGGTACCTGTAACCTCCGCTTCGATGACACGAATCCCATCAAGGAAGATACAGAATATATCGAGAGTATTGAGAACGATATCAAATGGCTCGGCTTCCAGTGGGCTAACGTCTATTATGCCAGCGACTATTTCCAGGAGCTGTGGGACTTCGCCGTGTGGCTCATCAAGCAGGGACGCGCCTATGTGGATGAGCAAAGTTCTGAGGCCATCGCCCAACAAAAGGGAACCACCACGAGTCCTGGAACGAACAGTCCTTTCCGCGATCGTCCTGTCGAGGAGAACCTGAAACTGTTCGAGTATATGAACAGCGGCAAGTGTGAGCCTGGGACACTCGTTTTGCGTGCCAAGATCGACATGGCCCATCCGAATATGCTGTTCCGTGATCCGTTGATCTACCGTGTACTGAATATCCCCCATATCCGTACAGGCAACAAGTGGAACGCCTACCCCATGTACGACTTCACCCATGGCCAGAGCGACTATCTGGAGGGGGTCACCCACTCTTGGTGTACACTGGAGTTCGTGGAGCATCGTCCTCTCTATGATCTGTTCGTCACCTGGATGAAAGAGTGGAAGGGTGAAACAGACAACATCGAGGATAACCGTCCCCGCCAGACGGAGTTTAACAAACTGAACCTGAATTACACGCTGATGTCGAAGCGTAACCTTTTGGCATTGGTAAACGAAAAACTCGTCAGCGGTTGGGACGATCCCCGTATGCCGACCATCTGCGGTTTCCGCCGTCGTGGTTACAGTCCTGAGAGTATCGTCAGTTTCATCGACAAGATCGGTTATACGAAAATTGACGCCCTCAATGATATGGCGTTGTTGGAGAGTGCAGTTCGTGACGATCTGAACAGTCGTGCCATCCGTGTGTCAGCCGTCTTGGATCCCGTGAAAGTGGTCATCACCAACTATCCCGAAGGTCAGGTAGAACAGCTTACCGCCGTGAACAATCCTGAGAATGAGGCCGATGGCACACACACCATCGAGTTTAGCCGTGAACTGTGGATCGAGCGCGATGATTTCATGAAAGAGGCCGAAAAGAAGTTCATGCGACTGGCTCCTGGCAAGGAGGTACGCCTGAAGAATGCCTATATCATCCAGTGCAACGAGGATCATCCCTGTGACGAGGATGAGAACGGCAACGTGACCACCATCTACTGCACCTATGATCCAGAGTCGCGCAGTGGTCTGCCTGGCTCTAACCGTAAGATCAAGGGTAAGACGCTCCACTGGGTAAGTTGTGCCCATGCCGTCAAGGCCGAGGTACGTCTCTACGACCGTCTGTGGAAGGTGGAGAACCCACGTGACGAACTGGCCCGTATCCGTGAGGAGCAGAACTGTGACGCCGTGACGGCCATGAAGCAGATCATCAACCCTGATTCACTCAGTGTGATTAAGGACTGTTATATCGAGCCCTACGCTGCTGATATGAAACCGCTGACCTACCTGCAATTCCAGCGTATCGGCTACTTCACGCCTGACTCAGATTCTACACCTAAGAAGCCTGTCTTCAACAAAACGGTGGGACTCAAGGACAGCTGGGCGAAGACAAACAAGTAAATGACAGAAGACCAGGCCTACTTTGAAAGTAAGGGTTTCAGAAAGATTCTGGAACAATATGAGGAGTCGGTACAGGAGGGACATTCCATCTATATGGATGCAGATGACCTGGCTGACATAGCCGATTATTACCAGTATAATGGCAAGCCAGAGGATGCCAACCGTGCCATCGACCTCGCACTGGAGTACAATCCTGAAGCTGTCGGTCCCTTGCTCTATAAAGCTCGTGAGGCCCTATCCCTGCATGACTTCGACACCGCCAGGGAATATGCGGAACAGATTCTGGCCGTTGACCAGCAGGAGGCGCTCTATCTTCAAGGCGAAATCCTGATCAACGAAGGCAAGGTGGAAGAGGCCGATGATTTCTTCCGTGAACAGATGAGGGAAGTGATGTCTGACGAGCAGATGGACTACGTCTATGATGTGGCGAATATCTTCTCTGACTATAATGTGTATGATAAAGCATTTGAGTGGATGACCCGTTCCCAGGGAGACGACTCTGACGATTTTAAGGAACTGATGGCACGTACCCTCTTCGGACTGGGGAAATATAAGGACAGTGAGCGTATCTTCAACGAACTCATCGACCATGACCCCTACTCCATCCGATACTGGAATGCGCTGGCCAGTGCACAGTTTATGAACGAGGACTATAACGCTGCCATTACCAGCAGCGAATATGCCATCGCCATTGACCCGCACGATGCTGAGAGTATCCTCTCCAAAGCAAACAGTCTGTATAGTCTTGGAAATTACGAATGGGCATTGACCTATTTTGAGAGATATTCAGAGGTCATGCCAGAGGATGAATTCGGATTCCTGCATCAAGGAACCTGTTTGATCAACCTTGGGAAGTTCCCCGAAGCCAAACAAGTTCTTGAACAAGCGGAATATCTGGCAGATGACGACTCCCCTTATCTTCCTGAGATCTGTCAGGAACTGGCCTTTGCCTATAGTGAGATGCACAAACCTGAGAGTGCCCTATACTATATTGACAAAACACAGGACATGGACTGTGATCATGTCAATATGGAGATTATCAGAGGACATATCCTTCTGGCAAACCAAAATCCAGAAGAAGCGGAAGAGGCATTCAAAGAAGCCTTGCGTATGTCAGACAATTCCCCAAGGACCATGCTCCGTATCATTGTGTCCTTATACGACAACCGTTATATCAAAACCTCATATCTCCTTCTAAAGAATTTCTTCAGACATGTGGAAAAGGACTGGAATGAGGGTTATTCCTACATGGCGCTATGCTGTATGGACATGAAAAAGACTGACGAATTCCTATCATATCTGAAAATCGCCACCAACAGGAACCCCAAGGAGGCGAAGACCGTTCTTGGCTGTTATTTCCCTGAAGACATGGCCCCTCAGGACTATTACGATTATATGTCAGACAAAATAAATACAGAGAAATGAACTTTATCACAAACATATTAAACAGCTTAGGCTGGTATCCAACGGTATTTATTCTGATGCTATTGGAAAGTACAGTAATCCCTGTTCCTTCGGAATTTGTAGTCACCCCCGCTGCCTACCATGCAGCCAGTGGCTCCCTAAATGTTTTCCTGGTGGTGCTTTTCGCCACACTCGGTGCCGACGTCGGTGCCAGCATCAACTATTTCGCAGCACTCTACGTGGGGCGTCCCGTCGTCTATAAGTTTGCCAACAGTAAATGGGGCAAGATGTGTCTGCTGAATCAGGAGAAGGTCGAAAGAAGTGAGAAATATTTTGACGACCACGGTGTCGCAGCCACCCTGACGGGCCGTTTTGTACCTGTGATTCGCCATCTGATCTCCATTCCTGCGGGATTAGCGAAGATGAACTATGGAAAATTCCTGTTATTCACTACCATCGGTGCTGGTGGATGGCATAGTGTATTGGCTGCCTTAGGATGGTATTTGCATGCCATTGTGCCAGAGGATCAGCTCAACGACAAGATTAGTGAATATGCGGAATACATCAAAATAGTCATCTTTGCCCTGGTTGGCATCGCCGTGATTTACTTCTGTCTGAAAGCCTGGAAGAAGAAAAAGTAAGTTTTTCCCTATAAAATTCTTGTTTCTCAAAGATATTATGTATCTTTGCAGATTATTATTAGCGGTATAAAGATATGGCGAAAACGAACAATCATCTGGTCATTATGGCAGGCGGCATCGGCAGTCGCTTCTGGCCCATGAGCACGACGGAGAATCCAAAGCAGTTTATTGATATTCTCGGTGTTGGTAAGACATTGTTACAGTTGACCGTGGATCGGTTTGAGGATTTTGTCAAGCCAGAAAACATCTGGGTCGTCACCAATCAGAAGTATGCCTCCATTGTCAAGGAACAACTTCCCAACATTCCCGTCCGTAATATCCTGTGCGAGCCATGCCGACGTAATACTGCTCCCTGTATTGCCTACGTGAGTTGGCGCATCAAATCGAAGGATCCGAAAGCAAACATTGTTGTAACCCCCAGTGACCATGTCGTTACAGATAAAGCAGAATTCCAGCGTGTTATCAAAGAATGTACAGTCTTTACAAGTGAGACAGACGCTATTGTTACACTGGGCATGAAGCCCAATCGTCCAGAAACGGGTTATGGTTATATTCAGGCAGATCTTAGTACGAGTTCCCTTCGCAACAAGGAGATATTCAGAGTTGATTCTTTCCGCGAGAAACCTGATCTTGAAACGGCACAAGAATATATCAAGAAAAACAATTTTTTCTGGAATGCAGGCATCTTCATTTGGAACGTAAACACTATCGTCAATGCCTTCCGCGTCTATCAGCCTACCATGGCCAAGATCTTCGAGTCATTGCTCCCCATATATGGAACTGAGAAAGAACAAGAGGAGATTGACCGTATGTTCCCAGAATGTGAAAATATCTCCGTTGACTATGCCATCATGGAGAAGGCAGAGGAGATTTTTGTATGCCCTGCAGATTTCGGCTGGAGCGATCTCGGCACATGGGGTTCGTTGCATGAGCAGAGCAAGAAAGACCTTTATGGCAACGTCTCTATCGGACAGGAGATCAGCATTTTCGAAAGCCACAACTGCATCGTCCACACCACTCAGGAAAAGAAAGTGGTCATCCAGGGCCTTGATGGCTATATCATCGCAGAAAACAATGATACCCTGTTGATCTGTAAACTCTCCGAAGAACAGCGTATCAAACAATTCTCAGGAAATGAATAATTCAAAACGAAATGGATAAAAAAGTTGCTCTCATTACCGGTATCACAGGTCAGGACGGATCATATCTGGCAGAATTCCTCATTGAAAAAGGCTATGAGGTGCATGGTCTGATGCGCCGTTCATCATCCTTCAATACTGCTCGTATCGAACATCTCTATCTTGATGAGTGGGTGCGCGACATGAAGAAGGCACGTTTGGTAAATCTGCATTGGGCCGATATGACAGACTCATCATCGCTGATCCGTGTCATCTCGAAGATTCGTCCTACGGAAATCTATAACCTGGCCGCCCAGAGTCACGTAAAGGTTTCGTTCGACGTTCCAGAATACACCGCCGACACTGATGCTAATGGCGTACTCCGATTATTGGAGGCCGTACGTATCTGTGGTCTGGCCGACACCTGCCGTATCTATCAGGCCTCAACCTCTGAACTTTATGGTAAGGTACAGGAGGTTCCACAATCCGAAACTACGCCTTTCTACCCCCGTTCTCCATACGCTGTGGCCAAACTCTATGGTTTCTGGATCATGAAGAACTATCGTGAGTCGTACAACATGTTCTGCTGCAACGGTATCCTATTTAATCATGAGAGTGAGCGTCGTGGCGAGACCTTCGTAACCAGAAAGATCACCCTTGCTGCAGCCCGTATCGCTCAAGGGTATCAGGACAAGCTCTATCTCGGTAACCTGAATTCACTCCGCGATTGGGGATATGCCAAGGATTATATCGAGTGCATGTGGTTGATTCTTCAGCAACCAGAGCCCGACGACTTCGTGATTGCCACAGGTGAGTACCACACAGTACGTGAGTTTGCTACACTGGCTTTCAAGGAGGCTGGTATCGAACTCGAATGGCGAGGTGACGGTGTTGATGAGAAGGGTTACGACAAAGCCACAGGCAAGTCACTCGTAGAGGTAGATCCGAAGTACTTCCGTCCTGCAGAGGTCGATCAGTTGTTGGGTAATCCCGCCAAGGCGAAAGCCAAACTGGGCTGGAACCCGCAGAAGACATCATTCGAGGATCTCGTGAAAATCATGGTTCGTCACGATATGAAGTTTGTGAAGAAACTATTCATCAAAGCCCATATGGACGATGCTGAGTAAGGAAAGTAAGATATATGTAGCGGGACATCACGGATTAGTGGGTTCCGCTATTTGGAATAACCTCCTTCAGCGAGGCTATACCAATCTGATAGGACGCAGCCACAAAGAGCTTGACCTCACGGATCAGGTGGCTGTTAAGGAGTTCTTCGATAAAGAGCATCCTGATGCTGTAGTTCTTGCAGCAGCCTTCGTAGGTGGTATCATGGCCAATTCACTCTATCGTGCAGACTTCATCATGATGAACATGAAGATTCAGTGCAACGTGATTAGCGAGGCTTATGCACATGGGGTTCAGAAACTACTCTTTTTAGGTAGTACCTGCATTTATCCCAAGAATGCGCCCCAGCCGATGAAAGAGGATTGTCTGCTGACATCGCCCTTGGAATACACTAACGAGGAGTATGCCATCGCCAAGATTGCCGGACTGAAGATGTGCGAGAGCTATAATCTACAGTACGGTACCAACTATATCGCCGTCATGCCTACGAATCTCTACGGCCCCAATGACAACTTCCACTTGGAGAACTCCCACGTGATGCCTGCCATGATGCGTAAGGTATATCTGGCAAAACTCATCCATGATGGTAACTGGGAGGCTATCCGCAAGGATATGGACAAGCGCCCCGTAGAAGGTATCGACGGTTCAGCCACCAACGAGGCCATCGAAGAAGTTTTGGCCAAGTATGGTATATATAATAATAAGGTGGTACTTTGGGGAACAGGCACCCCACTCCGCGAATTCCTTTGGAGTGAGGATATGGCTGATGCCAGTGTTCATGTATTATTGAACGTGAATTTTAGCGATATCATTGGTATCGAGAAGTATTCAAGCGTTCATTATGGTGCTAGTACCGATGGCGCCGTAGATCGCAACCATAGTGCTGGTCGTGGAGGTGCAATCCCCAAGTTAGGCGAGATTCGCAACTGTCACATCAACGTCGGCACAGGTAAAGAGCTCACTATCCGTGAACTATCAGAACTGGTGGTAAAAACCGTTGGCTTTGAGGGTACAGTAGAATTCGATGCCTCCAAGCCCGATGGCACTATGCGAAAACTCATTGATGTTTCGAAGCTCCACTCCCTCGGCTGGATACATAAAGTCGAGATTGAGGATGGCGTGAAGTATCTTTTCCAATGGTATAAAGAATCCCTGCATTAAAGCCGCCCCTTATCAAGGGGCTCTAAAGGTACAAAGACTCCCTCAAATAGTCTATTTGCATAGCTTACAATAAAAAAGCCCGCTCATTGGCGGGCCTTTATATTGATGTATGGTTGCTTTACTTTGCATACAAAGCAACGATTGTCTCGTACTTTTCTTGTTTACCAGAGGTCTGCTTAGGCTCTTCAACCTTCTTACCATACTCATAAACCTGCTCGAAGGTCAGTTTGCCATCCTCGAAGTCCTTACCGATACCGCTGTCGAAGCTGGCGTAGCGAGCCTTCTTCATAGCGGGCAGTTCAGAGTTCTCGAGGATATCGGCAGCATTCATCAGGGCACGTGCCATAGCATCCATTCCACTGATGTGAGCAATGAAGAGGTCCTCAAGGTCAGTCGAGTTACGACGGATCTTGGCGTCGAAGTTGGTACCGCCATTGCCCAGACCACCATTGCGGATGATCTCCAGCATAGCCTGAGTCAACTCGAAGTTGTCAATGGGGAACTGGTCGGTATCCCAGCCGTTCTGAGCATCACCACGGTTAGCGTCGATAGAGCCCAGCATGCCAGCGTCAACAGCACAAGCCAGCTCATGCTCGAAGGTATGGCCAGCCAGTGTAGCGTGGTTCACCTCGATGTTCACCTTGAAGTCCTTATCCAGACCATGAGCCTTCAAGAAACCGATCACGGTCTCGGTATCCACATCATACTGATGCTTAGAGGGCTCCATCGGCTTCGGCTCAATGAGGAACGTACCCTTGAAGCCCTTTGAACGGGCATAGTCGCGAGCCATACCGAGCATCATGGCCATGTGCTCCTTCTCTCGCTTCTGGTCTGTGTTCAGCAGACTCATGTAACCCTCACGTCCGCCCCAGAACACATAGTTGGTACCGCCAAGCTTAATGGTAGCATCGATAGAGTTCTTGATCTGAACGATAGCACGGGCAACCACGTCGAAGTCGGGATTGGTAGAAGCACCGTTGGCATAACGCTTGTTGCCGAACACGTTAGCGGTACCCCAGAGCAACTTGATGTTGGGGAACTGCTTCATCTTCTCCTGGGCATAGTCGGTAATGGCCTTCATGCGCTCCTCGTACTCTGCAATCGTCGGAGCCTCCTCAACGAGGTCAACATCGTGGAAGCAGAAGTACTCGATGCCGAGCTTATCCATAATCTCGAAACCAGCATCCATCTTATCCTTAGCACGCTGTACGGGATCAGCAGCCTTGTCCCACTCATATGAACGAGTCTGACCACCGAACTGATCTGCACTGGCACCGCCCAGTGTGTGCCACCATGCCATAGCGAACTTCAGCCAGTCCTTCATCTTCTTTCCCATCACGACCTTTTCGGGCTCGTAATAGTGGAAAGCCATTACATTCTTACTATCCTTTCCCTCGAAAGGAATCTTACCAGTAAACGGGAAATACTCTTTTGCCATAAGTCTATTTATATTTTATAATGCATTAAATATTCTTTTGGAGCGTCTCTTTCCAAGCAGCGTAGGCAGCAAGGTATTCTGCGCGATGCAGGGCATCTGGCTCAATCACCTGCAGTTTGTCAAGTGTTGCAAATGCCTCATCCGCATTCTTGTAGATACCTGCGCCGATACCAGCACCCTTGGCTGCACCTACAGAACCATCAGTATCATAGAGTTCGATGGTTGCGCCACTCACTCCTGCCAGGGTGTCACGGAACAGAGGACTCAAGAACATATTGGCCTTACCGGCGTGGATCTTCTGGATATCCATACCCATCTGCTGCATGATTTCCATGCCATAGCAGAAGGAGAAGACGATACCCTCCTGCGCTGCACGAACCAGATGAGCCTTGTTATGCTTGTTAAAGTTCAGGCCATTGATTGAACAACCAATCTCCTTATTCTCTAACACACGCTCTGCACCATTTCCGAATGGGACAATCGTCACGCCCTCACTGCCAATAGGTACAGTAGCAGCTAAATCATTCATCTCGGCATAGCCCACATCTGGTGTAATATTACGATGTGTCCAGGCATTCAGGATACCCGTACCATTAATACAGAGCAGCACACCTAGACGCGTCTGTTTTGCAGTATGGTTCACATGAGCAAAGGTATTCACACGGCTCTGTTTGTCGTAGTTCACCTCACCCAATACACCATAGACCACGCCCGAGGTACCAGCTGTAGCGGCAATCTCGCCAGGATTCAGGACATTCAGGGAGAGAGCATTGTTCGGTTGGTCACCACCACGATAGGTAATCGGGGTTCCTGCCTTCAGGCCCAATTCTTCTGCAGCCTCTTTACTTACCACACTCTGCTCAGCGAATGTTGGCACAATATCTGCAATCAAAGAACTGTCGAAGCCATAATACTTCATCAGGAAGTCTGCAACCTGATTTTTCTTGAAGTCCCAGAACATGCCCTCAGATAAACCGCTGACGGTGGTATTAGCTACACCAGAGAGCCGCATAGCAATATAATCACCAGGCAGCATCACCTTATATATATTATTATATAGGTCAGGCTCATTCTCCTTCACCCATGCCAACTTGGCTGCAGTAAAGTTACCCGGAGAGTTCAGCAGATGACTCAAGCACTGGTCAGCACCCAGGTCTTTGAAAGCCTTCTCACCATAAGGAACAGCACGAGAGTCACACCAGATGATAGAAGGACGGAGAGCCTTCAGATTCTTATCAACACATACAAGACCATGCATCTGATAAGAAATACCGATGGCCTTGATTTCATCACCTGTTGCACCTGCCTCAACCATGATTTTCTTCAAACTCAGCTTAGCATTATCCCACCACATCTGAGGATCCTGCTCGGCCCATCCGGCTTTCACAGCCGTAATGGGTGCCTCCTTTTCAGGAAAGAAAGCTGTTGCCACACACTTGCCGCTATCGGCATTCACTAACGATGCCTTCACTGATGAGCTACCGACATCAAAACCTAAAAGATATCTATTTGCCATGTTAATAATAAAAAATCTCAATTTATGCTACTGTTTTCACGCAAATTTCCCCTTTTTTTTCCAAACAACCAACATTTTTTCGAAAAAAAGTGATTTTTTTACAATATTTTGTGTTCAATTAAAATATTTTGTTTACCTTTGCACTTCAGAATAGTACTATTACCGAATTTAATAAATTCATATATGAAGAAAAAAATACTAATACTTGACGACAAAGAGACCATTGCAAAGGTGCTCTCTATCTATCTGATGAGTGACTATGATGTGCAATGGTTACCCGACGGCCTACAAGGCGTCAAATGGCTTCAGGCTGGCAACACACCTGACCTGATTATCTCCGACATCCGTATGCCGGGCATGAGAGGTGATGACTTTCTGGAGTGGATCAAACAGAACGAACTATTCAAGCATATCCCTGTGATTATGCTGTCGAGTGAAGACTCCACCAGTGAGCGTATCCGCCTGCTGGAAATCGGTGCAGAAGACTACATAGTCAAGCCTTTCAACCCCATGGAGTTGAAGATTCGTGTCAAGAAAATAATCCCCTGATGAGATTGATGATATAAAATGATAGGTGTAGTATATCTTGGCAACAACGCGGAAAGCAAAGAACGGCTAAAATACATCCCTGGCCGTCTGGTACAATATGCCGCCAACTACAAAGAGGCAGCAAGCGCTTGTGCCCCGCATGTTCGCAATGAACATTTCATCCTCTTCTACGAGCAGAATGTTCAGGCAGAGGATATCACGGCCATCACCTATCTGAAAAAGAAATGCAAGAACATCTATGTCATCCTGCTCACCCATGATTTGACGATTGATGACAGGAAGATGTACCAGAAGTGCGGTATCAATGACACCATTAATGCCAATGCATCTATTACGGAATTAAACAAGAAGATTCAGTTCATATCTGACCGCGAGGGTATGATGTTCGACGATGCGCCTTCTAAGCACCGTATCCTGCGATTTAAGATTCCTCTCTGGAAGCGTCTTTTCGACATATTCTTCTCCGCATTGGGCATTATCATTCTCTCTCCAGTCTTCATAATCACAGCTATTGCTATCCGGTTGGAGAGCAAGGGACCGATTATCTTCAAATCTAAGCGTGTAGGTACCAACTACACCGTCTTTGATTTCCTGAAGTTCCGCTCTATGTATGCTGATGCCGAGCAGCGTTTGAAGGAAGTGGCTAAGGAAGCCGGCAACCAATATGCCGAAAAGGATGATCAAGAAGAGAAAGATCACCCAAGCGTCATTACCGCTCCTCTTGGTGAAGAAGCCGAGATGTTGATGATGGACATGGGCATGGAGTCTGACATGATGATCAGCGACGAAGAAGTGATGCTGGTCGGCGATGACTTCGTGGTAGCCGAAAGCGACTTTTCCAAGGAGAAGAAAGAAGAGAATGAGAGTGCATTTGTAAAGATAGAAAACGACCCACGCATCACAAAAGTGGGCAAATTCATCCGGAAATATAGTATTGACGAGCTGCCTCAGCTTTTCAATATCCTGAAGGGCGATATGTCTATTGTAGGCAATCGTCCCCTGCCTCTATACGAAGCAGAGAAACTCACCGTAGATTCCAGTATCGACCGTTTTATGGCGCCTGCGGGTCTCACTGGCCTGTGGCAAGTTGAGGAGCGCGGCAAGGGCGGCATGATGTCTGCCGAAGAGCGCAAGCAGCTGGATATCACCTACGGACAGACCTACAATTTTATGTTGGATATGAAAATCATCTTCCGCACCCTGACAGCATTCGTACAAAAAGACAACGTATAAAAGAAATATCAATTTAATCGCAATGAATAAGTTAAAAAGGCTACTATTTATTGTAGCAACCGCAGGAATCAGCACCGCAACTTTCGCACAGTTTGACGAGAGCGGTATTGCTGCAGGATTCTTTGACTCCAGTAAGGATAAGGACATCAACTTCTCGGAGTTCCACCTGCCACCATTGGCTATTTTGCTTGAAAATGCTAAAGCTAATCCAGAGATTATGACCTTGGAAAAAGCCAGACAGATTGCACAGGCAGAAGTAGCGAAACAGAAAAGGCACATTTTCTCATACGTCCGTGGTCATGCCAGCTACAGTTATGGTATGGCAGATATGTGGGGAAATAACAGTTCCTCTTATAACCAGACCATTTACCAATTTCAAGGTACAGAACAAAGTTATTGGAATGTGGGTGTCAATTTGTCGGTTCCTTTGGAAGATATTCTTGACTTAAGTGCAGCAGTCAAGCGCAAGAAGTTGGAGGTTGACCAAGCTGTGATTGCCAAAGATATTGCTTATGATCAGTTAAAACTCAAAATCGCAACTCTCTATATAACGATTACTAACAACTTAGTAACTTTGAAGTCGTTGGGAGAATCTGCAGCTGCTTATCAGGGAGCAGGCGCATTAAATCGTGAAGAATTTGAGAATGGTAATATGAATATTGAAGATTTCGCATATACAAAGTTACATGAAAGTGGTCAGGTAGCCAGTTATCAATCTCTTCAAACAACTATCACGACAGACATCATTACCCTTGAGATTCTGACCCATACCCCCATCATCACCAATTCCACAACGGAAATCACACTTGATACTGCTGTCAACAAATCTGAGAAAGAAATTGCTAAAGAAAACAAGGCAGTTGAGAAGCGTATCAAGAAAGCCGTTGAAGAAAGTGACAAGAAAGTAAAGGCTTTAGAAAAGGCTGAAAAGAAAGCAGAGAAAGCTGCTGCAAAGGCTGCTAAGAATACTAAATAATCAATTAAAAGATAAGAGTTATGGATTTATTTAGATATATAGTAAGGTTCCTATACAAGATTCGTTGGTATTTAATCATTTTACCACTCATTGCTTTAGTGGTGGCATGGTTTATGACACGCAATATGGAGCGTGTCTATGATGCAAACACGACCATTTATACAGGTATGATCACCGCCTACAATATTGAAGGCGGTAGTGGAGCTGCTGGTGGAAATGCCAAAGCAAATATGACCAACCTCATGCTGCTCATTACCACGGATGTAACGATTCATGAAGTTTCTCTTCGTTTGTTTGCCCGTTGTATGATGTATGGTAATGTCAATAAAGACAATAACTATATTTCAGCAGAGCATTTCCGTCAGTTGAATAATAGCGTACCTGCAGATGTTAAGGCCCTGATTAACCACAACAGTGAGAATGCCACGTATGCAAATTTAAAAGCATACGAGCGTCCTTCCCAAGACAACTATATCTTTGGTTTGGTTAATTACCACAAATGGTTTGGTATCAATAACATCACAGCCAGATTGAAAGTCTTGCAACTTAATAATAGCGATATTATTGACATCGGTTATTCATCCAATGATGCTGGTATCACTTATAATACGCTAGACATCCTGAATGATGTATTTGCCCGTCAATATGCCCAGTTGCGTTATGGTGAAACCAATAATGTGATTAAGTTCTTTGAGCGCGAGGTGGCTCGTCTCTATCGAATTCTGACAGGAGCAGAAGATGATCTCATCCGTTATAATGTTGAGAAGCGCATTATCAATTACGGTGAGCAAACCAAGATGGTGGCAAGCATGGATGCGAGTCAGCAGACATCAGACAATGCTTTGCTGAAAAACCAAGCCACCACACGTGCGCTGATGGATTATTTGGAACGTCAATTAGGAGACCGTGCCAAAATCATCCGAGCTAATAAAGACTTCACGAACCAAGTTACAGACATATCACGTATACAGTCTCGTATCTCCAATCTTCGATTAATGAGCAGCGAAGGAGGTGGAAGTGGTGTTGAGTCTCAACTTGAGTTGGCCAAAGCGGAACGAATGCTACAAAATGCCACAGAAAATGTACGTGGATTGGTAAAAGACATCGAAGCCGGCACATATAGTACAGAAACTGGAGTAAGAGCCAACGACATGATTAGCCGTTGGTTGGATCAGGTATTGCTGTTGGAAAAAACGAAAGCAGAGTTAGGAGCCCAAGATGTTATGCGTGAGAAATTGGACAAACAGATTCTCTACTATGCTCCTATTGGTGCCACTATTGCCCGAAAAGATCGTCATATCAGTTTTATTGAAGGCAACTACATGGAGATGTTAAAGGCGCTGAATTCAGCTCGTTTGCGCCAAAAGAATTTGCAAATGACAACGGCTACTCTCCGTGTGCTGAATCCACCATTGTTCCCCATGAATGCCCAGCCCACCAACCGAATGATGATTTTGCTCGGTGCGTTCATGCTTACATTCCTGTTGACCGCCTTGTACTTCTTCATCATCGAATTGTTGGATCGTACCCTTCGTGACCGCATGCGCTCTGAGCGTATCACCAAGATTCCAGTGATGGGATGTTTCCCGAAGGAAAGTACACTGCGCTATCGCCGTTTCAACAAGACGATTGCCGACATGGCTATGCGTCAGTTGAGTAAGGCCCTTCTCCCCCACTTTAAGGAGGGACAGCAGAACGTACTCAATCTGATTTCCACGGATGCTGCCAACGGTAAGAGTTATCTGGCCCAGGAACTCGAGAATTACTGGATTTCTATTGGATTGCAGGTTCGTCGTCTGACTTACGATGAGGACTTCCTCGCAGAAGACAGCCGTTTCATCATGGCCAAAGACATCAAGGACATCTGTCCTGATATTCTGCCCAACGAGATTGCCATTATAGAATACCCCAACCTGGATGACCATTCCATTCCTCCTGCATTGTTGAACATGGGAACTGTCAACCTGATGGTGACCCGTGCTAACCGCACATGGAAGGATGTGGATCAGAAAGCCCTGAAAGAACTTCAGTCACAGTTAGAGAATAAAGACACGCTCTATATGTACCTGACAGAGGCTCAGCGCTATGCCGTTGAGGAATTTGTTGGTCAATTGCCGCCATATACTAAATTCAACAATTTCGTATATCGCATATCTCAAATGGGTCTGACGGCAGTAGAGAATAGTCATGCAAAATAAATAAGACATGGCAAGAGTATATTCTAATCGCTTATCAGAATACTCACGAGAAAACGGAGGAAGAGCCCTGTTGCTCTTTCTCCTGTTTTTACTGGCCATCTATGAGTTTGTTACGGCAGGCTTTTCTGCTTTTGCAATGGTCTGCATGTTGCCGTTTCTTGTTCTGTTTATTTATGCCGCCTTTACATGGAGGATGTTCACATTCTGGATATTGGTAGTAGTAAACTATTTCCTCCAATGGAAAGAAATCACGCTTCCATTCCCCATGTCGCTTCCAAATGAATTGTTGGAGATAATATTGTTGGCTATTGCGGTCATTGATTCCAGACAAAATCCGCATTTTGAGAGAGCAGGGAATCTGATGCTTTTAGCATTGATTATATGGTGCGGATTCTGCACTTTAGAAGTCTTAAATGACACCTGCAATTTGGGAATCAACGTTGAAGCATGGTTCACGGGAGCACGCATGATGGCGTACCAGTTATTATATGCTTTCTTGGTATTTTCCATATACATATCTTCACCAAAGGAATTAAGAAGGTATCTGTATATATGGGCTTGCCTATCACTATTTTCTGCGATCTGGACCTATAAACAACAGAATATTGGACTTACACAAACCGAAGCCAATTTCTTAGTAGGATCAAGGACACACGTCATTCAAGGTGGTACCCTCATCCGTTATTGGTCAACATTCAGTGATGCTGCAAACTATGGTTGTAACGCTGCAGCCGCCGGAGTCGCATTTCTCATTTTCGGCATCACTTCAAAACGTAACTTCGACAGATTGTTTTTTCTCTTAGTAGGAATATTTGTTGTTAAGAGCATGTTCGCCTCAGGAACACGAACGGGTATCTTCTGCTTGTTTGCTGGTTTTGCACTATATCTTGTGTTGTCAAAATCCATTAAGATTATGATTCCTGCCGCCATTGTCGGTTTCCTGTTTTATGCTTTCTTAGCCTTCACCAATATAGCGAATGGCAACCAACAAATCCGACGAATGCGTTCCGCCTTTGGTAAGAAAGATGCATCAGCAGATGTCCGAACTATCAACCAAGAAACGATGAAGAAATATATGGTTGATGCACCATGGGGGATAGGCATAGGAATGGGTAGCAAAGAAGTTCCTTCAAACAATAAATTTAGAAAGATGTCAACCATCCCTCCTGACTCTGAATATGTATATATTTGGCTGAGAACAGGTATTATAGGTATTACCATCTTTATTATTTGCACAATGATGATGCTGGGAGGAGCTTGTTGGGTCGTATTCTTTAAGCTGAAAAATCCTACGCTAAGAGGCGTTGGCGGAGGACTCTGTAGTGCATTTATTGCCATACAGTTAGGAGGCTATGCCAATCAGGTTTTGATGCAATTCCCAAATGGTTTGATCTTTTATGGTGGCCTGGCCATTGTATATGTTCTCCCCTATATAGAACCTGCCTGGATTGAAATGGAAAAAGAGGAACAGGCAAAAAAAGAAGAGCGTAAACGTTTAAAACTGGAAAAGAAACTTGCATCCAGAGTGTGAATTATCCATCATCACCATCAATTATAACGGGCTGAAAGACACCTGTGCATTGATTGAGTCCATCCCCTTCAATGACAAAATGGAGGTGATTGTTGTTGATAATGCCTCAAAAAACAACGAAGCATCAGAGATTGAACAAGGATTTCCTTACGTCCAAGTTATTAGAAGCGAAAAGAACCTTGGCTTTGCAGGAGGCAACAACTTAGGTATTCGAGCTGCACATGGCAAATATCTCTTCATTATCAATAACGATACCATATTTAAGGATTTTAAAGTCCAGGCACTCATTGACAGGCTTGAATCATCTCCCTGCATTGGTATTGTCTGCCCGAAGATACGATTTGCCTGGGGGACAAACCTTATTCAGTATGCAGGCTATACTCCTCTCTCAAGAGTAACTGTCAGAAACAGAGCGATTGGTTTCGGAGAGGAAGATCAAGGACAATATGAAATAGCCACCCCCACCCCATACGCCCATGGTGCAGCCATGTTGGTTAAGAGGACGTCCATAGAGAAAGTTGGGTTAATGCCAGAAAACTATTTCCTCTATTATGAGGAATTAGACTGGTCAATGATGTTTACACGTGCCGGCTATCAGATATGGTACGAGCCCCAATGCACTATTTTTCATAAGGAAAGTCAAGCGACTGGCCAAAACAGCCCTTTGCGCACCTATTATATTACACGTAACCGCCTACAACTTGTCAGAAGAAATTGGCAGGGGATAACCAAGTATGTATCATTATGTTATCTTATTTTGATCGTTGCCCCCAAAGATATGCTCAAATTTGCCTTACAAGGGAAATGGGGGCTTTTATGTGTAGTATTGAAAGGTATCAATGGTTTTATATTTAAGAGTTAGAAAAGATGGATCCCTGGTTTTTCATATTTACAATAGATCTGTTATTATTTATACCAATAGCAGGAACTGTTCTATATCTGGGTGTCTTTACCATTGCCTCCCTCTTTGGAAGGAAGAGTGACATTCCTAAGGCCAAAAAACAGAACCGCATTGTCGTACTGATTCCATCCCACAAGCAGGATGATGTTATTGAGCAGACCGTTATATCCATATTAAGTCAGGCCTATCCACAGCGTATGTTTGACGTGACCGTCATATCGGATCACCAAAACGAAATGACCAATATGCGCCTGGCACAATACCCGATCACCCTGCTGACGCCTAACTTTGCAGAAAGTACCAAAGCAAAATCCCTCCAATATGCGATTTTGAACCTTCCTGAGTTCAAAATCTATGATATCGCCCTTATCTTGGATGCGGACAACATCGTAGAGCAAAACTTCCTGCAGAATGTCAATGACGCATTTGAGGTAGCAGCAACCAAAGCCATCCAGTTACACCGTATATCCAAGAACAGAGACACCGCCGCAGCTCGCATGGATGCCATCTTCGAGGAGATCAACAATGCTATCTTCCGTAGAGGGCATATCAATCTGGGTATTTCTTCTGCATTGGCGGGGTCTGGTACAGCCTATGATTTCACATGGTTCAAGACGAATGTGATGAAAGCAAAGTCTGCTGGTGAAGACAAAGAACTTGAAGCATTACTGCTACGGCAGGAATACTTTATAGACTACTTTGACAACATCTATGTCTATGGAGAGAAGAAGCGAACCACGACCAAGCTAAATGAGCAACGCGGTCGATGGGCAGTTCAACAATTCCAGAATCTTGTACGTAATATCAAGTTCTTGCCGGGTGCCATCTTCAGAAAGCAATATGATCTTTCTGACAAAATTATACAATGGATGCTCGTCCCACGTACCACCATGGTCGGTATTATCATGCTCATGAGCATTATTTTGCCGTTTATATACATGACAATTGCCCTAAAATGGTGGCTTCTTGGATCTATTGCTCTGTTTATTTTTGCATTAGCAACTCCTGACTATTTGGTTGACGAGATGTGGGATAAGACTTTCTTACGTTCACCTTTCGTCAGTATATGGAAAATGCTTCACATTAGAATAGGGAACAAGAAAAAATGATTTGGACGGTCATACATATTATTGAAATAACATTATGGTGCATCATCGCATGCTCCGTCATATACGTGGTATTCTTTGCCATCATCTCTTTGTTTTACGACAAAGAGGATCGTGTGGCAAACCATGCGGCTGCATTGAAGAATAAGATGACCAACTTCCTGATTCTCTATCCTGCCTATAATGAAGACCGTGTCATTATCAATGCTGTAGAACAGTTCCTGCTTCAGGAGTACCCCACATCACACTATACCGTAGCCGTTATCTCAGATCACATGAAGCCGGAAACAAATGAGATATTGAGCAGGATGCCCATTACCCTGTTGACCCCGACTTTTGAGAAAAGCTCCAAGGCCAAGGCTATGCAATATGCTATCAATGAAGTACAGGGGAATTTCGACAATGTGGTAATCTTGGATGCCGACAATGTTGTACGTCCAGATTTCTTATCCCAACTTGATGTGCTCTGCACCATCTATGATGCTATCCAGTGCCACCGTTGTGCCAAGAATGCCAATAACGACGTCGCCGTCCTCGACGGAGCCAGCGAGGAAATCAACAATACCATCTTCAGAAAGGCCCACAACCGTCTTGGTCTGTCCTCTGCCCTCATTGGCTCAGGTATGTGCTTCAAATACGACCTGTTCAAGAAGAATGTGTTCGAACTGAAGACTGCAGGTGAAGACCGGGAGATGGAAGCCCTCCTACTCCACGAGGGGGTGTTTATCAAATATGCCCCAGACATCCATGTCTTCGATGAGAAAGTCAGTAGTCAAGATAATTTCCAGCGTCAGCGCATGCGTTGGATGACGGCCCAGGTGCAGAGTCTGTTAAACCAGTTACCCCAAATCCCAAGTGCCATTTTCCACGGCAATATCAATTTTATCGACAAGACATTCCAACAGGCACTCATACCCCGTTCCATCCTGATAGTCCTCCTGGTTGGCATCTCTGTTCTCATGACATTGTTTGCACCCTATTGGTGTGAGAAGTGGTGGATCCTGTTTGGCCTATTGGCTGCTGCACTTTTCATTGCGCTTCCCAGACAATTACGTTTCCGTTCCTTTGCAAAGGTCTTTTCGATTCCTGGACTCGTATTAAGGATGCTGAAGAACGTCCTGCACATGGATCGGAAGAACACCGACTTCATCCATACCACCCACGATAAATAACATGTCCGCTTCTCGTACTAAAAGGACCATTCAGAATTCCAAAGTATCACTGATACTATTTCTGCTACAGGTTTTTGTGGGTTTTTATTCTCGCAAAATATTTCTTGACTATTTAGGCGACGAGGTTATTGGACTCAATACGACATTAGGCAACATCCTGAGTTTTCTCAATCTGGCAGAACTGGGAATCGGCATTGCCATGGCCACATCCCTATATAAACCTATTCACGATGAAGACCATGATGCGATTATTGATATCATCACCGTACAAGGCATACTCTACCGACGAATAGCATTGCTCCTTTGCGGTTTGAGCATCCCCGTTCTTATTGCGTTGCCGTTTATTTTCCCCAATGTGGAGTGCGGTATCATTTATGTTTATGTCGCATACCTTGTTTTTCTAAGCGGTTCCATTTTTAGCTATCTTTGGAACTATCGTCAGGTATTGATCCAGGCAGACCAAAAGAACTTTAAGCTCGATCCATGGATTAACGCCGTGCGCTTTGCCAAGATTTTCCTGCAGATTGCATTACTCTTATACACTCCCTTCGGCATCTGGGGGTGGATTGGTGCAGAGTTTATTGGAAATATTGCTGGCGTATATGCCATCAATTACGTCATGAAAAGGGAGTACCCTTGGTTGCATCAGTCCAAAGAATCAGCCAAAAGTCTATTACAAAGACATAGGATTCTCTTAAAGAAAACCAAACAACTCTTTGTTCATAAGATCGGTGGCTTTGTTCTTACCCAGACCTCCCCACTCGTCATCTATGCTTTTGTCTCTTTGACCATGGTTACTTATTATAGTAATTACATGATGCTCATCGGCTACTGTTCCACCCTTTTAAGAGTAATCTTTAGTGGCATGGGCGCGTCTATTGGCAATCTAATTGCTGAGAATGACAAACGACATACCATGGAAGTATTCTGGGAACTATTCACTTCAAGGATGTGGATAGCAGGAGTCGCCTGCTTTACCCTCTATATCACCATCGGCCCGTTTATCACACTATGGATAGGCAGTAAATACCTTCTTGGTGAAAGTACGTTGTTATTACTAATAGTAACCATGTTTATCGGCACATCGCGTTCGGTCATCGATTCCTTCAGGGAGGCTTATCAACTATTCGGTGATATATGGGCACCAATTGCTGAAGCCTGTCTCAACTTAGGTGGTTCTATTCTTTTCGGTTACCTTTGGGGACTAAATGGTGTGCTTCTTGGCGTCAACCTAAGTTTGGTTTTAATTATCCTGCTTTGGAAGCCATATTACACGTTCCGTTATGGTATGAAATCGTCTGTGATTCCCTATTTTATACAATATGCACTACATCTGGCTGTATTACTCGTGGGAGCCTTCATTGCAAAGTATGCCATGAGTCTGATCAACTACGGAGAGAGCAATCTTATTGCAACAGGTGCTGCCATCATATTTGGTCTGTCGGTGTATATCATCACAACCTATGTGATTCTCATGTCATGTACGAAAGGTATGCGAATGTTTACAACTCGAATCAAAAACATATTAGCCCATAGAATATGAAAGTAAGCATTATCATCCCAGTCTATAATGTCGCACCATATATCAAGAGATGCCTCCAGTCTGTTGTTGAGCAGACCTATACAGACTTGGAATGCATATTGGTCGATGATTGTGGAAGTGACAACAGTATAGACCTTGCTCAGGACTTCATCAATGACTATAAGGGGGATATAGCCTTCACTATCCTGCATCACGAGAAGAATAAGGGGCAGGCCGCAGCAAGAAATACGGGTTTAAAATATGCCAAAGGAGAATATGTCTATTTCCTTGATAGTGATGATGCTATCACAACTGACTGCATAGAAGTGTTGACTTCATTGGTCATGAAGTACCCTGACGCGGCCTTTGCCCAAGGAAACTACCTTGATAAAGAAGGTAATATCTGCAAATATGGCTGGGGCAGCCACTTACCAGAATACTGCGACAAGCATGATGAATTAGAAGAGTATATACTTTCCACGGTTGTCACAAGTGCATGTAATAAAGTCATTAAGAAATCATTTCTTACAGAACACCAGCTATACTTTCCAGAAGGTATTATACATGAGGATATGTACTGGAGTTTCTTTCTGGCAAATCATACGAAGTCAGCGTCTTTTGACAATAAGGGTACTTACATCTATTATATCAATGACAATAGTACGATGACCTCTATTTCGAGTCAGGCAAGGATCAAAAGATACACCTCACGTCTCTATGCTTCAGAGGCATTCTGTGCTGATTTGGACAAAGAGGGGAAATCCTCCAGACGCCAACGCCATTACATTGCCGGTAACCTCACGTGTGCCATGATAGAGGTTGCAGCCCTTCATTCTCTTAAGCATTGGCGTGTATTCTGGCGACATGTCAGAAAGTTATACGCCAGCCATACCAGACTGACGTTCTGGCAGCATCTCCTTTTCTTCTTCTTAATGCCTCCACTCTGTTTCCCCATAGGCATCAAAGCATGGTACTGGAGAGTACAACGCTATGTCGTCAATAATATTTGATTCCCCAAAAGGTGTTATGAAAAAGATCGTCCTCATATTCCCCTATTTTGGAATTCTCCCTCCACAATACCCTGCATGGCGAGCCACGGCCCTTTGCAATCCTACCATTGACTTCATGTTTTTTACAGATGCCGACGTAGGACCTGCAGAGAATATCATCGTGCACAAGATGCCGTTTAGCGACTTCCAGAAGATCGTCCAGCATGCATTCGACTTTCAGATTGCACTCAACCGTCCATATAAACTCTGCGAGTTCAAACAGGCATACGGATATGTTCTGCAAGATTACATCCAAGGGTATGACTTTTGGGGATATGGTGACTTGGATCTAGTCTATGGAAATATCCGTGCGTTCCTCACTGACAGTGTACTGGAGCACAAGTTCTTGTTAGGCTGGGGGCACCTGACCCTGTTACATAACGATGAGGATGCCAATACATACTTCATGAAACCTGTCACGGGCTATCAGAACTATCAAGACGCCTTCACCACAACACAGATTACATACTTCGACGAATACGGCTATAAAGGCTGCAGCGACAAGTGGCGTGACTGCCGTCCTGAGGACTGTTGGTTGGAATGGCCTTTCGACAATGCCTCCAAGCCCAAGCAGTCCTACCATTTCATTAGCCAGACCAGAGGATGGAAACAAGTGATTTTTGAGCACGTTGACAATAAACTCTATATGTTACGATTCCATCATGGCCAACTGGAAAAGAAAGAATCGCTCTATGCCCATTTCCAGCATCGGGGATTCATGAAGGATCGCGTCACTGACTACAATCATTTTTTGGTTACACCCAGGGCCATCATCGATTATCCCAAACGACTCGTGAACATCCGACTTCGTTTCTATTGCCGAAACCGTTCATTGATGACAAAGTATTATCAATGGAAAGATCGCATCATCTGGAAATTTGGCAAGAGCAGAATGAAATAAAAATGTATTGTAAATGAAAATAGCAATTTTGACCTGTGGAATCCTGCCGATCCCAGCAGTACAAGGAGGAGCAGTCGAGAATCTGATTGATTTCTATATGGAGTATAATGACCAAAAGAAATTGCACGAGATGACTGTATATAGCCCATGGGATCCAAAAGTGAAAAAGCATCCGGCCCTTTCCTCTGAGGTTAATCACTACATCTATATTGACGTTACAAGCCTTAAGTCCAGAATAGCAAGAAGACTATACAAATACTTTCATTCTGACGAGTATTATAATCATTTTATTGAGTATTACTTCGAAAAGATATATGCCAACCTCAAGCATCAAGACTACGACTATATTGTCTTAGAGAATTGTCCAGGTTATGCCTATAAACTATCTCAAAGAGGTTACCACAACCTTATATTGCATCTGCATAATGAGTTGCTTCATTCAAAATCGCGTTATCACGATGAAATATTCAACGGCCTCACAAAGATTCTAACCGTTTCTGACTATATTAAAGGAAGGGTTTCTACCATTCAGCCAAGTAACAAGATACAGACTGTTTACAATGGTATCGATCTAAAAAGATTCTCCCCAAATAAAACATCCTCAATAAACCGCAAGTCATTAGGTTTTTCCGAGAAAGACTTTATCATGGTATATAGCGGAAGGATTAATAAAGACAAAGGCGTTTCTGAATTAATAGATGCCATGTTATTGTTAAAAGACCACCCCGATATTAAACTCATGATTATTGGCGGTACATTCTTTGGCAATACCAATGAAGATGATGTATTTGTGAACGCTCTGAAAGACAAGGCAAAAAAGATTGAAGATAGAATCATATTTACAGGGTTTCTTCCCTATGACAAGATGCCTGATTATTTACGACTTGCAAACATCGCCGTTATTCCCTCAATATGGAATGATCCATTCCCAACTACAGAATTAGAAGCCCAGGCTATGGGGCTTCCTATCATTACAACCCTTCGTGGTGGGATCCCTGAAGAAGTTTCTGAGGAGAATGCCATCTTACTTGAAACAGATGAGCACTTCGTTGACAATCTTGCTTCTGCCATTCTCGAACTCTATAGGCATCCTGAAAAGAGGGAAATGATGGCAAGTAGTTCCCTGAAGCGCTCCAGCCTCTTTGAAAAGGATTCTTTTGCAAAAAGATTCATCGAGGCAATAGAAGCACGAGAGTGACTAATCATCATGATAAATCAAGTCAACTTCTCTACCCAAATACTTGTATCTATAGTCAGAATCGTTACAGGTGTACATAGCGAACTTAACCCCAAGTACCCTCTTAAAGAGTCGTAACATATACATATTCTCTTTACCATACTCGATGGTCATCCAGTGGTATGGCCATTCTCCATTTATATGCAGGCATTTAAGAAGAAACTGTTTGTAAATCCAATTCTTATTGTAACGGTTTATATTCAGCATTGGTGTATAGCCCGCAGATTTAAGGTTTTCATATTCTTCTGCAAACCAGCACTCCACCATCATACGATGGCGGTGTCGGGCAAAATATCTATCTAACAATTCCGGGTTGGTTATATTATCAGTCACAAGAATAAAGGATAAAGAATCCATGAGCGTCGCAACATTTTCTGCAGTTAGGGTCGTGTACTTTCCATACAGCCTCAGATCCGTAAAATCTTTCTTCGACATAGGGTATTGAGGCCTATGACAAGAATCTGCATAAACATTTTCCCACCTGTGCACACAGACAAGTTCACTATCAGAAGTAAGAGAAAAATCAAGTTCAATATATTTAGAGCCATTACTAATTGAATTCAAAACGGCTTCTTTGCTATTTGTATAGACATGGCCATCAATCGCTCCACCTGCATGAGCAATCAACTTTGTTGAGGCGTATTCCCCTGATATGGGTTTCAACAAAGCTATAGTTATAGCTATTCCTACGCATAAGAATATAAGAATACAAGCAAATAACAATACCCGCTTTAAATGTTTACAGCCCTTACTCATCGAAATATTTGTCGTTTAAGTATTCTTCGAAATAGTCACTCTTGATGATCCATTCAGAAACATCCCATTTCATTTCTTTTGCCGTATAGTTGGGTGACAATAGCGACTGCCCGAGTCCAGACCATCGACTCCTGATACCCATTATATCCAAAAGGGTAGGATAAACATCTACCTGCTGGCAAACACCTTTCCATCTTTCTCTTCCCCCACCATTCACGACGTAAAACGGGATGCTCATACTGATATCCGGGACTTCACTGAGATGAACATGATGGTCAGAAGCAATCACGATCAGACTACGGTCATACAAACCCTTCGACTTCAGATATTGGAAATATCTGGCAATCTGTGTATCTGTATAATGACAGGCATTAAGATAACAAGCCAACTCTTCAGAGACAGAATCCTCTTTAATCAAGAATGAGGGGTCTATCTGCTCTGTATATGGCATATGCATTGAGATGGTCAATACCATCGAGAAAAATGGTTCCTTACTTTTCTCATCTTGTTCCATAGCCAACTGAAAAACTTGCTGGTCATTCAGATTAGCATCATGATCACCCGCCAAGTCCCTGCTTGAATAGAGATTGTCGAACCCATATTGCTGACACATCTTATCCTGATTCCACATAGACGCCGCCGTAGGGATTACCATTCTTGACGGGATTCCGAATAGTTTTGGTAAACCTGGTAATGTCAAGTCCTTAACCGTTGAGACTGTGATTACAGATCGTAAAGGCAACAATCCTGTAAGATATATAAACTGTCCGTCTGAAGATTCTCCGACAGTGATGTTTGCAGTCATGCTACCATTATAATACGTTGCCGAATCCCGCTTCAAGGCATTCAGGAAAGGAGTAACCTCACGCCCTCCGACATACATGTCAGACACGAAGGACATATAGGATTCTACCAATATGAATATAACATTGGTGGGAGGCTGACTATTTTGATCCAAACATCTGTTTCGATTCGATTCTTCAATAGTTTCTGTGATAATATCTTCCTGTTTCTTATCAAGTTTTAGATTTCCTTGCATCTTGTCATATACCTCTAAGGCGAGCATGCGCGACGACCCTCTACGGAATGTAGCCGTGACAGGATCACAAAGCGCCAAATGCATTCCTTTCTGATTAAGATTCAACTTGTATGTATAATAAGGCCAGAACTTATATCCAGGCAATGCCATACAATAGACAGCGAGAGAACCAAGTATTACAAAAACCAGAATAACATTCAGGAACAGGATGTTTCTTACAACATGCTTCGGTCGTTTGTCAGACATCCTCCGGATGATATAATACAAGAACAGAAACAGCGATAGAGGATAAAACAGATCAAGCCATTCCAGTTTGTCAATGACACATCTGATGATAAGACTATCAAAGAGTGTTCCACCCTGACCGATTGATGAAAGAGACAGATAATGGTAAAAAAAACGAGAATATACCACATTGGCGAAAGACCAAAGCGATGTGGCAATAACACAACCCATCCACGTCATTCTCCATCGTCGCCCTGAAAACAAATAAAAAAGTAAGAAGAACACGCTAACGTCCAATCCAACCCCACAAAGGTTATCAACAAACGCTGTTCCATCTGGTACTCCTTCCAACTGACCCGTCAGATAAAACACATAGTGCATGAATAAAAGATTCACTACACAAAACAGGAATGGCAACCACGGCCTATTCAATCTTGTCATAAAGAACAAATCTTATTGCACTTCTGGCAACTTGATTCTGTCGCCTATCATTTTATGGAACTCCATGGTGAAGTGATTGTTCATGCCTGAGAAGGCCGTGAACGTCATCTCACCGAAATAGATCTTGCCCTTCACATTATAAAGATCAATGCGCACCTGCGGGAAGCCCTCACTGATCTTCTCCGCGATTTCTATCATCTTCTCCAGATTCTCCGGACGCGGCACGGGCCTGTATTCCACACCAGGATCAGCCAGATACTGGTGCATGGGCTGCCATGTATGGATATCGTACAGGTCATAGACGGTCTTTCCTCCCCCACTGCCACTATCCAGATGCCTGTCGTAGCAGACAAAGTCATACTGTGCCTTGCCGTCGATACACCTGATCTTATGATCGACGGTTGTCTCTGAGGAGAACGCCTCCGTATTGTCCATCTCGATCAGACTCTCTGCCATCACACGCGGTTTGATCGCAGTATAATGGGGCTCACATGAAGCATAGCCATATCGTACATCCAGGTGCTTCTGCAGGAAATCCAGAACCTCCTGCTTGTTCATCTTGCTCTTGTCGCGGACGATCACCGTACTGCCACAGTCATGGGTACATTTCAGCACGAACTTATCAGGCAGTTTGTCGAATTCAATATCCGCTGCACGGTCCCAAACGCCATAGCATTCCGTGAGGATATCTTTGAGTCCGAGACTCTCGATATGCTTGCGCACCTCATACTTATCGGTATATTCCGTCCATTTCGAGGTGTCCGTCATCACAGCCATCCACGTGACTTTCTCATTCAGCGTCCGTGGGTTCTTCCAAGGGAACTTCTCCCTGTAGTAACGGTTCCACTTCATCTCAAAGGCCTTCTTAGGATTGGCATCGACAATCTCTCGGAATTTATCCGTAAATTCAATATTATGGATAAAATACAAAGCCTTGAGTGACCGTATGGGATGCAGGATGGACTTGATCCTCAACCGAGTTTTATAGGACAGATTACACATATTTATAGACTTTATTTGATTGGTAGTTATTATCTAATTGCAAAGATAAGCCAAATTATTGATATTTCCAAACAATTACAGACAATTCTGTCTAAACACGCTGGAAAAAACACTCTGAATGCCTCAAGGAAATGTCCCAGGCCTTGGGACGTTTCTAACTCAGTCCTTTTCAGATGATAAGTGGCCCTTAATTTTTGTCCCAGGCCTTGGGACAAACCTATGGCAGTCTGCGGAAATCAAAAACCTCCACGAATTGGGTGAAGAAGCCCTCCGTTGGACAGCCATACGACTCCAGAAGCCTCAAGATCCACTGTTGCTGTTCTGGAGACAACAGTCTTTCGCCGTCCCTGTACCGATAATAGGATCCTTTGCTGCCAAGATATTCCGTTATCCTCAGACGAATAGTCTTACGTATGGCGCGGGCACGAACCTTACTAGATAAATTACTAAAACCTCGGGCCATCTTCAGCCGCTCTGGCTTCACATAACAGGGGCACTCGCCATCCTTCATAGCCTGTGGCATCACACTGGGCCACGTCTTCACCTCATCAGGAATCTGCTTAAATGCCTGATGACGAAGACATTCTCCCGATCTCGGACAGTCGGTTTGGGCACAGACAGCCCACCACTCTGGTATTTCCTTAAACTCTATCATATTATTTACGTTTTCTTCCAACTATCTCAGGCAGATATTTGTTTGCCAGAAGACTAAATGCGAGGCAACATACACATGCGAAACAAGTTCCCATAACAGCCACGACAGGATAAAAGAGGCCAAAATCCAAACCTGATATTGACAACAGTTTCCTAAAAGCAGACAGTCCATAGTCATGAAGCATGTAAATCGCCAGCGTATTCTGTCCCACAAGCACAATCCATTGGGGTATCTGTTTTACATGAGAGAACAAAGTAAAAGCCAGGAGGATTCCAAGAATAATCATGCCCCATGTCAACGGTATGAAATAATAGCGGTTCCATTTAACATCATAGAATTCACCCGGATACAAATACATAAAGACGACTCCCATCACAACAAACAACATGGAGAACCAAATCATGTATTTCCTCACCACTGTTACCAAAGATGCCTCATACTTGCGGATAAGCAGACCTAAGACAAAAAGCCACAATATAGCCATACCACGGTTTATCATGGCCTCATTAAGCCATCCAAACCTAAAGCACAAAAGGCCGGATGCAGAAACCAATAAACCAAGGACTATAACCATCTTTTCGTTATTCTTGGCAACCTTATAAATATAATACCATAATATCTCACCTATGATCAAGGCATTCATAAACCAATAGGATGTTCCTGACAACAAAAGCGGCAACTTCCATGATATATTATAATAAGGAAACAATCCCAAGATAAACCATGGGATGACCAGTCTCAAGAAGATATGCTTAAAGAATTCAAGATCACTCTTCTTGGGTTTAAACAGATAACCTGAAATCGTGAAGAACAAAGCAACATTGATGGGGCTAAGGAACACGAAGTAAGCCGTATAATCCGTCTTGCTTTCAGCCAATAGGCAATGGCCATAGACCACAACAATCATTGAAAGGCCTCGAAGTGCATCAATATATTGTTTTCTCTGAGGCAACACTGAGCCACTTAGATAATCAGTATGATTCATATTATTCCTTGTTGTTATTCATTTGCCTGTTTCTCAGCCAACCTTCCAGATCATCCAGCATCTGCTGATGGTAGGTGAAGGAAAGACTATATCCCCAGCCATGTCCTCCTGAGGGATATACATGAAGTTCGACAGGACGGTTCTTGGCACGCATCTCTTCCTGAAAACGGATTGAATGCCGAGGTTTCACTTCAGGATCATCACTCGACAAGGTAATAAAAGCAGGAGGTGTCTGATCTGAAACATGTAATTCATTGCTGTACCGATACACTAATTCCTCAGAGGCATTCTCCCCAAACAGATGATAATACGAGTCCCTATGGACCAACTCCTTTGTCATGGAAATGACGGGGTAGAACAAAATACCGAAGTCTGGACGGACGGACGCGCTGTCACTTACCATCAGGAATGATGCCAGATGGCCACCAGCAGAGAAGCCCATGACACCTACATTGTTTCTGTCATAGTTCCACTCCTCTGCACGTGCTCTCATCAACTGGACGGCTTCTGCTCCATCAACCATTGGAATCCGATGGTCGTGATTGGGCAATCTATAATCCAACACGGCCACTGTATATCCATGACAATAATAGAACGGAAACCACCAGTAGCCTTCATACCATTTCTTCACACTGCCATACCCACCACCTGGGAATAAGATGACGGCACCATGGGTTTGGTTATCCTTGGGGGCGGGCAAGACAGACAAGACAGCACCATGAGGCAACTCAACACGAACAATCAGTGTCTCGACCACGGCGACACACACAATGATGATGGTGAGGATTATAAGGAATGTATAGATTAAAACTTTCTTCATATTTCAACATTTAGAGGATTTATCCACCGATGGTCCACTTCAAACACTTATATTTATTAAAGATGTATGACAACAACATCGGTGGGAAGAAACCGATAACAAACAAGACGAATGGGCCAATGCCCCAGTGCACTCTAAACCACTGGTTGAGGACTGGTGTCGTGAACACAGTGTCCATAAACATCTGATTAAAGATATAGAGTCCCATGCTGAGGCGTTCTATCTCCAGAACGATCTTTCGAGTTCGGTCTTTCATCGTGCTCTTACTCAGAATGATCAGCAGATCGATACAGACGACGTATGCAAAGATGGTCCTAAACATGAGTACAAAACTGAAAGGCAATGGGAAGGGATACCACACAAAAACAAACACACCCAACAAGGCGAAAGGCAAAGTGATATATGCCCAGTTAGGCAGCATCCAACCCACACGCAATTTGGCACAAAGATAGCCGATCATGAAGGCAGGGAAATAGTATAATATCTTGTTGATACACAGGAAGTCGCCTGCATATACGAAATTGACGAAGACGAGTCCGATGATATAGCCTACTACAATGAGAGTTATACCAACCTTACTGTTAAACTTGATTCTTTGGGCATTCAACAACTGAAGAACCACAGTGATCGTAAACACGCCAAACAGCATAAACAGGAACCACAAGTGCCCAATACCATAGAATAACCTGACCCATGTATTCCAGGGCCATATAATGGCCATAGGTATGCCCCAGAAGAAATATGGTATCAACAAACGTCTCGCCTTGATGCGAATCACCTCAGAAGGATGACGGTATTTATTCCTGTAAATATACAAATAGCCATAGAGATACCCAGAGATAAAGACAAACATATTCAAATCTATCACGTCGAGGAAATAGGATATCTTGAACCAGAAAGGAATGTTGATGGCATCCACTTTGGTCCATCTGCCGTTATAGAAGCATAGGCTATGAAACCCAATAATCATAACCATTGCCAGAACACGCATGATTGAAATCTCTTCAAATTTCTTATTCTGTTCCATATTTGGTTCTTATGTTATAATCACGGATGATTTCAGATACGATACAGGAGTCTAACAAGTGGTAACCCTGGCTGTTGAGGTGAGTATGATCCTTCCTATAAATCTTTTCTGAATATTGGTGATTCTGCGGAAGCCAGCGGTCTGCTGGAATAAACAGCACACTGTCGTCCAGTCCGGTCTCTTCCAGCATCTCCTTCAATCCATTGCGGAATGGGGTAATATCATCCTGGATGACGCCAGTGAAAACAGAATAAACGCGATAAAGATAGCCCTGATGTTTCCCGTGTTTTTTCAACCACTCCGTCAAGGCGAAATCAGGTATCTCCATCACGACAGGACGAATATCATTGGCAAGCAGAAGTCTGATAATCAGACGGTAATTACCAGTATAGTATGATACAGGACGCTTTTTCCAGACATCATTGATGCCCACCATGACGATACAGTAGTCCGGATGCGCTTCTAATAGAGGCTGTGTACAGATGGAATCCTCCTGGGTCTGGCTACGAAACATATAATCATAGACATCCTTACTTTTTGCACCAAGTGTCCCTCTGGTCATACATTTAATGGGCTTGGTGGTCAGCCTGCCACCATATTGCTGGAATAAGGTATCACCATTATACATCAGGTGCAGTTCTGCCCAACTGTCACCAATGACAGCCACTCGCAAAGTGTCATCATCGGGATGAGGGCCAACATGGTAGAACGGCAACTCTTCTGCAACGCAGAACTCCCTGTCGATAAACTGATAGACCTGGATACCAGAATATACAAGCACGACAAGTAAGACCAATGACAACAGAATCTTTTTCATATTAACGCTATTTATTCCGACGGACGCCAAAGAGGAACATGGCCAGCCAACTGCTCTTCATCAGCAACTTAGCGACAGATATTGAGACAAAGATGATCGCACAGGCAATCGCGAGATAATACGGGAACTCCAACCACCTGTTCTCTACCACTGGCAGAACTCTCAGCAAGGGGAATAGCAGGAAGAAATGCAACATATAGACCTGCAAGGAATTGACACCCACTGTCGCAAAGACATTCTTCAGGGGTTTGAAACTGGTGGAGAAGACAGAAACCAGGAAACAAAGGCTGAAGAAGTTAGCGGCCATATTTACCACCATAATCCACAGGGAAGCCCTAAAGAAGATCAGGATAAGCACATAGGCCAGAAGATAGATCGGCGTATATTTGGGCACCAAGAACGGTTCGAACTTGTATGAATAATAGCCCATCATGAAGAATGGATAGAAATGCCAATACAACTTGACGCAGAACAGGTGATTAATCAAACCATCGGTAGGTATCATAAAGACGAATATGCTTGCGGCTGCAAAAACGGCAGCATTGACATAGATCGTTTTGACTTTTGTAAGAGAAGAGAGTTTTTTAACAAAAGACAAGGTCACCATCAACTCGAAAAGAACCAGCATAAACCAATAGCCATTCTTATGTTCTTTCGTCCAGAACCCCAACCAATAGAAAGAGTCCCATAGTCCCCAAATAATGTAGAAAGAGAAAAGCGGGAATAACAGTCGTATAACCTTACTCCATATCAATTTCCGGAAGCCATACCTATCCACTGATACATGAGCCAGCAAACCACTGATATACATAAAGACAGGCAACTCCATGGTATCACAGACATTAAAGACCCAAGACCCGTCAGATCGTTTTCCATAATAATACAGATGACCAATCACGATAGACAGCATCGCGAATCCACGCAGGTAGTCGTAAGTTACATTTCTTTTCTTCTCCATATTACTTTGTTTTTAGTTTGTTTCTTTTCTGAAAATCCTTGATGACCTCATAAGCCATACACGAATCCAGGATGTGGTAGCCATCCATATTAATATGCAGCCGGTCATCCAGATAGATCTCTGGGGCGGCCTCAATGCCACCAGGATTCCAAGCCGACATCGGAATGAAAAGGACCTTGTCTTCCAGGCCATATTCCTGAAGCATCTCCTTCATAGCGTCGCGATAGTCCTGAGCACTCTCATAACTTTCGTCAATACCTGTCAGCAATGACAAGGCCTTGAACATCCACTTCCTATATAACAACCTTTTCCCATGGAAATATATCATATCCACATTAGGCATCTCCATGACAACAGGACGAATACCGTTCTTAATCAGCAAGTTCAGCATCAGTCGATAATTCTCCACATAGAAATGACAGGACTTAAACAAACGCCAGTCATTGATTCCTGCCATGATAATACAATAATCCGGATGCTGTTCCATCAACGGCTGCGTACAACGGTCAACATCCCAAACATGTTCCACCGTACGATCGGAGAACATCTCATAATAGACTTCCTTGGTGGTCTTGCCGCTATGGCCTCTCGAGAATGATTTCACAGGGAGGGAAGTGAGCCGCTTGGCATAACGACAGAAGATCGTATCACACTCAAGTGAGGTATGATATTCCGCCCAACTGTCGCCAATCACAGCCACCCGCAAGGTATCGTCGTTTGGATGAGGACCTATATCATATATCGGCAACTCTTCAGAGACAAATAACTCCTTATCGATAAAGAGAAAACCTTTATAGCCCACGAAACCAAGCACGGGAAGAAGGGCCAATGACAACCACAGCCATTTGAGCCTTCTGATCCTTACCAGGATTCTATATACCGTGTATAGCTCCATCAGCCTACCTTATTATATTAATATACCTTTGCCAACCACTCCGAAAGGAAATAGTCATAGACACGATAGCCATTATCGCTCTGAGTGACAAGATCGTTCTTCAGCAGGAGTTTGACTGCTGACTGGACAGAACTGGCAGAATTGAGATTGTATTTCTTGATGAACCTTGAGGAAGTGATATTATGAGCCATGCCCTCTTTCGCAATGGCCTGGAGCACCATTTTCTGCTTAGGCGGGAGGTTCGACAACAGGTCTTTATAACTATTCTCCTGCGTCATTATCACATTGTGCCATGCTACGGGAATTTGCGACTCCAGGCAAGTCTCACCAGAGGGCGTCAGCGCGAAAAGTTCATTCATCATCATCTGGACAAACCATGTATAGCCATCATATTGCTTCCAAACCGTCTCTGTCACAGACTTTTCCACATGCTTGCCGTTTTCTTCAAACATACGGGCAGCAAAATCTGTATAGACTTCCACGGGAATGGGCTCCAAGCCCATACTGATAGCGCTTTGATAAAATGGCTTTGATGGTGAATTAAACATGTTGCTCATCATGTGGCGTTTACTGCCTGAGAAGATGAATTGCGCCCGATGACATTTCTGTATCTTAGTGCGCAACAAAGCCTCCACATTCTTCTCCGCATATTCGCCAATCTGTTGAAACTCGTCGATAGCAATGATACAAGGCTTATCTGCCTCGTTGATATAGGCAAATATCTCGTCGAGCGTGGTCTGCGGAGCCTGAATGTCTCCAAGACCAAGGTCGAAAGTAGGATTCCCTGATAACGAGTCCAATTTGAAACCTATACGGAAAGACGAAATAACCTGAAAGAACTTCTCTTTCCAGACAGTCGTCTGTGGCTTCAATTGCTCATAGATCTCCTTGCCTAAGGTATAGACAAATTCTGCCAAGGAAGTCGTAGCATAGATATCAACGAAGAACACGTGATAACGTTCCTTGATATCCTGCTGACTGAAAAAATGCTGGATAAGCCCTGACTTTCCGATACGACGGGGCGAGATTAATGCCACATCGCGACCATTAGATATCTGTTTGCGTAGGAATTCTGTTTCTTCAAACCTGTCACAGAAATATCTTTTAGACAGATATTTGCCAACCACAAAAGGATTATTTACACTCATTTCTTCCATAGGTTTGCCATTTTTATTGCAAATGTAATAATTATAGTTACAATAAAAATGATTTTCCTCTATTATTTAGCATATTTTCACAATTATTACCAAAACGGAAAATACAAAAATATTTGGTTTTTCGCTAACGAATTCGTACCTTTGCAGCATGATGCATTACATTCATCTGCTACGGCCCCTGCAATGGCTCAAGAACGGATTCGTGTTTGCGCCGATTTTCTTCAGCAGCAATCTGTTGAAGTGGGAGTTCTTATGGCCCACGCTGATCGTCTTCATGGCATTCTGTCTTATCTCCAGCGCCATCTATTGTTTCAACGACCTGCGCGACATGGAGGCAGACCGTCTGCACCCCAAGAAGCGACTGCGACCCATCGCCTCAGGAGCCGTATCCGTCAGGAGCGGCTACGCGATGATGATCATCTGTACCATCGGTGCTTTCGTACTGTTACCATTCGCGCAGAGCGTCAACATGCCTTACCTCTATCTGATTCTGGCGACCTACTGGATCATGAACATCGCCTATTGTTTGTGGCTGAAGCAACTGGCTATCCTCGACGTAACAATCATCGCCATCGGTTTCGTGATGCGCGTGCTCATTGGTGGTCTGACCACGGACATCTGGATCTCGCACTGGCTCGTATTGATGACCTTCCTCGTGACGCTCTTCCTCGCCTTTACCAAGCGTAACGACGACTATCGCATCTACGAACAGACGGGGCTGAAACCCCGAGTCTCCATCACGGGCTACAACAAGACTTTCATCAACGAGGCCACTGCCATCATCGCCGCCGTGACGCTGGTGTGCTATATCATGTACACGATGTCGGAGGAAGTGATTGCCCGCATGGGCACCCGCTATGTCTATCTGACAAGCGGTTGGGTACTGGCGGCCATGCTCCGCTATCTCCAGAACATGATTGTCTTCGGCCTCAGTGGAAGTCCCACAAAATCGCTCGTCAAAGATCATTTCATCCAGTTCTGTATCGTAGGATGGATTGCGTCATTCTTCGTCATCATCTACCTATAATTGCCTAAGGCATATCTAACTGCAAACCAGAAATATGAAAGAGAATTGTTCAATAAATAGTTGGCTGTCAAAAGAAGAATGTGCCACCTTGAGAACTATCGCGATATTGAGTATCGTTGTGCATAATTTTGCACATAAACTACCTGGTGCAGCAGTCGAAAATGAATTTTCCTTTAATATCGAGAACAGCATTAACTTCTCTAACAAAGTATTGTCATCAGACTTCTTGATCCATATTTTCTCTTTCTGGGGTCATCTTGGGGTTCCCATCTTCGTCTTTCTAAGTGCGTACGGTCTTTCATTGAAATATGGAAACGAGGTATCGATCAATCGGAAGCATTTCTTGTTGAGCCATTACAAGAAACTATTCATCCCCCTATTCCTTGGCACCATTGCGTCCTTGGTAATCATGTACTTTGCAGAAGGACATTTTTCCTTCCCAGCCGCCCGCATCGTCACACAATGCACTATGGTCCTAAACCTGATTTACCCTCATGAAGTGAACATCAACCCCGGACCATATTGGTATTTTGGAATGACAATGCAGTTATACGTATTCTACGTATTCTTGGTATATAGGAAATCCATGAAATGGCTATTGGTGCTGATGATAGCCTCACTGGCACTGATGGTTGTTCTGCAAAACGAATATAAGATCTTAGTATGGTTAAAATGTAACTTCATGGGATGGCTACTGCCTTTTGCCATCGGGATATGGTCCTTAAAGAGCGATGTGTTCCATCATCTGTTTTCATACAAAAGCAGTATCGCAACTTTTTTGGTATCTGCCCTCTTCCTTTATTTCTTTGGGAACAATTACTATCTATGGATCCTCATCCCTGCCGTTACCGTCTGCCTGGCCATCAGTTTTATTAAACTGACCCCAATATCTATGTGGAAACCTATCAATGCTGTAGGTACGAATTCCATGTATGTCTTTGTCGTACATCCTCTGGTAAGAGACATCATGCTTCCCCTGGTTCCTGATTTGGGACGATATGGAGCGATGGCGATATATATTGTTTCAACCCTCGTGATCGCCTTCTTCGTATCTCAAAGCGTAAAGATGATTAACGGTCGTATTTCACCCCAAAAAGATAATGTCCTAAGAAAGGACTGAGACGGATGACGTAACTGGCCAACAGGCTCAGTCCCAACACGATAAGTGATACGCCCATAATCACCAAGAATTCAACAAACTGGCTGTCAAGGGCTTTTAACTGATCCGCATAAGTCATCAGGAACCTTGGCAAAAAGAAGTAGTGCAGCAGATAGATATCCAGTGTTCGTGTGCCTACATACTGCAAGGGTCTGGAAAGGTGTAGGCGCTGGAGCCAGGAGGCTAAAAGCCGGAAACAGGTGAACACCATCCACATGCCAGAAATTCCTCCGACATAGAATCTGAATAGTTCGAACCATATATTATCCAAATGCGGTGTCGAGGCGATGACGAAGAAAAGTGCGACAATCATGATGATGACTGCAGGCTTACTTGTCCAATGAATAAACGCCTCAAAATGTCTCCTTACCCAGGCACCGATATAGAAAAACAAGAAGAAACGCCACAAAACGACACTCAGGAAGCCCAGCATATTGACCACCCATGCCTGTATGCCAACAGCCGAAGACTGGATGCCATTATAATACCTGGCATAGCAGAAAGATGCCAAAGCAATCGCTAACGCCAGCCAAGGACTCCACATCCTGCCCAGTCTAGCTATCACCATATACAGGATAAAGAACTCAAAAAGTACAAACGTGAACCAATAGCCACCTTTCAGGGCACCCAGTTGGTGGAAGAACTCTGGCGGCGGAGCCAGCAGAAGCAGGAAAATGAACGTTGGTACGATCTGCACCATGAACTTCTTACAGACCATCTGACGGAAAGGATGATGACATACTGGTTCAAACAACCATCCGCTGATGAAGAAGAAACAGGGTAATCGGAACAGGAAGAATGTAGCATTAAACCCCAACAGAGAGTCACCCAAGCAGAAATGGCAGATATGCGAATACACCACGAGGATCATCGTGAATCCCCGCATTGCGTCGATGTATGCAATCCTCTGTTTCGCCATAGCCACTGCAAAAGTAGTAATTTTTCCAAATAAAAAAAGGAAAATTTGGAAATATCAACTAATATTCGTATTTTTGCAGGAAAATCAAAGATTATAAATATGAGAACTCATAAGAAATTCATCAATTGGACGTTCCTGGGACTGTTTCTGATGTCATTGGTCAATTTGCTGTTCATGCACTACCAGTTACTATTTACCATATCACTGGAGTCACCCCGTCTCATGACGTCTTGTTTTGATAATCTAGTCGCTTGTCTGTTCGATATGACCATCGTGTTTGGACTCGCATGGCTTCTGACTTTCAGGAGACTAAGAGCGGGGCTTACCATTACATTTATCATCACTTTAATCTGGTCGTTCTGTAATGTTCTGTATTCTCGGTTCTTCCACCAGTATATTTTGAGATCCGCCCTTGGACAGACTGGCAATCTGGCTGATGATTATATGATTAACAGTATGATGGCAGGCATCAAGCCTATAGACCTGTTTTATCCCATCATGGCAGTGCTATTCTGCATCTTCTATTTTAAAACCAGGCACACAGACATTAAAACCAGAAGTCTAAAGACTTTCGGCCTTATCTGGTTACTGGCATTTGGCATGGCATCCGTTGTCCATGCCTCATACCTATTCCACCCCAGAAAGACCATTAAAGGAGTGTTGATCCAAACAGTCTATAAATCACCGAAATTAGATGCGATGTGGCCTAACTGGACTGTCTTCCACCGTGGTTCCCTGAGGACTCTTTTTTTAGACCATCTCTTTGAGGGAGGGAAAATAGAACTGACCAAAGAACAAAAGAAAGAGATCGAGGAAGAATATACCGATCACCAACTAAGGGTGACTGGACGGACAGCGCCAGATAGCATCAAGAACATCATCTTCATCCTCGTCGAGTCATATTTATCTGTATCGTCAGATCTCATCGTCGATGGAAAAGAGATCACACCCAACCTAAACCGTCTAAAGCATGACAGCACCGTCTATTACAATGGACACATGCAGCCCAACGTAGCCATCGGAGAATCGTCTGACGGACAGTTGATCTACATGGCCGGACTCCTGCCTCTCCATGCTGAGATTACGGCTACGAGGGCCAAGGGCATTCAGATTTACGGACTACCAGAGCAACTGAAGACCATCAGCCCGAACTCCACCTCATATACACTCATCCCCACCAATCCCACGCTTTGGGAACAACAAGGGATGTCAGATGCATACGGTTTTGAGAAACTCTACTCCACGATTGATTATCAGGCCATCATGAAAGATTTCAAGAATGGCGACTATCTCGATGACGATAAAATATTCTCTTATGCCTCCATATTAGATCAGGAAATATCCAAGCCTTTCTTCTCTTTGATATTGACATTCTCCATGCACCAACCATACGAGGGGTTTGTGGAACACGGATTTCACCTGACGGACAAGAACCTGCCCCAAAACTATAAGAACTATCTGACCAGTTGTCATTATACGGACATACAGATTGGGAAATACTTAGACACGCTGAAGAAAAATGGAATCTATGACAAGAGTCTCATCATCATCGCCGCAGACCACGACGCACGCCCAGAGTACATTGAGATGGAGGGTATTGTCAAGCCAGAGATTCCCATATACATTATTAATGGAGGAATAGACAATACAACCGCATGGACTGGAGAATGTAATCAACTGGATGTCTATACCACCATCTTAGACGTGATGGGTATTGAAAACAAGTGGCGTGGCTTAGGTCATACGCTTCTGAATAAGGATTATAAGAACTCGGTTACAGAAAAGATTCACGAAATCTCAGACATGATTATTTTCAGTGACTATTTCCATGAGAAGCCACTTCAATGAGGGGAAAGGTTATTCTACTCACCATACTCACGATGATGATCATCCTATCGGTGTTGATATGGCATCGATTTCCAATCATAGGTGATGAGTATAACAAACAAACCCTCTATGTCGGTATTCTGGACACGTGGCATGGTGCATCAACTGACAGTCATGCACATGCCATGTGGATTGATGATGACAGTTCTGAAGGTATATTTGAAGTTAAGAAGATTGCAGACGAGATAGGTATAAAACCTGTATTTGCGGTTATTGCAGAAAAGATGGCTCCTGAGATTTCGGATTCTCTGGTCACATGGCAACAACAAGGTGCAGGCATCGTCATACATGGATTACGCCATGAGAGTTGGAAAGACTGGGATGAGACACAAATCAATCATGAAATTCAGCAATGTTACGATAAGTTAGGCGACTTAGGGTTCGATACGACCAAGATTTTGAAAATGATCATGCCGCCCCATGGTCCTAACACGAGTACGATTCGGAAGGTTATCAAACAACAAGGATGCCGTATGGTTTCTGGAGCCCGTCTCGTTAACCCTGACAGGCATGTATTCCTATTGGGCCGGATCGGAATCGCACAATACACAGATGTTGAGAAAATGCGTCAACTACTCATAAAAGCATACCAAAGAAAGGCTTTTGTCATTTTTGCCACCCATTCATCTATGCCAGAGTCTTTCTCAGAAGAGAAGATCCGTGAGGTATTGAGAATCGCTAAAGAGATTGGCTTTCATTTTGAATCCGAGTAAAATGCCAACTGTCTGTCTTGGCAATAAGCCTGTCAAATCTTGAGATCTCAAACATTTTCTTCCTGATAAATTCTATCAACGAACATATCAGGAATATCAACAGGCAGATGCCCATTACGACAAGGGGGAATACCCATGCCTCACATTGTGGGGTAAGAGAAAATGTGCTCCACAACCATCCACGAACCAGCAGATGATCATGAATCAGATAAACGCCAAATGTATATGGTGCCAACTTGACAAGGCCATTCCATAATATGGTATTTGGTACTTGAATCTGTTTGACTAGAATAAAGATCATGACAGAAAGGATAAAAGGCAAACCATTATAATCAAACCATACAAGATGTGAAATATCATGATGAGTTCCGACCATCAACTCACATGCCAAAGTAATCAAAACCACAATAGATATAACGGAAATAAGTCTCTTCATTGATTGCTGTTTCAGATGATGACGGATAAAACCAGCCACAACAAACAAGTAGGCAAAACTTAACAATGAGTTACCATGAGCGACGTGAAACCTTTTCCCCAGTGGGAAATCCGGAACAATCGCCAAACATATAAAAGCACCACCCATCAGCAGACCCAGATATTGTCTGTAAGTCAGTTGCTTGAGCATGATTGACAAAAAAGGAGAAAAGATAAGAAGGCCTATATATTGAGTAACAAACCAATAGGCATCCGTACTGATAGGAAAGAAACTCTTACCGATAGTGACAATACTGAATGGTTCAAAGCCCAAAGATATAAATAATAAGGTAATAAAAAACAAATAAAAACAGGAGATCACCCACGTCCTTACTATTCTGCTCATCTTAAAATTCAGGTCAATCAGGAAATAGCCGGAGATCATCACGTAGAGGTTTACTGCTACGCTACTAAAGACAAGCATGAAATCAGAGAACAGCAAATTCGAGAGCGAAGCAGGATGAACGGTACTAAAGCCATATTCTCCACCTACGCCATGTGTGAGACAGTGATAGACAACAATAAAGAACATCGCCAAGGTTCTCAGAACCTCAAAATTTCTTTCCCTTTTCATGTTGCAATATAATGATATATAGGATTCACCTTGCAAAAATACAAAAAAAACGCAAGAGTGCAAAGATATTCATTTTATTTTATTATCTTTGCATCCGAAATATAATTATTAAGTATCATTATCATGGAAAGAGACGAAATTTTAAAGCGCGTTGAGGAAATCTTCCGTGAAGAGTTAGGACAGGATGCCCTCGTGCTAACCGATGAGACTACAGCTGATGATGTTGAGGGCTGGGATTCACTCAGTCACGTACAACTTGTGGCTGTCATGGAAGATGCCTTTGGTATCGAGTTCAGTTCACGCGAAATCCTGTCATGGGATAATGTTGGTGACTTGATAGACAGTATTCTGAAGAAAGTATAGGAATGGTCGTCAACTCCCTTGCATTCTTGTGGTTCTTCTTAATTGTATTGGCAGTCTATTACCTCTGTCAGCAAAAGAAAGAATTGCAGAATCTGATATTGTTGATTAGTTCCTACTGGTTCTATTCACAGGTTGACATCTGGATGACGGGATTGCTCATCATCCTGACTCTGACTTTCTGGTTGCTGGGTAAAGGCGTCTCCTATTATCTGGATCGTGAAGATGAGCGCAAGGCGGCTATGGTGACTAATGTAGGAGTGGTCATTGGCATTGGTGCTCTGTTCTATTTCAAGTATCTGGACTTCTTTGCGGGATCCATCGCCTCATTGGCATCAGCCATTGGCATTCACATGAGTTGGACAGCGCTGAACCTGGTCGTCCCTATAGGACTCAGTTTCTTTACCTTCAAACTGATGAGCTATGTACTTGACATCTACAACGGGAAAATCCAACAAGAAAGGAATATCATCAGTTTTGCGAACTTTATCGCGTTCTTCCCAACCATTCTTTCCGGACCTATCGACCGTCCCAAACCATTTTTAAAGCAAGTGAACCAGGCGCGTCTGTTCCTCTCCGACAATTTCATGTTGGGATTCAGGCGTATTCTTTGGGGAATGTTTCTGAAGATGTGTATTGCAGACCGACTGGATCTTTATGTGAGTGCCATCTGGAACAATTATGAGCACCACTCTGCCATATCCATCATCTTTGCTTCCCTACTCTATCCGTTCCAGATGTATGCAGACTTTGCCGGATACAGTGAAATGGCCATCGGCGTAGCATTGATACTGGGCTTTAAGGTGGCTGAGAACTTTAAGCGCCCGTTCTTTGTCATTGATATCGCAGGTTACTGGAGCAGGTGGCACATGTCATTAACCAGTTGGCTGACAGATTACGTTTTCTTGCCACTGAATATCAAGTTCAGGAAATTAGGCGTAAAGGGAGCCATTACAGCCATTATGCTTAATATGGCATTTATTGGCATGTGGCATGGTGCGAACTGGACCTTCCTGCTTTTCGGAATCTACCATGGTCTATGGTACATCCCCCTCATGGTCAACGGTCAGTTCTTCAAGAAAAGGAAGATTGAACTGAATGCCAAAGGCTGGCCTACCTATCCATACGTCCTGAAGATGATTGGTATCTATCTGGTGGTGACATTTGGTCTGATGTTGTTCCACTCTGCCAATATGACGGAATTCTTCCATGTATGGGGAAGTATCTTCTCGCATTGGGACGGAGGTTTGTTCACCGACATGAATACCATGGTGAATGCTGCCATCTGTTCGATTGCGCTCATCTATGTAGATATCCAAGAAGAGTGGTTCCCTAAAAAGAAGATATACTTACCGAAATGGGCAGAGCAGTGGCGATGGGAGATGACCGTTGCCGTAGAGATTGTCTGTATTCTGTTGTTCGGTATATTTGACAATAACCAGTTTATATATTTCCAATTCTGAGAATGAAAAAACTTGCACTACATATTATCATCGTTGCCTGTCTGTTTTTCGTCATAGACAGGGTGATAGGAATTGGGTTAGGGCACCTCTATAGAATCTCGAATGCGACGGATGAGTATAAGATCAGTTATTCCAATGAAAGCACGCAAGACTCTCTGCTATTCATCGGCAGTTCGAGATGTCTGCATCATTATGTGCCTTCGATATTCGAGAAGGAATTAGGTATGACCTGCTACAACACAGCAGACTGGGGAATTAAGAATATCTATTATCATTATGGCCTTTTAGGGAATATCCTTTCCCGATATACACCAAAGGAAATCGTCTTTGAGGTTCATCCCTGTGATTTCCTGGACACCCCCTATTCCGGAACGGAAAGAGCAGGCTCATTAGCTCCTTATTGTGGGATGTCAGAAGCATGTGACGAGATGCTGAAAGTCTCAGGCAACTATTGGCTATACCAACTCTCATGGGGTTTCAGATATACAGGAGGACTGCCGAACCTACTGACTGGGAAATTCGGTTCCATGGACAGAAGTCTGAAAGGTTGGAAACCTTTGGATGGTGTATTAGACACTACTGGTTTGGTAGCTGAAGAATACCCCTTCCCCATAAAACAGGAGAAAGTGAATCTACTGGAACGATTCATCAAAGAATGCCAACAAAAGGGCATCCGACTCTCCATCATCGTATCTCCTATGTATATCTGTTCCAAAGAAGATGTCTATAAAATTCCCAAGGATTTAGCAGCCAAGTATCAGATTCCCTTTATGGATCATTTCCGGGACTCTGTATTTGTCGGGCATCCGGAACTGTTCTATGATTATGGACATCTGAACAGAAAAGGAGCAACTCTCTATTCTGAAATAATCAGCAAGGAACTAAAAAGGTGAGTATCTACTCACCTTTTTCTTGTTCCACAATTTCTATCAGACCTGTATGCTTCTTCCAGAAATAGCAGATCAGACGATTACCGAAAGCCGGGGCAGGAACGGGATTAAACAAAGGTGTAAAGCCCAATTCCTTCAATTGTTCAAAGGTTGATTGGACATCTGGAACCGTATAACAGGTATGATAAGGTGTCGTACCCTTTTTTAGCATATTCAACATGGTGGCATTCTCCGGATAGGGTTCCACTAATTCAATAGACACTTCGCCCTTCTTCCGCAGAAAACAGATCTTTGTCTTCTGGGTGTCATCATTGACAACCTCCTCGGCTGAATAGCCTAAGATCCCATACGACTCTGCGGTCTTCTCAATGTTCTTGGTCACATAACCAATATGATCAATGGCAAATTCCATCATGACTCAACTTCCTTTTTAGTAATATAACATTCCCTTGGCTGATAACTATCTACATCCAGGACATACTTCACGCCATCAGACGGCTCATCAGACTTCGCGAAGCCAAGATTGGGATAATGCAGTTCCACCATCTTGTTCTTAGGTGTCGGAAGATACTCACCAACGATTCTCTTGAAACCTTTCTTCTTGGCATATTCCACCATGGTATTCAAGGTGAAGTTCTCCATGCCACGTTTTAAGACTCGACAACTCATAAACCAGGTATCCACGAAAAGCGTCTCATCATCACGTTTCTTCATGATGACAACAGCAATCAGGCCATTGTCGCCAAACTTGTCTTCCAGCGTAAAACTCAGATCTATTACATCTGGATTCTCTGCCATAGAGGTGATATCTGCCTCTGTATAACGGATCGTCCGCAGATTAAACTGATTACTGCGCTGTGACAACTGGGCCACACGAGGGGTATTGAACTTGGAAAAACCGCTCACCGTTGAAATCATATCTAACGACTTCAGGAAATCGGCCTCGTTGGTAAACGTCTTAGCCAATGATACACGTTTGGCTTCAACCTGATACTGCTTAGTCCTATCCTTATCAGCCTGACTATAGGATGCTGTCTCAAAAAGATTCAACGAATACAGGTACTCCAAATACTTTCCCGGATCCTCAGGCAATTCTGGTACAGTGATGCCAGGGATATTCTCACGAACGATATTACGCTCAAAAGGATTATCATCCAGGAACACCATCGAGTCGAAGGAGATGTTCAGAATGCTTTGGATGGCACGGATATTATCCACCTTTGTCTCCCAGTTTGCCATAAAGACTGCGATGTCGTCGAGTTTCAGCACCATATCGGGATGTTTCTCAAAGGGTTCCTTCGCTGTATCTTCGTTGTTCTTGGAAGCCACACAGATAATAATACCACGCTGTTTCAACTTCTTCACCCACATCTGAAACTCCGTGAAAGCCTTACCAATGCCTAAACCATGTCCTAACTCAATACCTTCGAGACCATCATCGCCGATAACACCTCCCCAGACTGTATTGTCAAGATCCAATATCAGGCACTTCTTGAACTGTCCCCTAATAGCCCCGATGATATCTACGACGCGTGATGCCACGTATGGCAGGGCATTCACACTTAATACCATCTCTGTACTCATATAGACGTTCGGAGAGAACATGAACTGACGACCGAACATATTCTGCAGACCTGCAATGTCGCAGATAAACAGATTTGGATACTGTCGGGAAAGCAGCATCAACTCATAGTTCAGTTTGCGAACCTGGAAAGAGAAAGAGGCCTCTACCTTATTAGCATAACTTCCGAAAACAGTATCCTCGATCTCCGGATAATTGAAATAGAGGATCTTCTTTTCTGCGAAAGCAGGACTCTCACAAATGGAAGAAAGGAAAGACAGGCGTTCTTCTGCTATCTGCTCCTGTCTTTCTGCAGGCAACAGACTATGGTACTCACATAACTTATGAGTTGACTGGAAGATCATGACAACGCTGGCATCAAACTGATAGAGTTCACTCGTGGGATCCAGCAACTGGCGTTCTATCTGGTTGTATTCTCCCTCATAAATATCCAACGCTATATTCCTGGCTGCAGCCTCTCCTTTAACAGAGGTCACCAACAACTGTGTAGCCGTATCACCTAATATCGCCACCTTGCATGGCGCGATATCCAGTTCCTTCGCAGCTAAGGCTTTTAATTCTCTTAATGTCCGCATATATTGCATATTTTGGTGCAAATATACAAAAAATAACACATAAAACCATACAAATAATAAATGAAAATAAGAATTTTGACATAAACAAGTCCTGATTATCTTTTTTTTGTGTATTTTTGCAACGCAAATTCATCGTGATTGACATGAAATATCTCTACCGATTGGCTACTATCGTATGTTTCCTTGCTTTTGTCTGGGATGCATATTACTATATAAAAGAAAAGACTACGAGATATGAGTATCGTACTGTCCTGTGCATCCCTGTCTATGGACAAAGCTATGCTTTAGGTGAGGAGGCGATTAGGATCACGAACTTCGACTCACTTAAGATTAAGTATGACGGAAGGATTGTAACCGAGCATATGGACTATGTCTTCGGATATTTCGACCATAGTAGCAGGTTTAAGCAATACATCAAAAGACTTCTCCATTATGACAGGAAAGCCTTTGAGTTATCTGTATATGGAATGGCCGAGTATTTAGTTTCCCATCTTGGTAAAGACACGATGATTTGTATATTTCCAGGTGGTCATGGGCAGGATCCTTTATACAAACTTGACAAATTCGACAATCCCGCTAAACCCTACATAAAGTTTATTGAAGAAATTGAGTATGCTCATAAAAAGGCAAAAGAAAGAGGGTGGGATTTCAATGTCCCCGCTATATGTTGGATGCAAGGCGAGTCAGACATCGTAGATTATCCTGGCACAGACTACAAAGTTTTGTTTAAGCAGATGCATCATGACCTCAACACAGATATCAAAAAGATCACAGGGCAAGACAATGATATTCGTATCATCTTATATCAATCAAACATTGTCACCAAAGCCCCAAGATACAAGGCCAATAGCTATGATTGCGAAGAGTCTAATATCCCAGAGATACAAATGGAATTTGTCAGAGAGGATTCCATGATATGGGCCAGCGGTCCTGTCTATCACTATTCATTTGTGAATGAGTTACTACATATAGATGCCGTAAGCCAGAAAAGAATTGGCAGTCTTGCTGCCAGATCCATACTGGGGCTTCTACACAACGAGAAACGCTTCCAAGGGGTCATCCCTACCAAGACAACCATTATTGGCAACGAAATACATATTGCATTTAATGTTCCATATCCACCCTTATGCTTTGATACGATGGCAGTCAGGAAAGTTGCGAATTATGGCTTTAATGTGATTCGTAGGGACAATGTGGATATCATTTCTGATGTCGCATTAAAACAGGACACTGTTATCATTAAATGCAAAGAGTCCCCATTAGATTGCAAGATCCGCTATGCAATTAACGGAGAGTTCGACAGATGTGGCTGGCGAATAGGTCCCAGAGGAAATCTTCGTGACTCACAAGGGAATGTGGACGCCATTATCATCCAAGGGAAAAGTTATCCACAGCATAACTGGTGTTATCAGTTTGATCTACATTAACCGTAAGCAATATCTCCTTATCCTTATAATATAGATGAAAAGGCATGTAATTATATATACAATTGTCCTTATGGGCTGTATCATTTGCCTCCTTGCTATCAGCAAGAGACTATATGAATACTTTTCATGGGCTAAAGAGGGAGCCGCTGTACACACATCAAATACAAGGCCAACAGATGACACCCTTAGAGTGCTCATGATTGGCGACAGTTGGGCCGCATATCATCTTAAAAGCGGCAATGACACTGTTCTAACGTCAATGTTACAAAACAAACTTAACCAGCCTATTTGCGTCAACTCATCTGGAATGGTTGGGGCAAAAACCAAAGCTATCTATGAACTCATGTCCGATACCATCCGGCCAATTGGAACGCGGAATCTTATCGACAGGAAACCTGATTATTGTATTATCTCTGCGGGTATCAATGATGCTGTTGCTAAGATGGGCACTAAGAACTATTGTTATCACTATGGCCTCATTATCCGCCATCTGTTATCAGCTGGTATCAAACCTATTGTTTTAGATATGCCTGATGTAGATTATAAATTCGTCTTTCAGAAAGAATCCATTATATCCAAAATCAGGCATTACATATCCAGTTGTTTTACTAAGGCTCCCATGTGGACCTTTAAAGATTACCGAAAAGAATTATATTTAATGATATGTCAGAATGGCTTAAAAGACCACATCATATATATACCATCCAAAGATTGGAATCCTACGGGATTTGAGGATCCAAGGGATCTGTATTTAGAAGACCATATCCATCTGAATAATAAAGGATACTATCTCATGGATTCATGCATTGTATCATTTATATGCCGTGATTACATCTCTACCCGCGATTCCCTGTAATCACATTCAAGAATCCAGGCATCATCCAACTAAGTAACTTATACACAGCAACACCTATTAAGGTAACGCAAATCACAGACACCAGATAAACCATCACAAGTACGATATCCGGAAATCCGCTAATAATAGAATAAAGTGGTCTTAGTACAAGTGTCAGAGGATAATGAATGCAAAAGACAAAGAAAGCAGACTTAGACAAAAGCGGAGAGTAGATATGACGGCGATTTAATATTTCGCCCAACATACATATCACAAAAAAAGTATTTGCTATTAACGACAAGCGATGAAACGGTAAGGCAAATGGTATATTGATATATAAATGAAGGATATCCATTGTTGCCAATAACAAAAATGCGCCAATAAAAACGACCTTATACCTGTCAAAGATATCTATTGGATTCTTTCCTGATATGGGGAAATATGCTCCTAAAGAGAACATCGTCAGACTTTGAAGCGTATATGCACTATCATAAGCATTCATCCAGAAATAACCCACTATCAAAGGAAACAACAACTTAGTATATTTTATGACGTAAAAGAAGACGGGAGACAAAACGACCAATACTATCAGATTCCTTATATACCAAAATGGGCAAAGTAAAGGAGCCCCATTACCGCCAGACCAGGAACCTCTATCCCAAAAAGCCCTTATATAATCTATGATAGAATAGTCTGCCACATCCTTCTCAAGTATAACGGCTGGCTTCCCAATGACCATTAGAAATAAATAGCCGCACAGTATGATACCATTAAAAAACAGATATGGCACCAAAAGTGTATTAAATCTACTTCTCAACTTCTGTGCATAGGTTTTCTTACTATAATAAAGCAATAATCCTGAAATAAAGAAATAGGCAGGCACACCAGTCTCTCCGATCCAAAGTGAGAATGGATAGGTTATGTGAAAGAACGAGCTATGCCCTTTGGTAATAGAACTAATAGATGTATAACAATGAAGACATATAATAAACAGGATCAATGGAAATCTCAAGACTTCTATTGAGCGTGAAAGTCTTTGAAATGATTGATTCTCCATCTTACTTACTAATAATTAACTCTGAATAAATCGCAGATACAGATTCTGCCACCCGCTTGGCATTGAACCGCTCCGCCACATACTTCCTGGCTTGCCGAGCACAACTTTCCATCAATGCCCGATCCTCATAAAAGACACCAATTGCATTCGCAAGGGCTGGCACATCGTCAAACGGAACAATCAAACCACTCTTTTCGTGTTCCATCACTTCTTTTGTACCATCGGTAGGTGTCGCAATGATGGCCTTTCGCATAGCCATTGCCTCCAGAAGAGCTATAGACAGTCCTTCCCATAAACTTGGCAGACAATAAACATCAATGCAGTGGAGCAGGTCTGGTACATCAGTCCTGAATGGAGAACGATAGATATACCCCTGCATCTGATGCTGCTGGATAAACGCATCAACCTCCGCGTCCATATCACCTTCTCCAACAAACAAGCCCTTCACAGAGGGATTAGCCGCATGAGCCTTTACCAATGATTCGAGGAAAACAATAGGATTTTTCTGCTTAGTGCACCTCGCAATAAAACCAACAACGAAATCCGATTCCTCAAAGCCCAAATCCTGGCGAAGGTTCTTAAACTGAGCATCTGGATCAAAGCGATCCAAATTAACTCCATTCTCAATTACCAGGGCATCTTTCAGTCCAAACACCTCTCGCCCTGTGTCCTTATTGCTTTGAGAAACACAAATAACCTGATTGGCATAATAGCATATTATCTTTTCGCTCCATCCTCGTAACTTCTTTACAAGGAGAGACTGGTCATCATGGAAACTCCAACCATGCACGGTATAGACCAATGGCAGATGTAGTTTTTTGACAGGAAACAAGATATTTGAGGCCGCACGACTGCCATGCGCATGAACCAACTGAACACCCTCTTCCCGAATCAACTCCACGACCTGTTTCTGAACCCTGATATCAAACGGCTTTTGGCTCTCTATCACATGACAGGCAATACCCATCTGTTTCAAACGGTGAATCATCTCACCATCCGTAAACGACAAGCAGACAGGCTCCACCTGCTCCTTATCAAGATAATATATTAAATCCAAGAGATGGGATTCTCCCCCACCAATCTGACCTTGTCGGATCACTTCCAAGACCTTCAGCTTTGCCATAACACTACATTTTAGGTTTTTGACATTGCAAAGATACAAAAAAACAACGAATTATTCTTTATTTTGAGATAATAATTTTATTTTTGCAACATGAAAGATCGGATTAACTGGATAGATTGGGCAAAGGCACTGGCGGTAATGACCGTTGTGTTTTGCCACCTGCCGCAATCCCAAGAGTGGTTCTACTACCGCTATCTGCAAGCCGTGATCATCGTCATTTTCTTTTTCCTTTCTGGTTATCTGAAGAAAGACCGTGGGAGCGATCAGGAAAACTGGCGGAAATATTGGCACGGTCTCATTCTACCTTATTTAATATATAATGCCATCGTCTATCCCTATTGGTTTGTCAAATACTATTTACTCAACGGTGGACTACCTGACCTGCTTTCTGCCATGAAGCCTATCTTCGGAGCCCTGCTCTTCGAACATGAGAACGCCTTCTGCGAACCACTCAACGGACCACTATGGTATCTGCCCGCCATCCTTATCATGCACGTGACTGTTGACCTATGCAGAAAGACCAAATACCAACATGTCATCATGATAACGCTTTGTATCCTCTCTTTCTTTCTGTATGCAGCCAATAAATACTGGTATTTCGCACCTGATCTTACCCCCATGGGATTAATGCGCAACCTACCCTATTATTATATCGGCTACGTATTGGGACAACAACGACTATTCAGGGATGTCAAATTCCAACGGGACTTCCTTGGCTGTATCATCTGTATTACTGGAAGTCTGTTGCTTTTCCACTGGCATCTACAGGCATATTTTGGGGGACAGCATCTTCTGCATATCATCCTATTCTATCCTGTGAATATCGGATTCCTCTTTGGGACATTATACGGTTGCAAACTCTTAGATAAATCTAAGTCCATCATCATTATCAACCTCTCAATTGGTACGCTGGTGGTTATTGGGCTCCATAACGTCCTTGTCACAGTTGTCAATTTCATCCTTGAGCGTCTGCTGCATCTTAACACCTCCATCTGCTACCATTGGTACGAGGCACTGCCCACCGCGCTCGTCATTGTGGCACTCCTCTACCCCATTATTTTACTGGGAAAAAAGTATGCCCCGATGCTATTAGGAAGAAAAAGGATTTAAAATTTGGTATTATCAGATTTATTCACTATCTTTGCAACATCATAAAAACCTCACTATCTTTGTAAGATGAGAAAACTGAGCATCATAGTTCCTATATACAAAGTAGAGAAGTATATACATCAGTGTCTGGAGAGTATTTTCAGACAGGAAATTTCTGATGAAGATTTTGAGGTGATTCTCATTAATGACGGAACTCCAGACAAGAGTATGGAGGTCATAGCAGACATTATTGAAGCACATCAGAATATTCATATTATAGAACAGCAGAATCAAGGATTATCAATGGCTCGCAATAATGGAATGGCCCATGCAACTGGTGTATATTTTATTTTTGTTGACTCTGATGATTTGTTGGTTGGGAACAATCTGCCGTTCCTACTTGAGAAGGCCCTGGAGGCTAATGCCGATCTCGTTGTAGCAGACTACATGGAAGTAAATGACAATGACATCCATACCGTCCAGGTCAATCATAATAAGACAATTACAGTTATAGAGAAGACAGGCGAAGAATTGTTTCTTGAAGATATTGATCCTCATGATTGTCATGTTTGGCATTCTCTATACAAGAGAAGTTTTTTGGAACAAAATCACATTACGTTTGTTCCAGGAATCTTTTTTGAAGATATTCCCTTTACACATGAATGCGCCATAAAAGCAAAGAAATGCTTAAGGATAAATGTTCCCATGTATATCTACAGAAAAGGAAACACATTGTCTGTCACCTCATATTTTGATAAAAAATCAGGAATGGATTTTGGCACAGCCATTGGAAAGACATGGGAATTAACACATACGAAAGATCTCTCGCCAATGATTGCCACAAAACTAAAACAAGATGTGTTTACTTCATTTTCAATGCTTTTCTGCGTTGTTGCGCACAATATTTCCCGTCCATCTGAGAGAATGGAGATATTGAACAATATCAAGTATGTCGCTCCCGACATGCGTTTCAACGACGGAATTAAACAAGTATTTGTTGATTTCATGTTTAGAAGAATGCCACATTTTTATATGACTCTTAGGTCTCTCTACGCAAGAACCTTTGAAGAATCTGTTTGGAAATACAGAAGCATACTAAACCACATCAAAAACAAATGACTAAGCTATCTATTATCGTACCAGTTTACAATGTTGAAAAATACATTCGTGACTGTCTGGGAAGTATCTTCCGGCAAGGCCTTGATGAAAGCATCTTTGAAGTCATCATCGTGAATGATGGGACAAAAGACAACAGCATGGAGATGATTGCTGACATCATCAAGACTCATTCCAACATCTCGGTGATTGAACAAGAGAATCAGGGATTATCCGTGGCTCGCAATAATGGAATTGCTGCTGCAAAGGGAGAGTATATCTTTATGCCTGATTCGGATGATCTGCTCATTGATAATAGTTTACCATTTTTGCTTAACAAGG
>Ga0265301_10000432_pt1 | contig 62289 bp, 49 predicted proteins | sample AusTroGonzalo_MG_2_FD_193488 | JGI IMG/M metagenome (GOLD analysis project Ga0265301, IMG submission 193488) | Bovine rumen microbial communities from tropical cattle in Woodstock, Queensland, Australia - Gonzalo_04 | ecosystem: Host-associated > Mammals > Digestive system > Stomach > Rumen ... | reverse complement strand
TTGATGAAGTTGATGCTGTATCCTTCCTCCAGCATCCTCATGTACTTCATCCGTTCTTTGTAATTGTGTCTTTTTCGCATAAAAAACCCCGAAAGTTTTTTGTCCAACTTTCGGGGTTCATGACACAACCGAATCGCCATTTTTTTATTTGATCTTCGCCATCACCTTCAGCAACTGTTCTCCCAACCCGATGGTATAGCCTTGCTTCAAGAACACCGCTTCGCTGTTGGCGTTGGCGATGATGAAGATGGGACGGATGTCGGGGTTGAGGTGCAGGCAGCCGACGAGTTCTTCGCGGATGGAGCCGTCGTCGAGGCCGAAGACGATGCCTTCAGGGAGCTCGCTGAAGCCTTTCAGCTTGAATTGGTTGTATTCCTCTTCGTCGCCAAAGATGAAGATGATAGGCATGTTGCTGTCTTCGAAGTTTTGGCGGAAGGCGGCGATGTCTTGCATGGCGTGGGTGGTCGGCTCGCTGCCTTTGTCCAGATAACCGAGGATGAAATAGTCGTCTTTGATGAGCAGCCTCGGGTTGCCTTCTTCTCCCGTCTCAGGGTCGGTGAAGTGGACGTCGGCATAGAAGCAGCCGAGCACATGGATGTCGTTGTCTGCTTCGCGCAGGATGAGGTTCACATGGGTGGTCTCGCCCGCCTTGATGGTGAAGAACTCGCTGTGGGTCAGGGCAGTGCCGTCGTCAAGACGGGTGCCGGCTGTGAGGATGTAATAGCCTTCATCTAGAGGCGTGGGTTGGTCGAAGGTGGAGAGCATCATGCCGTCGTCGATGCCCGGGTCTTTGGCATCGTAGGCCAAGAGACGGAAGCTGTTGCCGTCAAACTTCTTGAGACTGAAATGTGTGTAGTATTTCGGGTCGGCGACGGAAGCGATGGGGTAGTATTGGATGTCCAGATAGCCGACAGCGGTGTTGACAGGCTCGGCAGCTTCAAAGTCGACGTTGATCCAATCCTTGTCAAAGTATTGCACGTTGCCGTTCACGGGGTTGATTTGTGCGGCGATGCCCAGGCTTCGTGCCATGCTGACGAAGAAGATGTCGCGCGAATGACGGTCGGCCTTGCGGGCCTTCAGCACGCCCAAGGGCGAGATGGGATAACGCTGTGGGTTCAGGCCGTCGTCGGTATGGATGTTTTCTTTTACCCACTCGACGAGCAGGGCGGGGTTGTCGTGGTATTGGTGACGTTCCGCCTCGGGGAAGAACTCTGTGAGTACCTTGCGATAGGGCACCAGCATCTCGTTGCTCACGCGCGGGCTGAGGATGTATTGCGCGTAGAGGTCGGGAGACATGGAAATGATGGACGAGGTGAGGTCGGGTGTGTTGTCGAGGTGGTCTTGAAGCACCTCGAGGCTGACATCACGCAGGTCTTTGTCGGAGATGTTCTGCAGCAGGTTCACCGCCTTGATTTCCTTGCCTTTGCCTTGGGCGTAGGCGATGAAGTCGGCGAGGGTCTGATAGTTGCCCCACGACTTCTCAAGGATGCTGCACAGGGTCTTGTTGCCTGTGTTGGCAATCACCGCACTTTGAGCGTCTTGGCAGGCTTTGATGTAGGCGTTGCGCAGCGAGTCCTCTTGGGCCACTCGGCGGTCGTTCAAGGCGCGCATCTCAGCCGTCACTTCGGGCAACACGCTGGTCGGCGCGGGGGGTATCATATCAAATTCGAAGACATCGCCTTGGCCTACCTCGTGGTCGAGGGTGATGGTGACGTTCTCTTGTTCGCCCGACTTGAAGACTTGGAAGCCGAACTTGCCGTCCTTGGCGGCATAGGCCATCATATAGCCCAGGCCGGCGGTGAGCCAGGTCTGGCCGTTCTCGTCGGTGGTTTTACGCACCACGGTGCAGAACTCGGCATAGTTGTATATCTTGAACTCCACGGGCAGGTTGGCTTGCGGCTGGCCATCGCCGTTCACCACGGTGAAGGTGGTCTTGGCGGTCTCGCCATAGTTGTCCACCACGTTGATCTCCGTGTAGTTGCGGCTGCGGCTGATGACCTCCTCGGGGCCGTCGTAGTCGCCGAAGACGCGCGTATGTAACAATAAGGTGCGCGAGGCTGGCTCGTTGAACCAGCCCAAGTTGAGCACAGGCTCAGGCTCGCAGGCGCCGAGGAAATGCCATTGACCGTCGACCCAAGCCTCCACCCAAGCGTGGTTGTCGTCGCAGTGCGCCCAGCGGGGCGTGTAGACCTGTCGGGCAGGGATGCCCACGGTGCGCAAGGCGGTCACCAGCAGCGTCGACTCCTCGCCACAGCGTCCCCACGAGGTCTTGACCGTCGCCATGGGCGAAGAGGTGCGGCTGTCGGAGCCTTTGTAGTTCACGTGTTCGTGGCACCAGTGGTTCACCTCGAGGACGGCCTCATAGAGCGAGAGGTCTTTCACGCGGTCTCTCAGCTCCTCGTAGTAGGTGGCCCTGAAGCGGTCGAGGTTCTCGTTGTTGACGCGCACGGGCAGCACGAAATGCTTGAACTCGCGCTCGGGGATGCTGTCGCCCCATGGCAGCTCTTGCTTGGCGAGGAAGGTGTAATGCACGCACTCGCGATAATAATCTTCGGTGTAGTCCACGCTGTCGCCGAGCGGCATGTAGGCGTAAAGGAATTCCAAGGCTTCTTTTTCGCCAAAGGTCATCTTCTTCTCTGACAAGCAGGCCGAAAAGAGCAGGGCGGAAGCGATGATGATGGTGGAGAATAGGTGTCTCATATCGAAATATTTTCTGCAAAGGTAATGAAAATGTTGGCAAAATGGTGGTAACCTACCACCTTTTAGCCAACATTTAGTCTGGATTGCCACGCTTCGCTTGCGATGACGCAGCATCAAATCATAAACTCTTCCAAAGTGGAGTGCAGAATCTCCTGCAACTCAGCCTTGTGCTCGGGCGTGGTTTGCGTGAACAGGAAGCCCCAGATGCTCATGGCGGGGTTCATGATGTCGCGGGTCTCGAGCACACCGTGGAAGTGCTGCTGGATCCGCTCGAAGTCGAGCTTGCGGTTGGTGTCGTAGGGCTTGTCAAGGACGACGAAGCTGAACACGTCGTTCTCGATGCCGTCCCACATGGTGGCGTAGTCGGGATGCGTGCCCTCGAAGAAGGCCTGCACGGGCAGCAAGTGGCAGGTGTGACGCGTCAGGTCGTTGAGGCACATGCCGGCGAAACGCAGCGGGTTGACCTCGATCGGGATGGCGCGACCTGTATTCTTGTCGACTCGGAACTCCACGTGCATCGGGAAGTTACGCAGCCCTAAAGCTCCGTTCAAGTCGATGCAGAACTGGTTGAAAGCGGGGTAGTTGCTTTCGAAGATCTGCTTGCTCATGCAGTAGAGGCGGTCGCTGACATCGGTCTCGTTCTTGAAAATGTGGTGGAAGATGTTGATGATGTTGGGCTTGCCCTCGGCATCATAATAGGCGTCCACGGCATATTCCTCACCCTCAATGAACTGCTCCAGCACGAACATCTCGCTGCGCACCACGGTGTCGGGGAAGACGGCGCACTGCTTGGCGAAGTTGCGGTCGATATCGTCCAAGGCGGCTTGCCATTCAGCCTTGTTGCGGACGATGTACACGCCCACACTAAGGAAGCCCACAGAGGGTTTCAGCACCAAGGGCAGGGGCAACTCGTCGGGGTTGAGGCTGCGCAAGGCCTTCATCTCTACTTCTTTGTAATAGAAGTCGGGGTAGATTTGTTGGCAGATGCGACGGAAGGCGGCCTTGTCCTTCAGGATTTTGACCTTCTCCACCAGCTCCGACTCAGGCAACTGGGCATAAAGCCACACCAAGGCGTTTTCCGAAACGGCATACAGCTGATGGCTTTGCTCATATCTTTCAACAAACTGCTTGTCGTCCAACAGATTGAGGTGATGACCCTCAGCGGTGAGTTGTGCCGCCATGTCGTTGTGCAGCACGGGGATTTGTTTCTCTTCCAGATAGGCGACCAAGGGCGCCGAGACGTATGGTTTTTCTAAAATGATCATCTCAAAATGTTTTGGGTTCTGTCGGGACCGTACGAAACGAATTTGATCGGCACGCCGACGTAATTTTCAATGTATTTGATGTAGTCTTCCAACTTCTCCGGGATCTTGCCTTCGATCTTCTGCTGCCAGCCGGGGAGTTCGGTATAGACGGGTTCCATGGTCTCGGTGCAGGCGGCGAAAGGCAGGTGTTGGGTTTCCTTGCCGTTGTAACGGTAAGCCGTGGCGACCTTCAAGGTGGCGAAGTCGTCCATCACGTCGGATTTCATCATCATCAGGTCGGTGACGCCGCTGAGCATGACGGCATATTTCAGTGCGGGCAGGTCGAGCCAACCACAACGGCGCGGACGGCCTGTGGTGGCGCCGAACTCATGGCCGTTTTGGCGGAGCGATTCGCCTGTCTCGTCAAACAGTTCAGTGGGGAAGGGGCCTGTGCCCACACGGGTGCAGTAGGCCTTGAAGATGCCATACACTTTGCCGACGCGACTCGGAGCAACGCCCAAACCGGAGCAGACACCGGCGGCGATGACGTTCGACGAGGTCACGAAAGGATAGCTGCCGAAGTCCACATCGAGCATGGAGCCTTGGGCGCCTTCGGCGAGGACTTTCTTGCCCGCATCAAGGGCTTCGTTGATGTAATATTCTCCGTCGACGAACTGGTATTGCTTCAGGTATTCGATGCCCTCGAACCACAGTTTCTCGTATTCGGCGAAGTCGAGGCCGTCGAGTTGGAAGCCCCGCATCTCGAAGCCAAGTCCTGCAATTTGCTGCAAGTGGGCCTTCTTCAGGCTCTCATATTTCTCGCGGAAGTCGGACGAATTGATGTCGCCGATGCGGAGACCCTTGCGGGCGGTCTTGTCAGTATAGGTCGGGCCGATGCCTTTCAAGGTGGTGCCGACTTTCATCTTACCCAAGGCCTTCTCGTTGGCGGCATCCATGGCGCGGTGCGTGGGCAGGATGAGGTGGGCGCGATTGGCGATGAGCAACGTCTGGCGCAGGTCGAAACCAGCCTCGCGCAGCCCTTCGATCTCACCTTTTAATATATGCGGCTCGATAATGACACCGTTGCCGATGAGGTTGACGCAGCCAGGGGTGAGCACGCCCGAAGGGATGTTGTGCAGCACGAACTTCCTGCCACCAAACTCGATGGTGTGACCAGCGTTGGGACCACCTTGGAAGCGGCAGACGATGTCATAATTCGGGGTGAGCGCGTCGACGACCTTGCCTTTGCCCTCGTCGCCCCATTGCAAACCTAGTAGGATATCTAATTTATTCATTTTCTTAGGTTTATTTCTTTATTTGTCGGCGTTTCGACAGGCTCAACGACCTTGTTTTTTTTGTTTTGTGAAGGTCCCTGAGCTTGTCGAAGGGCCGTTTTATTTCTTCTTATGTCCGTAAAAAATCAACGAATGATGCGTAATCTCCACCCCAAGTTGTTCCTCGATCGACCGTTGGATTTCAAGCAATCTCGGGTCGCAAAACTCCATGACGCTCTCCGTCTCCAAGTCGATGAAATGGTCGTGTTGGCGGAACTTGTAGGAGCGTTCGTACTGAGCGCAGTTGTGCCCGAACTGGTGCTTGATGACCAAGCCGCAGTCTAACAACAGGTCGATGGTATTATATAAGGTGGCCCTACTGACGCGGTACTTGTTGTCTTTCATCTGGTTGTACAGCGAGTCGATGTCGAAGTGCCCGTTGGTGGAGTAGATCTCCTTGAGGATGGCGAACCGCTCCGGAGTCTTGCGCAGCTTCCTCCGCTGCAAGTAGTCGATGAATAACTTCTTGACGGCCAAATAGGTATTGTCAAAAGAATCTTTCATTTTTAAACGTCATGATGTGGCGCAAAAATAAGAAATATTTCAGACCGATTCTAAATAAACAGCATTATTTTTAATTGCTGTTTTTCCTCACTACTTTTTGGATCTCTTTTAGCTGGCCGAGCTTGGCGATGAGGTTGTCAAGCTCCTTGGTGTTGTGCACGTAGATGGAGATGGTGGCTTCCACCACGTCCTGCTTGGCCTCCATATGGAGCATGTGCAGGTTGAGTTGCATCTCGTTCGAGAGCAGGTTGGTCATGCGGTTGAGAAGTCCCTTGGTGTCCAAGGCGGTGATTTTCAGCTCGGCGAGGAAGGCGATTTCGCTCTTGGGCTGCCATTTGGCCTTCACGATGTTGTTGCCGAAGCGCGATGAGAGCTGGATGGCCTTGGGGCAGTTGCTCCTGTGGATTTGCAACGGCTCGCCAGGGAAGCTGAAAGCGATGACGTCGTCGCCTGGGATGGGATTGCAGCAGGTCGACACGTTGAAGTCGAACTCGCCCGAGGTGGTGATGGATGGCGTCTCGTCCTTTTCCTTGCTGTTGCCCAACAGGCCGAAGGTGATGTAACGCACGAAGCTGCCGTTGGATTGCGGCTTCAGCACGCTGCGGACTAGGCGCTCGTCGATCTTTCCGGTGGCCACGTTATAGTAGAAGTCGATGGAACTGGTAAGCCCTTCGTTGGCCATCACCGTGTTGCGGTTGGCTTTCGAAGGCTCCATGTCGAGTTTCTTCATGATGGCTTCGAACTTCTGCTCGCCTTCTTCGCGGAAGCCACGGCGATATTCCTTGATGCCGCTGCGGAGCCTCGACTTGGCCGTGGCGGTGGCGAGGAACTCGAACCATTTCTCCTGCGGGTGCTGCGACTCGGAGGTGATGATCTCCACCTGGTCGCCTTTGGTGAGTTTGCGGTCGAGCTGGGCCAGTTGGTTGTTGACGTTGGCCGCGATGCTGTGGTCGCCGATCTTGCTGTGGATGTAATAGGCGAAGTCGAGCGCGGTAGAGCCTTTGGGCAGTGTGATCATCTTGCCCTGCGGGGTGAAGACGTAGATCTCATCGGAGAAGAGGTCGAGCTTGAAGTTGTCGACGAACTCGATGGCACTGTCCGACTCGCTGCCGATGAGGTCCTGGGCTTTCTTCAGCCATTCGTCGAAGCCGCTCTCGGTCTTGTCGTCGTCGGCCTTGTATTTCCAGTAGGCACCGAAGCCCTTCTCGGCGATTTCCTCCATGCGTTGGCTGCGTATCTGCACCTCCACCCAGTTGCCCGTCTGACCCATCACCACGGCGTGCAGGCTCTCGTAGCCGTTGGCTTTCGGGAACGAGATCCAGTCTTTCAGTTTCTGGGTGTAGGGACGGTAGCAGTTGGTCAGCACGGCATAGATCTTCCAGCATTCCATCCGTTCCTTCTCTTTGGGACAGTCGGTGATGAGGCGGACGATGAAGGAACCATATAGGTCTTCGAAGGCCAACTCCTTGTCCATCATGCGTTTCCACACCGAGTTGACGGAGCGTTCCTTGATCTCGGCCCTGGCCTTGATGCCGTCCTTGGCCAGCTCGGCCTCGATGGGGGCGATGAAGTCGCGCAGCTCGCCCATGCGCTTGGCACGCACGTCGTCCATACGCTTGCGGATGTTGTAGTATATGGTGGGGTTGGTGTATTTCAGCGACAGGTCCTCCAACTCGATTTGGATGGCGTGGAGGCCGAGACGGTAGGCGAGGGGCGCATAGATATAGGTGGTCTCCGAGGCGATCTTCAGCTGCTTGTGCTTGGGCATCGAGTCCAAGGTGCGCATGTTGTGTAGGCGGTCGGAGAGTTTGATGAGCACCACGCGGATGTCGTACGACAGCGAGGAGATGACTTTCTTGAAGTTTTCGGCCTGTGCACTCTCGGCACCTTCCAGGTTGTCGAACTTGGTGAGACCGTCCACCACGCGCGACACCTTCTCGCCGAACATTTCCTTAATGTCGTCCAAGGTGTATTTCGTGTCTTCCACCACGTCGTGAAGCAGGGCGCAGATGATGGAGGTGCGGCCCAACCCGATGTCGCTGGCGGCGATGGTGGCCACCTCGATGGGATGGTAGATGTAAGGCTCGCCTGAGCGGCGGCGCTGGTCCTTGTGGGCTTCGCAGGCGAAATAGAAAGCCTTGTTGACGGCTTCAAGGTCTTGGACTTCCTTGCGGGTCTGCCAGGCATCGATGAGGTGCTGGTGTCGTCGCTCGATTTCTTCTTTCTCTTCTTTGGAATAGGTGTCGGGTAAAACGGGTGTCATAGGCAATAGACTTTTTCAAACCGCAAAAATAGACATATTCCTTTGTTTTGTCGGCATCCGAGTTGGATTTTTTTTGTAGGTTGAAGTCGTTTTTTTGAAATTTTATCCAGAAAACGCTTGCTTTTTTGAAAAAAGCCGTATTTTTGTGGAAAAATTTGGATTGAAGTGACAAATTCAACATCTGAAGATAACTATAAAACGAAGAGTAACCCCTAAAACCTAAGGCTATGAAAAAGAACTTTACTATTGCGATGACCCTCTTGGCGGTCATGTTTTTTATTGCGGGTTGCGAGCCGGACCCTGTGAAGCCTATGGTAGTTTTGGATGAACAATCCGTGGTGGTGGGTTATAACGAGGCATGGCTTCGGGCTGAGGTTTTGGACGACGGCGGTGCCGCCGTCACCGAACGCGGCTTCTGCTATGGTGAGGCGGGCGGCGAGCTTGACAATCTGGTGTTTGTCGAAGACGGCGCTGACTTCTTGGGCGAGCTTTCGGGCTTGAAGCCTTTGACGGCCTACACTTGCAAGGCCTTCGCCAGCAATGAGGTGGGCCGTGGCTACAGCGCGGCGTTCACCTTCACCACGGAGAATGACACTGTGCCTAGGGTGGTGACCAGTGAGGCGAAGGAGATTACATACCATTCGGCCGTGGTGAGCGGTCAGGTGCTTAGTGGCGGTGGCCACGAGATCACGGATAAGGGCATTTGCTACAGCTTGTCGGCGGTTCCCATGGTCAACGACATCTGCCTCTCGGCAGGCCCTGGCCTAGGACCCTTCGAGGCGCATATTGAAGGGCTGACTCCCGAGACACGATACTATTACCGTGCCTATGCGGTGTGTAGTAAAGGCGTGTATTACGGCGACCAGAATGTCTTCGACACCGATGTGCTGCCCATGGCGGTGCATACCATAGGCATATACGAGGTGACTGGCACACGTGCCAAGGCAGCAGGCATCGTCATCCGCGACGGCGGCTACGATGTGACGGAATGCGGCTTCTGCTGGGGTACGCAACATGAGCCTACCCTCGACGGTCTTCACATCAAGGCAGGTGCCGGCATGGAGGAATTCAGCTGCTATTTCTCTGGTTTGGAGCGTGGCGTGACGCATTATCTGCGTGCCTATTCCATCAATGAGAAAGGTGTAGCCTATGGCGAAGAGATGTCATTCCTGCCCGATGACTCGTCGACGCCTTGGCCTGGTGGTGTCCTTCCTGGCTTGTTTTCCATCGCTCCCGACCGTCAGGTGCGCTTCTCGCAAGGCAATCTCCAGTACTATCCCGACGACAACATCTGGCGTTTTGCCGAGATGCAGTGGGATTTCGTTGGAGGCCCGATAGAAGACATGTTCGGCACCATGGATGCTGGTACGGTGTATGCCAATGGAGTCAAATGCGATAACACAAAGGCAGGCCGTTATTACGAGGGCTGGATGGATCTCTTCGGCTGGGGTACAAGCGGTTGGAACAACGGCAACGAGTACTACCATCCGTTCGACATCTCCTCTATGGAATACCATTGCGCCTCTTATGGTCCTCCAGGCAATTTCGACCTGACGGGCGATTATGCCGAGGCGGACTGGGGCATCCACAACACGATCAGCAACGGCAGCTCAAGGCAGTGGCGCACCCTTACCGTGGAGGAGGCGGCATATCTCATGGTTGAAAGGGAGACACCATCGGGCATGCTTTTCGCTTCGGCTATTGTGACTGGCATCTGCGGCATGATTGTGTTGCCCGACGATTGGGAGGCATCTGTATATCCGCTTAATGCTGTAAATGAGCATGTTGCATTCGGTGTCAATAGGATTACGGCCAGCGAGTGGCTGGAAGTGTTGGAGCCTGCCGGTGCGGTATTCTTGCCCGCTGCCGGTGGACGTTTACAGTATTCGCCTGAGGATGTTACTTATGAGAATACGATATTGGATGAAAACTCAGCTGATGGATCCTATTGGACAACCACGCAAAGCGGCGTAAATATTGCCCATGCGTTGATGATATTGAGCTACGATGTCATGGGGCCCACTTTCATGGAAGGATGCATCTATATGGAAGCCCTCAGATGCCGCGGCCGCTCCGTTCGCTTGATCTCGGACGAGTGAGCTCCATTGTAATCTTATTATCAAAACGTGAAAACGCAAAGGGAATTTTTTGTACTTTTGCGCCCAAATGAAAAACATCCGAAATTTCTGCATCATAGCGCATATCGACCACGGCAAATCGACCTTGGCCGACCGCCTCTTGGAACTGACCCATACGCTCAACGACAAGGAACTCGTCGACCAGGTGCTCGACGACATGGACCTTGAGCGCGAACGTGGCATTACCATCAAGAGCCACGCCATCCAGATGAAATACAACTACAAGGGTGAGGAATACACCCTCAACCTCATCGACACCCCTGGCCACGTCGACTTCTCGTACGAGGTGTCGCGCAGCATCGCCGCCTGCGAAGGCGCCTTGCTGGTGGTGGATGCCACGCAAGGCATCCAGGCCCAGACCATTGCCAACCTCTATTCCGCCCTCGAACACGACCTCGAGATCATCCCCGTGATGAACAAGATCGACATGGACAGCGCCATGGTCGACATCGTGGAAGACCAGATGGTGGACCTCTTGGGCTGCGACCCGAGCGAGATCCTGCGCGTCAGCGCCCGCACGGGCGAAGGCGTGCCCGCCGTGCTGGATGCCATCGTGGAGCGCATCCCCTGCCCAAAGGGTGACCCTGAGGCCCCGCTCCAGGCGCTCATCTTCGACTCGGTGTTCAACTCATTCCGCGGCATCATCGCCTATTTCCGCGTGATGAACGGCACGATGCGCACCAACGACCTCGTCAAGTTCTTCGCCACGGGCAAGGAATACAACGCCGACGAAATCGGAGTGTTGCAGCTGAAGCAAGTGCCTAAGAAAGAGCTCTCGGCGGGCGATGTGGGTTATATCATCTCGGGCATCAAGACCTCTAAGGAGGTCAAGGTGGGCGACACCATCACGCATGTCGAGAACCCCTGCGCCGAGCCGGTGGCGGGCTTCGAGAACGTGAAACCCATGCTGTTTGCGGGTATCTATCCCGTGGATGCGGACGACTACGAGGAGCTGCGTGCTTCGTTGGAGAAGCTGCAACTCAACGACGCTTCCCTTGTTTGGGAACCGGAGTCGTCAGCGGCACTGGGCTTCGGCTTCCGCTGCGGCTTCCTTGGCCTGCTCCACATGGAGATTGTGCAGGAACGCCTCGACCGTGAGTTCGACATGGATGTCATCACCACTGTGCCCAACGTGTCGTTCAAGTGCTTCAAGACCGACGGCGAGATGATTGAGGTGCACAACCCCAGCGGCCTGCCCGAGGTGACGAAGATCGACCACATCGAGGAGCCGTACATCATCGCGCAAATCATCTCGAAGAACGAATTCACGGGACCCATCATGACGCTCTGCATCGATCGTCGCGGTGTGCTGAAGAACCAGGTCTATCTCTCCACCGACCGCGTGGAACTGACCTTCCAGATGCCGTTGAGCGAAATCGTCTTCGACTTCTACGACAAGCTGAAATCCATCTCGAAGGGCTATGCCTCCTTCGACTATCATATCGCCGGCTATCAAGACGCCGACTTGGTGAAGCTGGATATCATGCTCAACGGCGAGTCCGTGGATGCCCTGTCCACCTTGATCCACCGTGGCCATGCCTATGAGTTTGGCCGTCGCATGTGCGAGAAGCTGAAGGAGCTGATACCAAGACATCAGTTCGATATCGCCATCCAGGCGGCCATCGGGGCCAAGATCATCGCTCGCGAGACGGTGCGCCAAGTGCGTAAGGACGTGACGGCGAAGTGCTACGGCGGCGACGTCTCCCGTAAGCGCAAACTGCTCGAGAAACAAAAGGCCGGTAAGAAACGCATGCGCCAAATCGGCAACGTCGAAGTGCCGCAGTCGGCGTTCTTGGCGGTGCTGAAACTTGATTGATATGAACACCCTCCAATCCCAAATTGCCCTGACTTTGTTGCCTGGTATCGGTGATATCAGCGGGAAGAAGTTCGTGCAGTATTGCGGCAGCGCCGAGGCCATCTTCAAGGAGACGCGTAAGTCGCTGGAGAAGATCTCGGGCATGCGTGAGGCCTCCATCGACGCCATCTGCAAGCCTAAAGAATACCTGAAGAGGGCAGAGGAGGAGATTGAGTTCATGGAGAAAAACGGCATACAACCCCTGTTTTTCCTCGATTCCGACTATCCACGTCGTCTGTTGCAGTGCGACGACAGCCCGATGATGCTGTATTACAAAGGCAAGGCCAACCTCAACGCCAGCCGCGTGGTGGCCATCGTCGGCACACGCAACATCACCGAGTACGGCAAGGAAAACTGCAACCAGTTGGTGGAGGATCTGAAGGATGACAATGTGCTGATTGTAAGTGGGTTGGCATACGGTGTCGACACCTGTGCCCACAAAGCCTCGGTGAAGAACGGCATCCCGACGGTAGGGGTGATGGGCTGTGGCATGCAGCAGGTTTATCCCGCCGCCAACAAGAAGCTGGCCTTAGACATGTTGGAGCAGGGCGGCGTTCTGACAGAGTGTATGAGCGGCACTTTGCCCGACCGAGAGAACTTCCCGCGTCGCAACCGCATCATTGCGGGTATGGCGGATGCCGTGGTGGTCATCGAGTCGGCGATGAAAGGCGGCTCGCTGATTACGGCCGATTTGGCCAACTCATACAGCCGCGACGTGTTCGCCTATCCCGGCCGCGTCATGGACATCTACAGCCAAGGCTGCAACTACCTCATCCGCACCAACCGCGCCCATCTCATGGAGAGCGTGCTCAACCTGCGCTATATCATGCGCTGGAACTTGGAGACAAAGGCCGAGAAGCAAACGGCTTTGTTCCGTGAGTTCTCAGAGGAGGAGAAACTGATCATGGACTGCTTCGGCTCGAGTGCGGTGGTCAATCTCGACGACATCATCGTGAAGACCGAACTGCCGACGACGAAGATAGCAGCCATCCTTTTGACATTGGAATTCGACGGCGTGCTGATGGCATTGCCAGGAAAAAGATACCAGAAATGTTAGGCAAGGTCATCAAATCGACGGGTAGCTGGTACATCGTCCTCGACGAGACGGGACGGCAGTTGGAGTGCCGCCTGCGTGGCAAGATCCGTTTGGACGGTATCCGCTCTACCAATCCCGTTGCGGTGGGCGACAACGTGCAGTTTGAGCAGGAGCCTGGCAAGGAGACCGGTGTCATCAAGAAGATCGAGCCGCGCGACAACGTGATTGTCCGCCAGTCGGTCAATCTGAGCAAGGCCTCGCATATCATCGCCGCCAATGTCGATTTGGCCATCGTGGTGGCCACCATCGCACAACCCCGTACTTCGACGGGTTTCATCGACCGCTTTTTGGTCACTGCCGAGGCCTACCACATCCCCGCTGCCTTGGTTTTCAACAAGTGCGACCTGTATACCGATGAGCAGATAGGGGAGATGTGTGTGCTGATGGAATACTATCAAAGCCTCGGCTACACCTCGTTTGGCGTGTCGGCCAAGACGGGATTCCAGATCGACGAGCTGCGGAGCCTGATGCAAGACAAGATCTGCCTGTTCTCGGGCCATTCCGGCGTAGGCAAGTCAGCCTTGGTGAACGCCCTCGACCCCTCGTTGAACGTCCGTATCGGTGCCATCTCCGATTATCATGAGAAAGGCAAGCATACCACCACATTCGCCGAGATGCATCATCTTGACTTTGGTGCCTGGATTGTGGACACCCCCGGTATCAAGGAGTTTGTGCTTTACGACCTTGAGAAAGAGACCCTTGCGCAGCGTTTTCCCGAGATGCGCAACCTGATGAGCGAGTGCCGTTTCGCCAACTGTACCCATACCCACGAGCCAGGCTGTGCGGTGAAGGCTGCCGTCGAGAACGGTGAAATTGCAGACTGGCGTTATGTGAATTATATGCGAATGATGACGGATGAAAGCCATGATTCCGTCAAAGACGAATTGTAGGGACGCATCGCATGCGTCCGCAAAAAACGAAGGAATATGAAAACCATCGCCCTATTTGGAAAGACCATCGCCCCCGAGAACGGGGAATATATGCGGCAATTGTTCGTGAAACTATCTGAGAATCAGGTGGAGATGACGGTCTATAAGCCTTTTGCCGACATCGTCGCCGCCTTTGTCCCCGAAGGCGTGCGTTACACTGTCTTCAATTCCCATGCCGACCTGAAGGCCGACTTGTTGTTCTCCATCGGCGGCGACGGCACCATCTTGGACACCGTCCCCTTCGTCCTCGACTCGGGTATGCCTGTGGTGGGCATCAACATGGGACGCTTGGGCTTCCTTTCCAGCCTCTCGAAAAACGAGATAGGGAAGGCGGTTGACAGCGTGCTCTCGGGCGACTACACTGTGGAGCAGCGTACGCTGCTTGAACTGGTCGCGCCCAAGAACGTCTTCGGCGATGTGCGCTATGCCCTCAACGAGTTGAATGTCATCCGTAATCCTGAGCATAGTTTGTTGGCTATCAAGGTGTTTGTCGACGATGTGTATCTCAATACCTATTGGGGCGACGGCATCCTCTTGGCTACGCCGACGGGTTCTACTGCCTATTCGCTGAGCGCCGGCGGTCCCATCATCGCGCCGAATGCGAAGAACTTCGTCATCACCCCTATCGCCACCCACAACCTCACCGTGCGTCCCGTCGTCATCCCCGACGACAGTGTCATCCGCATCCAGGTGGAGGGTCGCGAGAAGAAGTTCGTCTTTAGCATGGACTCAAGGAGCTGTACCTTAGACACTTCCGTGCAACTCGAAGTGCGTAAGGCGGGTTTCTGTCTCAATCTGGTCAGGATGCGTGGCGAGGACTTCTTCGGAACCATCCGCAACAAATTGATGTGGGGAAAAGACAATAGAAACTGAATTATTTCGTTTTCTATGGAAAAATTCATAATTTTGCAGGCTTGAACTATGTACAGAAAGATTCGTTTTTTATTGATAATGAGCTGCTTGGCTGTTTTTTGCCAGGCCAATGCCCAGTTTGACGACCCCAAAACCTTGGAAATCGGTCCTCATGTTGGCGTGAGCTATTATATGGGTGACCTCAACCCAACCCTGCCTTTCGCCCAAGCCCAGTTGCAGTATGGTGGCGTGGTGCGTTACAACTACAATAACCGCTGGACCTTCCGTTTCGACTATTCTCGTGCCACGGTCAAAGCCTACGACGAGGTTGTCCAATGGCGTCCCGAACGCGGCTTGAATTTCACCTCGACAATCAACGATTTCAGCCTCGTGGCGGAATTCAACTTCATTGAATACTATACCGGCAACCCGAAAAGGAATGTGTCGCCTTATATCTTCGGCGGCATCTCGGTGTTCCAATACACGGCCTACACAGAAGTGGCGGGGACGTTGATCGACCTGGGCGACTATCTTACCGAGGCCGCGCCTGCCGAACCCAAATGGTATGATCGGGCCTTCGGCAAGACCAGCCCCGTTGGAGTCTCCATACCTTTCGGCATGGGCGTGAAGTTCGCCCTGTCGAAGCACATGGCCGCCACGGTGGAATGGCGTATGCAGAAGACCTTCACCGACTATCTCGACGATGTGGCCACCGTCTATCCCGAAGAACATGCCTGTATCGAACTCGACGGCACCTGGTATGACCTGTCCGACCCGACGGGCAACTATCTCGCCGGCCAGCAGAGAGGTAACTCTTCCTTCAACGACTGGTTCGGCATGGGCCGCGTCTCGTTGACCTGGAAATTCAACCTGCCCGATGGCAGAGGCTGTAACCTTAGCAAATTCTGACCTATGGAACTGAAAGACCAACTGATGCAACAAATCGACCGCGAGCGCTTGCCCAAGCACATCGCCATCATCATGGACGGCAATGGCCGCTGGGCCAAGGAACGCGGCAAACAACGCATCTTCGGTCATCAGAGTGCCATACAGTCGGTGCGCGAGGTCTCGGAAGGCTGCGCCGAGTTGGGCGTGGAGTATCTGACGCTCTACGCTTTCTCGACCGAGAATTGGAACCGTCCCTTGGCGGAAGTCACAGGCCTGATGTCGCTGCTGGCCACGACCATCAAGAACGAGGTCAGCACGATGAACAAGAACAGCATCAAGTTGAACGCCATCGGCGACCTGAAGAGTCTGCCCAAAAGCAACTACGACCAACTGATGCAGGCCATCGCCGACACCAGTCATAACACCAGGATGACCTTGACCCTGGCCTTGAGCTATTCGGGCCGTTGGGACCTCATCCAGGCCTCGCGCCGCATGGCCGAGGCGGTGGCGGCAGGCACACTAGCACCCGAGGCCATCGACGACACTACGATCTCTTCCTACCTCTCCACGGCGGGCATGCCCGATCCCGAGTTGCTGGTCCGTACCAGCGGCGAGGAACGCATCAGCAACTTCCTGCTATGGGAGCTGGCTTATTCCGAATTGTATTTCACCCCAAAATATTGGCCCGACTTCCGTAAGGCTGACCTCTATGAGGCCATCCTCAACTACCAACACCGCGAAAGGCGGTTCGGGAAGACGAGCGAACAATTAACTAACAAATGATTGAAAGATAAGACTATGCGATTGAGATATTTACCCATAACGTTGCTTTTTGTGGCTCTCTTGGGCTTCGGGAGCAGCGCATTTGCCCAAATCCAGATTGGCAACGACCTCTCGGAGATTGATTATTCGCGCCCGCAGCAATACGAAATCGGCGGTATCGTCGTGGAAGGTGCCAAATACGTCGACGCCTCTATGCTGAGCATGATTGCCGGACTGAGGGTGGGCGATGTCATCTCCGTCCCTGGCGAAGATATCTCATCGGGCATCCGCAAGATCTGGGAGCAAGGTCTGTTTGAGGACGTGGCCATCAACGCCACCGACTTCGTGGGCGGCAAGGTGTTCCTGCAAATCGTCATCAAGGAGAAACCGCGTGTGTCGAGGTTCTCCTTCACCGGCATCAAGAAGAGCGAGGCCGACGAGATCCGCAACAAGATCAACCTCTCGCGCGGCGACATCGCCACCGAGCACCTGCTGACCAAGACCACGCGCATCATCGAGGACTATTACCGTGACAAGGGCTACTACAACGTGGTGATTGACATCGAGCAAGTGGCCGACTCTATCCGCGAGGACTATGTGGACATGCGGATCAATATCGACAAGGGCCCGAAGGTGAGAATCGGTCAGATCAACATCATAGGCAACGAACATCTTTCCGATGGCCAGGTGCTGACCGCGATGAAGGAAACCAAGGAACGTGGTCGTTTCGATCCCCTGAATCCCCTGGGACCGCTGATTGTGAACACTGTCGCCGACATTTTCACCCTGCATCCTTTGAGGGCCATCAACGGTGTGGAGGAATACTTCTACGACAACTATCGTCCCCGCATCCTCAAAGCGTCGCGCTTTAACGAAAAGAACTATCAGGAGGACCTGAACCTCATCATCGAAAAATATAATGCCAGGGGCTATCGTGATGCCCGTATCGTCAGCGACTCCGTCTATCGGATCGACGATCGCAACCTCGGTATCGACATCGTCATCAGCGAAGGCAACCGCTACCATTATCGTAGCATCAACTGGACAGGCAACACGAAGTATTCGAGCGAGACCTTGAACTCCATCCTCGGTATCAAGCCGGGCGATGTGTATAATAAGGAACTGCTTGACAGGAACCTCACTTATAGCGAGACCACGCTGGATATCAGCTCCTTGTATATGGACGACGGCTACCTGTTCTTCCGTGCCGACCCTGTGGAGGTGTCCGTGGAGAACGACTCCATCGACTTGGAGATCCGCCTCGTGGAGGGTCAGCAGGCTCGCATCAACAACGTGACGCTTACTGGCAACACGAAGACCTACGACCATGTGGTGCTGCGCGAGCTCTACACCCGTCCCGGACAACTCTATAGCCGTAGCGATGTGGTGCGCTCCATCCGTGAGCTGGCCACCTTGGGCTTCTTCAACCAAGAGAACATCACTCCTGATGTGCAGCCCAACTTTGCCGACAACACGGTCGACATTGGTTATACCGTCGAAGAAGCTGCCGCCGACCAGATCCGTTTCTCGGCGGGCTATGCCATCGGCTATCTGATGCTTGAGGCCGGCCTGCAGTTCTCCAACTTCTCCATGCGAAACATCTTCAACAAGGATGCATGGCGTCCTTTGCCCATGGGCGATGGACAGAAGTTGTCGTTGAGTGTCACCACTTATGGCCGCCAATACCTATTCTATAATGTGGCCTTCACCGAGCCTTGGCTCGGGGGCCGCAAGCCCAACTCGCTGTCGGTGTCGTTCTATCAGTCGTTCTATTCGAATGGCTATGAAAGGACAAATCCCAGTTACGGCTATTTCAACATGACGGGTGGTACCATCGGTTTGGGGCGCCGTCTGACTTGGCCTGACGACTATTTCTCCTTGTACCAGGGACTGAACTTCAAGCGCTATAGCCTCAACAACTACACCAATTCCTATTATGTGAGTGTGGGTGACGGCAACGGAAGGTTCAACCTGATCAGTTACAATTTCGTGCTCTCGCGTAATTCCGTGAGCCAGCCCATCTATCCGCGCAACGGCTCCGAGTTCCAGATTGGCCTTGAGATTACGCCGCCCTATTCGCTGCTGACTAACAAAAGTTACGTTGGTCTTTCGGAGAACGATAAATACAAATGGATTGAGATGCACCGCTGGACCTTCAAGGCGGCATGGTACACCGAGCTCTACGACAAACTCGTGATGATGACCCGCGTGCGCTTTGGCTATATGGGCTACTACAACGACCAGATCGGCCCCACGCCTTTCCATAGGTTCTTCCTTGGCGGTGATGGATTGGCCACTTATTCCTTTGACAGCCGTGAGTTGGTGGGCATGCGTGGCTATGCCAACAACTCGCTCACTCCGGGCTTCTATAACAATTCCGGCACGGGTGGCAGTGGCGGTAACATCATGACGAAATACACCTTCGAACTGCGTTACCCGCTCTCGCTGAATCCGCAGGCCACCATTTATGCCTTGACCTTCCTCGAGGCTGGTAACTGCTGGCTCGGCATCAAGAACTTCGACCCGTTTGAGGTGAAGCGTTCGGCTGGTGTCGGCGTGCGTATCTTCCTGCCCATGTTCGGCCTGCTCGGTCTCGACTGGGGCTATGGCTTCGACGATGTGTATGGCACCTCGGGTAACAATGGCAGCCAGTTCCACTTCTCCATCGGAGGCTCTATTGATTAGTATAGAGTTTAGAGTTTGGAGTTGTCATGTGGTTCCGTGTCAATGGAAACTTTGGAACGATTATTGATATTAACAACGAAGCAATCAGAAAACACCTAATACAATGAAAGCAATTAGAACATTGATTTTGACCGCTGCCTTGGTTTGTGGCGGCATCATGACCGCCCATGCACAACTTGGCGGTGGACAGAAGATCGTCTATGTCGATTCGGAATACATCATGGAAAACATTCCTGAATACGGCGACGCACAGGAACAGCTGAACGCCTTGTCGGAACAATGGCAGAGAGAAGTGAGGGCCATTTATGACGTGGTGTCGGAGATGTACAACAAGTACCAGACCGAGATGCTGCTGCTCTCCGAGGAGCAGAAACGCGCCCGCGAACAAGCCATCATCAACAAGGAACAGGAAGCCAAGAACTTGCAGATCCAGTATTTTGGCGCCGAAGGCTTGCTCTACCAGAAACGTACCGAACTGATCCAGCCCATCCAAGAGAAGGTCTATACGGCCATGAAGGAGCTGGCCCAGTCCAAGAACTATGCCTTTATCTTCGACATCGCATCAGGTACTTCGGTGCTTTATGCCTCCGACAAAAATGATGTCAGCGACGATGTGCTCGACCAACTGGGCAATGTGATGCAGACGGTGCGCCGCGAAGACCGTCGCAGAGGTAACGCCGGCAATCCCGGTGGTGGCAACCCTAGAAATTAATGGGTGAATCGGCAAGGGAAACAAAAAAATCGTATCTTTGCAGCCCAATCATTGTTAAAACAAAGGATTAATTTATTAAAAGTCAATAAGATGAAAAGAGTATTCAAAGTTTTGTTTCTGGGTATTGCCCTCTTCGTGATGAGCGGTGTGGCCAATGCTCAAGTGAAGATCGCTCATGTCAATACAGCTGAGATCCTCGAAGCCATGCCCGATAAGGAAAGGGCTGAGAAAGACTTGGAAAAGTATTACACCGAGTTGCAGAACCAACTTCAGGCCATGGCCAGAGAGTATCAGACCAAGATGCAGGATTATGAGGCCAACCAAGCCACCATGTCGAACTTGGTGAGACAGTCGAAGGAGAAGGAGATCGTTGACCTTCAGACCCGTATCCAGCAGTTCCAACTCAACGCTGAGGAAGAGTTTGAGAAGAAGCGCGCCGAATTGCTGAGACCTATCCTCGACAAGATCCAGAACGCCATCAACGCTGTGGGTAGAGAGAAGGGTTATACCTATATCATCGACCTCGCCACGGGTGCCGCCGTTTGGGTGGGTACCGACGCAGTGGACTGCTCGAGAGACGTGAGAGCCAAGTTGGGTCTCCCCAACAACTAAGAAGCAAGAATTGCGAATGAAACGAGAACAGCCGACCTTTTGGCCGGCTGTTCTTTTTTTATTTGATGCTCTCGCGTTTCACCTTGGCGAAGCGCAGCAGCTTGAGGATACCCAAGGGTTTGCGGTCGTCTTTGTTGGCAAGGTTGAGGAAGAGACCGAATTTCTTTGCAATGGGGATTTTGTAAGTCTCGACGAACTCGATGAGGGTGCCGTCGGGGTCTTCCACATAGGTAAAGTGACCATTGGCATCGCCCATGCCGAAGTCGGCGCCACTGTCGCACACGAAGGGATGTCCAAGAGCCTCGGTCTCAGCCTTGACGGCGTCCATGTGGCGCACATCGAAGCAGAGGTGGATGTAGCCCGGGTCGCCCCAGTAACGGCCTTCGTAGAGCTTTTTGCCTGGGCCGTCGACGCTTTGGATCAACTCAAGATGCGAGGTGCCCATGATGCGGCTCAAAGGACCTTCGATGGGCTTGGAGCGTTCGAGGATGACACGACGCAGGGTGCCTTTGCCGCCTTCGAGGGCTTCAAGGTCCTCAAAGACGCCTGTCTGGTCGAAGACCACCTTGTCGTACTCCAACAGTTGGGTGTAGAAGGGCAGGGAGCGGTCGATGTCGCTCACGCCGATGACGGCGCCGTTGGCACCGCCCGTGGTCTTCTTCTCGTCGATGAAGACGTAGTCGTCCTGCTCGAGTTGGAAGACGTTGCCGTAGGGGTCTTTCATGAAAAACTCCTTCTGCCCAGCGGGCGAGGTCATGACGGGGCTGATGACGTCGAGGCCCTTATTAATAAAGGTGTTGTAGGCCGCCTCGATGTCGGGCGTTTTCACCTTGGCGATGAGGATGCCCAAGTCGCCAAGTCGGACAGGCTCTTTCAAGTAGTTGAGTTCGCGCCCTTTGGGTTGCCAAATCTCGAAGCCGCCACCGCCACGGATGTTGACGGCGATGCCTGAACGACGGGGCTGGGGCTTGCCGCCCGTGTAGGGGAGCATGCGCTCCGCCACGCCCTCGTCGTCGACGATCTTGATTTCGAAGCCGAAGTTGTCGTAATACCATTTCCAAGCCTCGACGAAATCGTTCACGCCGATGCCCACTTGCTGTATGCCGCAGATGACTTTTTCTTTCATGTAGCCGATATTTTTCTCGAGAGTTTATAATACAAAGGTAAGCAATATTTGTGAATATGCGCCATCAAAAGCTCGGAACGCCCTATCAGTTTGCGGTGCTTCTGCCGCTTGATGGCGCGAACGGCGATCTTGCCGCATTTCTCCACGCTGAGGCCGTTGGCCTGCCCTGCGTCCATCTTGGCGTGGGCTGTGCCGTCGCCGTGCAAGGCGCTCTTGCTGATCTGCGTGTTGATGCGTCCAGGGATGAGGAAGGTGACGCCGATGTTGTCGTACTCCAACTCCAACGACTCGTAGAAGCCGAACAAGGCGTGTTTTGCGGCGCAGTAGGCCGAGCGTAGCGGGAAACCGAACAAGCCCGACAGGGAAGTGGTCACGCTGAACTGCACATGTTCCTTGGCGAGAATCATCTCCTTGAACTTCTTCACCAAGTAGACGCCACTCATGAAGTCGATTTTCAGGATTTTCTCGTCCACGCTGATGTCGGTGTCGAGGGCTTTCTCGCGTTGCGAGATGCCTGCGTTGAGCACGAAGAGATCAATGCTCAGGCCTTGTCCCATCACATAGTCATAGAGGCGGTCGATGGAAGCGTAGTCGTCGAGTTGGGTCTCGATGGCCCAAGCCTTCACGTCGTATTGTTCGCACATGGCCTTGGTCTTGTTGAGGTCGTCGATGCCGAGGCCCGTCAGGACAAGATGGCAGCCTTCCTTGGCCAGGTGCAGGGCGATGCTCTGCCCGATGCCCGTGCCGCCGCCGGTGACTAATGCTGTTTTTCCTTTTAGGTCTAACATAATAATATGTTTTTAGATTCCCTTCGAGAATGGAGCTCGTTGTCGTCTCCTTACGGCGGCTTGTAGTGCTTGCATATAGGCAACATATACTTGCCGCCGCGTGATAAGTAATGACTCACCTCCATTCCCGAAGGGAATCTCTTTTCCCGCCTGCAAAGATAAAAATAATTCCTTGATGTTGGGATAATCAATATATTTACTAATTTTGTGGCTTGCAAATTTGTCGTTGTGAGGGCAGACACGTGAGGTCAGCCCCTACAACTCTAAACTCTAAACTCTAAACTCTCAACTAAATAAAGATGGACATTTTTGAAAGAATATCAAAGGATTCCGGTGGCCCGATCGGGCAGTACCGCGAACGTGCCGACGGTTATTTTGCATTCCCGCGTCTGGAAGGCGAACTCGGGCCGCGCATGACCTTCAACGGCAGGGAGGTGCTCTGCTGGAGCTTGAACAATTACCTGGGTTTGGCCAACCATCCCGAGATCCGTCGCGTGGATGCCGAAGCAGCCGCCAAATACGGCCTCGCCGCCCCTATGGGCGCCCGTATGATGACGGGTCACACCCGCATGCACGAGCATTTCGAGCATGAGCTGGCCGACTTCGAGAAGAAGGAAGCCGCCTATCTGTTCAACTTCGGCTACCAAGGCATCGTGTCGACCATCGACACCTTGACCAGCCCTCATGACGTCATTGTCTACGACAACGAAGCCCATGCCTGCCTGCTCGACGGTATCCGCCTGCATATCGGCAACAAGTACAAATACCGCCACAACAACATGGAAGACCTTGAGAAGAAATTGAAGGTCGCCACGGAGGTCGTGGCCAAAACCGGTGGCGGCATCCTGGTCATCACCGAGGGCGTATATGGCATGACGGGCGCTTTGGGCGACCTCGCTGGCATTGTGGCCCTGAAGAAGAAATACAGCTTCCGCATCCTCATCGATGACGCCCACGGCTTCGGTGTGATGGGACCCAACGGTCGCGGTACTTCCGAGCATTTCGGCGTGATGGACGACATCGACATCTACATCGGTGCCTATGCCAAGGCCATGGCCATCATCGGAGGCTTCGTGGCTGGACCGAAGTATGTCATTGAATACCTGCGTTATAACATGCGTTCCCAGATGTATGCCAAGAGCTTGCCGCTGGCTATCGTGGAAGGCTGCGAGAAGCGTCTCGAGATCATCCGCAGCGCCGAGGGCGATGCCCTGCGTGCCCAGCTGTGGAAGGTGACCCGCGCCTTGCAGCAAGGCTTCCGCGACCTGGGCTTCGACATCGGTCCCGCTGAGGCTTGCGTGACACCGGTGCATGTGCAGGGCGACGTGGTGCAGGCCACCAACATCGCCATGGACCTGCGCGAGAACTACAAGATTTTCTGCTCGGTCATCACCTATCCCGTCATCCCCAAGGGCATGATCATCTTCCGCATCATCCCGACGGCAGCCCACAGCATGGACGACGTCAACTACACGTTGAAAGCCTTCGCCGAAGTGAGACAAAAACTCGACAAGGGCTACTATGACGGTACAGAAGTGCCGAATATGAGGATTGAATAATAATAGCCAATACCAAGAAAAAGAGAGTGACGAATGCTGCTCTCTTTTTTTTGCATAATCGGAATATTTTCCTACCTTTGCACTTTCGGCAAGTGAGATAATCCCAAAAACATGATAATATGATACTTATTAAACAAGCTGGCGTTTACGTCAACATCCTGAATTGCAGGCTCAAGAAGTACCTTGACGAGGTCTTCAAGAAGAATGGTGTCAACCTGACAGCGGAGCAATACCTCGTCATGGACACGCTATGGAACGAAGGCACCCTCACCCAGCAGGCCATCGCCTTCATCATCCAAAAGGACAAGAATTCGGTGACGCAGTTTATTGACAATCTGGAGAGAAAAGGTCTCGTTACACGCTCTGTAGCCAAGGAAGACCGCCGAGTGAACAACATCATGGTCACCGAAAAAGGTATGGCCTTGAAAGACTCCACCAAACAGTTGGCCATCGACACGATGAACCAGGCCCTAATGGGCATCCCTGAGGCCGACGTGCAGACTTTCGTCACGGTGCTGAAGCAGATCTGCGGCAACATCAGCGAATTCGGGAAACAGCCCGAGGCAATCAAACTTTGATTTGAAGACGTGTTTGGCATTATTATTGGATATTTTTCCCCTACCAAACCGATGATTTTTTATCTTTGCACAATCTAATTATCGATGAAAATGAGAAAGACTATTAAACTTTTGCTGGTTATCGTCGCGATGGCCTTGGTGTTGCCTGCATGCAACAAAGGTCCGGGCGAAGGCGGTAGCGGCACGGTGCAAGGCTATGTGAAGCTGGTGCATCATCCCGACAACGACATGACCTTGACCCCTGATACTATGGCCGCTGCCAAGACGGATGTGTTCATCGTTTATGGCGACGAGGCCTATTTTGGTAATGACGTGGAGACGGGTGCCGACGGAATGTATCGCTTTGAGTATCTGCTTCCTGGCGAATACACCGTGTATGCCTATTCCACCTTGCCTTCGGGCGAGAAAGTGGCGGTGAGCGAGACGATCGACTTGGCGCGAGGTGCGACGGCGAATATGCCTACCATCTATATCCACGACGGGAAGGCCTATGGCACTTCCATCGTGAAAGGCCGTGTGCATGGCACCTATTACCACAACGGCAGCTATCGTGGCGAAGGCTGGGCCTGTGAGCATCGCGTCTATATCCGTCGCGTGGGCGACGACATCCCCTTCGACGACACCCGCGTGGGCCCCGACGGCTATTTCGCTTTCCAGAAGCTGCAGCCTGGAGAATATGAGGTGTATACCGTCTCCGACGATATCCTCACAGAGGTCCCTGGTTTCATCTTCCAGTCTATCAGGGTTGAAGAGGCTGGAGTTGTTTATGAGCTTGAAGAACAATTTGAAGTGATTATTAATGTTTAAACAATTGGATATGAGAAAGTTAATGATAGTATTGGCTTTTCTTGCCCTGAGCATGGGTGTCATGGCCCAGTCGGTCTCGGAGAGTACCATCCAAAAGCGTGAAAACCGCAGGGGCATGGTGCTGAAGGAATGGAACACGGTGGCCGGCGACAGCCGCTCTTTCCTCGACCGCGTGACGACCTACGACGAGTTTGGCCGCAAGATTGAGGAAATCGAATATGCCAGCTACGGTCAAAAGTGGCGCATCGTGTTCGAGTATCCGCCCAACAGCGACATCACGGCTAAAGTCGTGCGCGAAATCGAGTACAACGACCGCGACCGTGTGGTGCGTATCCGCAAATACGAGTACGACGAAGACGGTAATAAGATACGTCAACTCAACTATTATCCCAACGGCAGGCTTGAGTCGATCAAGACCTTCGAGTATGTGCCCAAGTAAGACCTGATGGATGAGATTCTTGACATAGTGCGTGGCATGAAGCCCATCACCCTTGATGAGATGAGCGCCGTGAAGCTGATGAACCGTATCGACACGAAATACGTGGTGACGGAGTCTCAGCTTCAAGCCATTTTGTCGGGTATCTGCGACAGCTACTATGCCCAGGAGGTGGAAGGCAACCGCCTCTCACCCTACAGCACGGTGTATTACGACACACCTGAGCTGACCATGTATCTCATCCACCACGACCGCCACCTCGTGCGCGACAAGGTGCGTGTGCGTACCTACGTCGACTCGCATCTGACCTTCTGCGAGGTGAAGCACAAGAACAACAAGGGCCGCACGAAGAAGAAACGCATCGAGGTGGAGCCGATACCCAACATCATCGACAACCCCGAGGCAGCGGAGTTCTTGGCCAAGAAGCAGCCTTACGATGTGGGATCGTTGAGCCCGCATCTGGTCACCATCTTCGACCGTTTCACATTGGTGAACTATGACAAGACCGAGCGCCTCACCATCGACTGCAACCTCCGTTTCGAGAACCTCCGCAGCGGCACTACCGCCTCGATGGCTCCGCTCGCCGTGATGGAGCTCAAGCAGGACGGGCGGGCCCACTCGCTTTTGAAGGATGTCCTCTTCGAAATGCGAATCAGGCCGTTCAAGGTGAGCAAATACTGCATCGGCACCTGCCTGACCCGCCCAGAGGTGAAGCAGAACAGGTTCAAGAAGAAACTACGTAGAATAGAGAAACTAAAACAATCAACGATATGAGTCTTTTACAAATCAACATGCAGGACTTTGACCCTGACATTGCGCGCGAATTTGGCGGCGGGGCCTCGGGAATGGACTTCCTCGGCGTACCGCTCTTCGATGCCCAGAGCCTTTGGACGATGCTCATCCGCTTCGTCTTCAACTTCATCGTGTGCTGGGCCATCATCCACTTCTTCTACTACAAGAAGGCCAACCGCAAGGACTATTACTTCACCTTCATCATGTTCGCCGTGGTCATCTTCCTCATCATCTCGCTGATGGAGAACATGAAGATGAACATCGCCTACGCCTTGGGCCTGTTCGCCATCTTTGGCATGATACGTTACCGGACGGAGACCATCAAGATCCGTGAGATGACCTATCTCTTCGTGGTGATGGGCCTGAGCATCGTCAACGGCATGGCGCTCTCGACGAGTTATTCGGAGCTCATACTGGTCAACCTGCTGACGGTAATCATCGTTTGGGTTTTGGACGGCACGAAGATACTGAAACACACCGCCACCAAGGTCATCCTTTACGACCGCATTGAGAACACCAAGCATGGCAAGGAGGAAGATCTCAAGGCCGACCTCATCGAACGCACTGGCCTCAACATCTCGAAAGTGGAGGTGGGGCATATCGACTACTTGCGCGACGTGGCTTTCGTGAAGGTGTACTACGAACCCATCGATGGAGAGGTGAATACGATTGATACGATTATCAAACTGAAAAACTTCGACGAATAGTGAAGAAGCTGTTGCTCATAGTGCTACTGTCGTTTTCGGTGGGCGTCTTCGCGCAGAGCGAACGCTTGACCGACTTGGGCGGCATCGTCTCGGCTGAGGCCGAGGTGGGTTTGAGCGGTCCCTTTGCCCTGTCGGCGGAGGAGGAGTTGCGCTTCGACCACAATTGCACCCAGTTTGACCGCTGGCTCAATTCCGTCGGGGTGAACTACAACTGCCTGCACAACCGCATGAACATCGGCGTCACCGCCGACTACATCCGCCGCCATAACGACAAGGGCTACTATGAGAACCGTGGCCGTTTGGGCCTTCAGGTGACCTATACCGAGGAATGGCGCCGCTTCAAGTTCCAGCTGCGCAGCAAGGCCCTCGCCACTTTCTTCGACGAACGCACGGGCGAGCATCGCGTGAACCCGAGGCTGTATTGGCGCAACCGTCTGAAAGCGACCTACCAATACCCCAACAGCCGCTTCAGATACGCGCTCTCGACGGAGCTGTTTTGGCTCACCAACGACCCCCAAGGCAGCTATCTCGATAACCTGCGCACAGTGCTTTCGGTGGACTACCGTCTCTCGAGAAGGTATTATCTCTCGGCCTTTGCCCGCATGGACAACGACCTTCAGGTGAAGGAGCCTGTGGACAGGTTCTATTTAGGATTGATTTTTAAGGCGAAATATTAAATTCCAAATCTTTAATCATATGAATACGAAGCTTGTAATGAAAAAAATCGGTAGCATTAGCCTGATTGTCATGGCCATGCTGCTCGTCTTCATGCCCTCTTGCGGCAAGAAGGGGACCACTGTGCAAAACAATGCCTACGTGGAGCGCATCCAACCTTTGGATGAGGCTCTGCTGGCATTCCTCGACAGCTACACCTCGGGTGTCATCGCCGCTGGCGACCCCATCGTGGTGCGTTTCAGCAACCCTGCCTCTATGAAGATGAATTTTGGCGACCCCATTCCCGCCAACGCCTTCAACTTCACCCCCGCTCTGAGGGGCAATGCCGTCTGGATCGACGAGAGTACCGTCGGATTCCAGTACGACAACATTGACAAGGATGCAAACTATGTGTGCCGATTCCAGATGTCGGATTTCGTGGACGTGGCTAACGACCAAAACCTCGAATTTGGATTTGCGGTGCGTCGCCAGAACTTCAGTCTCGTGGCCCAACAGCCCCTGTGCGTCACCAATGAGACGATGAACTACAACCTGCGCGTCGCCTTTGCCGTTCCCGTCGACCAAGACGATGCCATCAACTTGTTTGACGAGTCGTTCCGTCGCCAGCATTCCGTCCAGATGACCTATGTCGGGAATAATGTCTATGATTTTGAGATTCAAGACTTTGAACGTAAGAGTCAAGACTACACAGTACATATCGTCCTCGATGGTAAGGCTGTTGAATCGAGAGCCACGATGGAACGCGACTTGGTCATCTATGCCAAGGACACGTTCGTTCCGCTGAACTTCGATGTGGACCGTAGCTCCGACCACGCCACCCTGTTCTTCAGCCAGCCACTGAAGGAAGACCAGAACCTCAATGGCTTCATCTCGGTGCCTATGAATCTTGGCTATAAGGCAGACATCAAGGGAAACAGGATCGAGTTCTATTTCGACAAGAGTAACCTTTATAGCTATCAGTTGTCAGACTTGTCGGTGGGTATCGAAAGCGGTATCCGTTCCGCCAATGGTATGGTGCTTCAGGAAGATGCCGCGTTTGAGTTGGATCTGACCCAGGTGCTGCCCAAGGTGCGTTGGACCGACGACGGCGTCATCATCCCCGAGGTGGAGGAGACCACGGTCTATTTCGATGCCATTTGCCTCAACTCGGTGACACTGAGAATCGTGCGCATCTACGACGACAACATCCTTTCCTTCTTGCAGGACAACGAATTGAACGAGACCTACGGCGTGCGTAAGGCAGGCCGTTTGGAGCGCAAGGTGCGTCTCGCTATCGACAACCCATATCCCAACCAGTGGAAGACTTTCCCCATCGTTCTTTCCGATTATATCGACGTTGTGCCTGGCGCGATGTATCAGTTGAGCCTTAACTTCGGCCCCGCCGACTATACCTTTGCTTCCGATGAGATGCGTATGGTGGTGACGGAGAATGAGGGTCGCGAGGCCGACTATTGGGATGGTGAAGGCTACGACTATAGACAATACAATTACGAAGGCGATTGGGGCGATCCCAACGGCTTGTACTACTATAACTACGTGGAAGAGAAAAAGAACATCGTCGTCAGCGACCTCGCCGTGACGGCCAAGATGGGCCGCAACGACGTGGTGGACGTGTATGTCATGCGCATCTCCGATGCACAACCCGCCACAGGCGCCACCGTGATGGCCTATAACTTCCAGAAGCAGGAAGTGGCCAAGGGTAACGTCGATGCTCAGGGTCATGTGCAGTTGCAATGTGCCAACCGTCCCGCCTTCGTGGTGGCTGTCGACAGGAGAGGCAGCAAGTCGGTGATCAAGCTGAGCGATGGCAATGCGTTATCGTACAGCCGCTTCAATGTGGCTGGCGAGACGGTCGAGAAAGGCATCTCGGCCTTCGCCTACTCCAACCGTGGCGTGTGGCGTCCGGGCGACGATCTGCAACTCAACCTTATGCTGAACGACTTGGAGTCGAGCATCCCCGATGATTATCCTGTCGTCCTCGAAGTGATCGACGCTACAGGCCGTCTCTATGCCAAGCAGGTGAACACCAAGCCCGTGAACGACATCTATTGCTTCACCGTCCCCACCAACGTGGCCGACGAAACTGGTCTTTGGATGGCACGCTTCAAGGTGGGCTCCAGCGTCATCAACATGAACCTCCGCGTGGAGACCGTCAAGCCTAACCGCTTGGAGATCAAGTTCGAGCTTCCTGAGGTCGTCAGCCTGAAGAGCAACAGCCGCGTCAACTTGATGTCGAGATGGCTCAACGGCATGAAAGCCGGTAACCTGAAGGCGGAAGTCGACGTGAAGTTGCGTGGCGGCGAGACCACTTTCAGCAATTTCGCCAACTACACTTTCGTCAACGAGATGCAAAGCTTCGAGCCTCAAGAGCTTTCACTGTTCAGCGACAGGCTGAATGCCGAAGGCGTGGCCAATGTGGGCTTCGGACCGCTGAGCGACGTGTATGCCGCCCAGATGATGAATGGTACCTTCACGGTGAAGGTCTTCGAGCAGGGCGGCGACTTCAGCATCGCCTCGTTCACCTCGAAGCTCTCGCCCTATCAGCGTTATGTGGGTGTCGAGCTGCCTGAGACTACCTCGAAATATGGCAGTTATTATGATACTGGCAAGGATTGGCAGTTCAACATTGCCATGGTCAACGAAAACGGCACGGCATACAACTCATCGGTCATCCTCGACTATGCCCTCTATAAGTTGGATTCCTACTGGTGGTGGTCGAGCGAAGACCAATATTCGTTGCAGCGCTACGCCTCGGGTACTTACAAGGCACCCGTGCAAAACGGCACCTTGACCTGCAACGGCAAGACCTCCGTCAGTTTCAACATCCCCGACGAAAAGTGGGGTAGCTACCTCTTCATCGTCAGCGATAAGAATGGCGGCCACACCTTCGCCAAGGTCATCTCCTTCGACTGGGGTTATGGCCACTCGTCGTCGGCTTCCGGCGCTCCTGCCCAACTGACCATGAAAGCCACGGCTGAGAGCTATCAGGTGGGTGATAAGATCGTGGTGACTTTCCCGGCCAACGACCAAGCCAAGGCCCTCGTCACGGTGGAAGCCAACGACCGTGTGTTGCAGACCATGCTGGTGGAGAACCTCGGAGAGGAAGGCAAGGTGGAAATCACCGCCACGGAAGAGATGATCCCCAATGTGTACGTCTATGTGGCGCTGATCCAACCGCACGATGCGAACAACGATATGCCCATCCGCCTCTATGGCGTGATCCCCGTCAAAGTGGAGAACAAGAAACTGCAGCTGCAGCCTAATGTCCAAGTCCCCGAAACGGCCAACACGAAGAAACAGATCGAGGTGAAGGTGAGCGAAGATGCTGGACAGGCCATGACCTACACGCTGGCTGTCGTCGATGAAGGTATCCTCGGCCTCACCAACTTCAAGACCCCGAATCCTTACGGTTACTTCAACAGCAAGCAAGCCTTGAGCGTGCGCACCTGGGACAACTACGCGAACATCGTCGATGCCTTCAGCGGAGAGTTGGGTTCCGTCTATGCCATCGGTGGTGACGGCATCCTCAACCAGGAGATTACTTTGGACAAGCGCTTCAAGGCCTATGCCATCACATTGGGACCTTTCGAGCTCAAGGCGGGCGAGACCAATACCCATACCTTTGAAGTGCCGCAATGCTCTGGCGCACTGCGTTTCATGGTGGTGGCCAAGGGCAACGGCAAGGCTTTCGGCTCGGCTGAGAAACGCATGACGGTGGTCGATCCGATCAACCTCTATGCCTCGGCTCCGCGTGTGGTGGCTCCTGGCGACGAGTTGAATCTCAAGGTGCAGGTGCAAGCCCCCACGATGAAGAACAAGACTCTGGAAGTGAAGTTCGAGAACAAGAACCTTGAGCCTGTAGGTACGCTGCCCACCTCGGTGAAGATCGATGCCAACGGCGAAGGCTTGATTGTCGTCAGAAGCGTTATCCCCAAGACATTGGGTGATGCTGAACTGAACGTGAAGGTGACGGGTGACGGCTACACTGCCGAGTCGTCGACGGTGATGCCGATCCGTATGCCGTACGCCGAGCGCCGCAACACCATCACTAGGGAGCTTGAGCCTGGACAAACGCTGAACCTGCCGTTCGAGCTGGCCGGAATGCCTGGTACGCAACAAGGTAACATCACCGTGTCGAGCCTGCTGCCCGTCGATCTCTTCGGCCGCATCGACTACCTGACGGGCTATCCGCACGGATGCCTCGAACAGCTGACTTCGAAGGCCTTCTCGCAACTCTATCTCAACTATTTCATCCAACTGGACGACAATGCCAAGGCTGAGATCAAGGACAATATTGAGTCGGCCATCAACAACCTGAAGTCGTACCAGAAGTCCGACAATTCGATGACCAACTGGATCGGTGGCCGTTACGTCGACAGGTGGACCGAGATATACGCACTGCATTTCTTGGTCGAGGCCAAGAAGCAAGGCTTCAATGTGCCGCAGTACTTCCTCGATGCCCTGTTGAGCTACCAGAGCGACCGCGCCAAGGAGTGGAAGAACAATCCCGACTACAAACAGGGTGAGACCATCCAGGCCTATCGTCTCTTCGTGCTGGCCTTGGCTGACAAACCCGTGATGGGCGCCATGAACCGCTTCAAGGAAATCGACATGAACTACGACCTCACCAAGGCGCTCGCCGCCGCTGCCTTCGCCCTGACAGGCAAGACCAGCATCGCGCAGAACCTGTTGCCCGTCCCTGCAGAGGGCAAGATGATGTCGGACTATTACACCTCGTTCGGCTCACGCACCCGTGACTTGGCCTTCCTGACCTATGTGCAGATGCTCTGCGACGTGGACCAGCAGACCGTTCAGAACAACATCAATGAGGTGTGCCGCATGATGAGCACCAACCGTTGGATGGACACCCAAACGACGGCCTTCTCGCTCTTCGTCTTAGGCAAGTACGCTGAGAAGATGAACCTCAACAATACCAACCTCTCCGCTACGGTGAAGGTGAACGGTGAAGATCGCACCTTGAACACCAACATGAGTTCGGTGGGCTTCAGCTTCGTGCCGAAGTTGGGCTCCAACACGGTCGAGATCAAGAACAACACCGACCAGAAGATTGTAGCCAACATCTTTACCAAGACCTCGGTGGCCGAATACGACATGAACGAAGGCGGCAACCTCATCAGGACGTCTGTCAACTACTTCGACAAGAGCGGCGCTACCGCCAACCTGACCTCGCTGAATGCCGGCACCGACCTGCGTGTCCAGATCACGGTGCAGAACCCGAGCGAGTATCAGATCACGGAGCTGGCGCTGTCGTACTACCTGCCGTCGGGTTGGGAGTTGGTCAACGACCGTCTGTCGGGCGACATGACTGGCAACGAAGGCGCCAAGCACATCGACTTGCGCGACGACCGCGCCTACTTCTACTTCGACCTGACGCCTGGCGAGAAGAAGACCTTCACGCTGAAGGTCAATGCCACCTATGAAGGCACCTACATGATTCCCGCGGTCCGCTGCGAGGACATGTACAACAACGAGATCTTCTACAACGTGCCTGCACGTGGATGTGTCGTGAAATAAGGAGGATGTGAATCCTATGAAATGGCTCGCAAGACATAAGAAAACGAAAATCGTATTCCTGGTCCTTGCGGGCCTTTTCATTGCCTTTTTGTGCATCCCCGTGCCGCGTTTCGACAAGCCCTATTCTACTGTCCTGACGGCCCGCAACGGTGAGTTGCTTGGTGCGAAGATCGCCGACGACGGCCAGTGGCGTTTCCCCTCCACCAACAACTATTCCCCGAAATACGTCGCCTGCCTCTTGGAATACGAAGACCGCTGGTTCTTCTTCCATCCGGGCTTCAATCCCGTGGCTTTCGTGAAGTCGTTCATCGACAACGTGAAAGCGGGCGAGGTGGTCAGGGGTGGCAGCACCGTCTCCATGCAGGTGGTGCGCATGTCGCGCGACAACCCACCCCGCACCTATGCCGAGAAGCTCTGGGAGGTTATCTTGGCCGTGCGGCTGGAGTTGCACTATTCCAAAAGATCTATCCTTAACATGTATGCCGCCAACGCACCCTTTGGCGGTAACGTGGTCGGCATCGATGCGGCGGCATGGCGTTATTTCCACACCACGCCCGACGACCTCTCATGGGGTGAAGCGGCCACACTAGCGGTGTTGCCCAACGCACCAGCCATGATCCATCCGGGTCGCTCGCGCGAAAGGTTGGAACAGAAACGCAACGAATTGTTACAACGCCTGCCACATTCCAGGACATACATCCCTAGGCGTTTTGGTGTGCCTGACTTGTCGGAAGAGGATGCGGAGTTGGCCATGATGGAGAGCATCCCCGAACGGCCTTTCGACATGCCTATGCTGGCCTATCACTACCTCAGTGACCAAGACAGACGACATCACGGTGAGCATATCGCTTCCACCATCGACTACAACCTACAACTTTCAGTGATGGAGATCATGGAACGTCACCATCAGACCAACTTGATGAACAATATCGACAATGCAGCCGTGTATGTCGTTGATTACTTGAATGATGAGCTGGTGGCGTATGTGGGCAACAACAAAGACGCTGAGGACGCCGCCATGGTCGACATGGTGAGGGCGCAACGCTCCACGGGTAGCATCCTGAAGCCTTTCCTCTTCGCTGCCATGCTGGATGAAGGCACGCTGCTGCCCGAGATGGTCTTGCCCGATGTCCCGATGAGCCTCTCGGGCTTCACGCCGAAGAACTACAGCGGCGAGTACTGGGGCGCCGTGCCTGCCGACAAGGCCTTGCAGAACTCGCTCAATGCGCCTTTCGTGCATCTGCTGCGTGAATATGGCCAGCAACGCTTCCATGCCTTGCTGAAGCAGCTGCCGTTGAAAGGCATCGTCTTCGAACCTGAACATTATGGGTTGTCGCTTATCGTGGGCGGCGCCGAGTCGTCGCTTTATGACATCACCAACGCCTACGCCATGATGGGACGTAAGTTGGCTTCGTATGTGAACGAGAGCTATGACGTCCAAATCGATGAGAACGAGTCACCTTTTTCGGCCGAGGCCATTGCCGAGACTTTCCATGTGATGCTCGGCCTGACGCGACCCACGAGTCAGATAGGGTGGGGCGGCTTCTCCTCTTCGGCGCAGGTGGCCTGGAAGACGGGCACCAGCCATGGGTTCAAGGATGCATGGGCCGTGGGTCTCACCAACCGCTATGTCGTGGGTGTCTGGGTGGGGAACTCCGACGGCGAGGGTCGTCCTGGACTGACGGGTGTGGGTGTGGCCGCCCCGATACTGTTTGACGTGGTTGGCAAACTCAACGACAGCTACCGCTATCCTGCCAACACTTCGGAGAGCATCGAGATAGAAGTCTGTGCCGAGTCGGGTTACCCGAAGTCGGAATATTGCCCGCATACTAAGAAGATCCGTGTGCCTAACGTGGAGAACCAAACGGGTGTCTGTCCGTATCATAAGAAGGTGTTCCTCGACTCGACCCGACAGTATCAGGTGCGACCCGAGTGTTATCCCGTCGACCAGAGATGCTATGAGGTGTATTATGTGTTGCCGCCTGTGATGGAGTGGTTCTATAAGAAGCACTCACCCTTGTTCCGGCCTTTGCCCGCTTTCTATCCTGGCTGCGGCACCGCCCATCCCGACGAGGTGATGGCTTTCGTTTATCCCAAGAGCGACGCCAAGGTCACCATCCCCATCGGCATCCGAGGTGACCGCCAGCAGGTCATCTTCGAGATCGCCCATCGCAACCCGCAGAAGACCATCTTCTGGACCTTGAACGATGAGTTCTTGGGCCAGACCCGACTTAACCATCAGATGCCCATCGATGTGGAACGAGGTGAATACCGACTCCGTTGCGTGGACGAAGACGGGGTGGAGTTGAATAGAAGGATTGTGGTGCAATAACAATTGGAGGCCCTTGAACTCGTCGAAGGGCAGTAGCTGTTTTACCACGAATACGCCTCAGCCGTCATCCATTTGCCCTGCACTTTGAGGACGCGTTCGATGACATCGCGCACGGCGCCTTTACCGCCGGGACGCTCACTGATGAACTTGCTGATTTCCTTTACCTCGGGTGCGGCATCGGCGGGACAAGCGGGCACGCCCACTTCCTTCATCACCTGAAGGTCGGGGATGTCGTCGCCCATGAAGATGATTTGGCTGGCGTCGATGCCCTTACGGTTCATGTACTCCTTGAGTTTCAGCGCTTTGTTGGGAACACCAGTGAACACGTCGCTGACGCCGAGGCTTTTCATCCTCACCTCCATCGAGGGACAGATGGCGCCCGAGATGACAGCCACATGATAGCCGAGCTTGACTGCCAGCTGCAGGGCATAGCCGTCCTTGACGTTGGTGGCACGCCATGGGTTACCGTTGGGGTCGCTGAAGACGGTGCCGTCGGTCATCACGCCGTCGTAGTCGAAAACGAAGGTCGTGATGGGAGAAAACAAGGTGTCTATTTCGTTCATGGTAAGGTCTTTTTTATGCCACAAAAATAGTGAAAACTTTGATTCTAAGGAGTTATTTTCGGCAATTGCCGCTTGATAACGCAAAAATGCTTAAATTTGCAAGCTATTTTATTCAATTATGAGAGTAAGACATCAAACAGATAACGTAGAAGAGATTGTGGCCGCAACGATAGAGGCCATGGAAGCCGTGAAAGGCAAAGACATCGTCACCCTCGACCTGAGGGAAATCACTACCGCCGTGACGGACTATTTCGTCATCTGCCACGCGCCCTCCAAGACGCAGGTGGATGCCATCGCCGACAAAGTGGAGGAGGTGGTGCTTGAGAAGACGCACAACAAGCCTTACCATGTGGAAGGCCGCGACAATACGGAATGGATTTTGATAGACTTCGTGGATGTCGTCGTCCATGTGTTCCTCGAATCGAAACGCGAGTTCTACAAACTGGAGGAACTGTGGGCCGATGCCGAGAGAATCGTGAAGGCGTCGGAAGACTAAACGTTTCAAAATCAAACTTTTACAATGGAGAATAACCAGACTAACGGAGCTGGCAACAACCCGAACCAGCCTGCTCAGCCCAACCAACCCAACCAGCGACCGAATGGCAAGAAGAAGTTCAACTTGATGTGGATTTATGCCATTTTGTTCGCTGTGCTCATCGGCGTGAACTTTTTTGGCAGAGATGCTGCCACGCCGCATGAGGACATCGACCAGGGCAAACTCGTTGAGATGTTGAAGCGGGAGGAGATTGGCAAGATCGAACTCGTCAACAAGGAGGATGCCGAGATTTATCTGAACCAGAAAGGCCTGAACGCCTATTTCCCTGATGTGACGCCCAACCCCGACGGCCTCACCACGAGTCCGAACTACACCTATAAGATTGGCTCTTTGGACCGTTTCGAGGAGCTGGTGGAGGAAGCCCAGCAGGAGGTGGCCAACCCTGTCTATATCAGTAATGTGAGACGCAGCAACTGGATGTCTGACATCTTGGCATGGGTGATACCTTTCGGCCTGCTCATCGTGTTTTACATCATCCTCATGCGAGGCATGGGACGAAACATGGGAGGCGGCGGCGCAGGCTCCATTTTCAACATCGGGAAGTCGAGGGCGCAGCTCTACGACAAGAACACCAGTGTCAACGTGACCTTCAAGGACGTGGCTGGACTGGAGGAAGCCAAGGTCGAGATTATGGAAGTCGTCGATTTCCTGAAGAACCCGGATAAATACACCAAACTGGGCGGTAAGATCCCAAAGGGTGTGCTGCTGGTAGGCCCTCCCGGAACGGGTAAGACCCTGCTGGCCAAGAGTGTGGCGGGCGAGGCCAATGTGCCTTTCTTCAGCCTCTCGGGCTCCGACTTTGTGGAGATGTTCGTCGGCGTGGGCGCTTCGCGTGTCCGCGACCTGTTCAGCAACGCCAAGTCGAAGGCGCCGTGCATCATCTTCATCGACGAGATCGACGCCATCGGCCGCGCCCGCGGCAAGAGCGCCATCACGGGTGGCAACGACGAGCGCGAGAGCACTTTGAACCAACTGCTCACCGAGATGGACGGCTTCGGCACCAACTCTGGCGTCATCGTGTTGGCAGCCACCAACCGCGCCGACATTTTGGACAAGGCCTTGCTCCGTGCCGGTCGTTTCGACCGCCAGATTTATGTGGAGCTCCCCGACATCGTGGGCCGCAAGGAGATCTTCGAGGTCCACATGCGTGGATTGAAGCTCGGCAAGGATGTCGACAAGGACTTCCTCGCCAAGCAGACCCCGGGCTTCTCGGGCGCCGACATCGCTAACGTCTGCAACGAGGCCGCGCTGATGGCCGCCCGCAAAGGCAAGAATGAGATTGACAAGCAGGACTTCCTCGATGCCGTCGACCGTATCATCGGTGGCCTGGAGAAGAAGAATAAGATCATCACCCCCGAAGAGAAGAAGGTCATCGCCTTCCACGAGGCAGGTCACGCCACCACGAGTTGGCTGCTGCAATACGCCCATCCGCTGGTGAAGGTGACCATCGTGCCGCGTGGCAACTCACTTGGTGCCGCTTGGTATCTGCCTGAGGAACGTCAGATCACGACCAAGGAACAGATGTACCACGAGATGATCGCCACCTTGGGCGGCCGCGCCGCCGAGCAGGTCGTCTTCGGCCAGATTTCGACGGGCGCCCTGTCCGACCTCGAAAAGGTGACCAAACAGGCCTTTGCCATGGTGACCTACTACGGCCTGGACGAGGAAATCGGTAACCTGAGCTACTACGACTCGACGGGTCAGCAGGACTACACCCTGACCAAGCCTTATAGCGAGAAGACCGCCGAGACCATCGACCAACAGGTGAGCAAAATCATCGAGAAAGCCTACCAGGAGGCCGTCACCATCCTTACCGAGCATCGCGACGGCTTGGCTGCCTTGGCCAACAAACTCATCGAAGAGGAAGTCATCTTCGGTGAGGACCTGGAACACATCTTCGGTCCGCGCCCATGGGGCAACTCGGAGGACGAGAAGCTGAGAAATGCCGCCTTGAAGGCTGCTGAAGGCGAACCTGCAACAGAACCTGATAACCAACCCGAAAACGCATAACCATGGCTTGGGACAACAAAGGAGAAAACACCGACACCACCTTCAAGGAGCAGATGCTCGCCAAGGTGCGTAACGCCCTCATTGAACGGCAAGAGGCTTTGTTCAAGGACATCGACCAGCGTACCGAGACGTGGATCCCCATCAAGGAAGAAGACGGCACGGCCATCACCTTCGTGCAGAACTTCAAGGAGCAAGGGGGCATCTTCATCTATTTGGAGAGCGAGGCTGAGTTCGCCGAATGCATCAGACAATTGGCTCCTGAGAACGGCTGGGAACCGTTGTGGTGCACCAGCCCCGATATGCAGCGTCTTCTCGACAAATATGGCATTCCCTATACCGACAGCAAGGCGCGCGAGCCTAAGCAGAAACTCGTCAGCCTGACAGGTTGCGAGTGCTTGGTGGCGCAGACGGGCAGCATCGTCCTTTCCGATGCGATGACTCAAACCCGCGAGGCCTATGCCTTGCCCGACATCCTGCTGGTGTATGCCACCACTGAGCAAATCGTCCCCGGGATGCGCACGGCCTTCCAGACGGTGAAACGGAAATACGCAAAAAACAAGCCTTCGCAGATAACCATCGTCACGGGGCCGAGTCGTTGCACCGACATCGAGCAGACCTTGGTCATCGGTGCCAGTGGCATTCGCCAGGTGGCGGTGTTCCTGATCGACGAGGAATGAATTTCTTGGTAGAATTACAAATAAAGCGGAAAGGTTTCGCTTGAATTGTTTTCTTTTTATTTTTGCACCAATCATTAGCTGTAAACATGAAAAAGAAAGGGTTACATCTTGTTGTCTTGGCGTGTGCATTGTTGGCGTCTTGCTCGACTGATGTAGACCTGTATGCGGATTATAAGCAGGTGCCTATCGTATACGGCTTGCTTGATGCTCGTGCCGATACCAATTATATTAAAATCACGCGCTCCTATTACGTTGAAGGCGATCCGTATGAAATGGCACTCAACCCTGATTCCAGCAACTATCCTGGGAAACTGGATGTACGTCTCATCGAGTATTGTAATGGCGACAGCCTCCGTGAGCTCATCCTTGATACGATTACCATCTATGACAAGACACAAGGCATCTTTTATGCCCCGTTGCAGAAGCTGTATTACACTTCTGAGAGGCTTCCCTTGAACAATGGGAACAAGAAATACAGCTATCTCCTCAAAGTGGTCCTTCCAGATAATGATATTACTGCCAAAGCAGACTTGGTTGGGAACGGCGGTTTTGATGTACAGAGTCTTGGCGTGAACTTCTCTAAAACGTTTTTTGGGGCTGCCTCAAGGCGGTTCCTCTTCCATCCTGCCACCAATGCGGCCTACTATGATGTTTGGTTTGCTTTCAATTTCAAGGAGCAACAAGGGCCTGAAGGAGATTCGGTCCCCCGTACTATGCAGTGGCATATAGGGACCTACTCTGATTTTGATTTGTCACAACACATGGAAGAAAACTGCTATGCCTTCTATTATAGGCCGGAAGCGTTTTGGGAGGTGTTGGATAGGTTTATCGGGGACGATACTGTCGCTGGCAATGGTTTGCGCCGATACTTTGGTGATTATCCCGTTGATGTCATCATCGAGGCTGGTGGCGACAAACTATACCAATATGTCCATACCAGTGATGCCATGATTGGCAATTATCAGGACAACAATGACTTTTCCCTTATCAATGGCGGTTTCGGAGTCTTCTCGTCGCGCTTCACTGTGCGACATGCCGTTGGCTTGGCCGGCGAAACCGTGCCCGATTTGCTGGCAGAGCGCAGATGGGGCTTTAAATTCATTGGAGGAAAATAAAGACGGCTGCCAAGAAGGGGCAGCCGTTTGTCTTTATTTCAAGGTGTCAATAATCTGTTCAATCGAAACGCCTTCAGCCTCAGCTGTATAGTTTCTGATGATACGGTGTCGTAGAATCGGCACGGCGACGCGTTGCACGTCCTCGATGTCGGGCGAATATTTGCCCGTCAACAGGGCATTGGCCTTGGCGCCGATGATGAGGTATTGCGAGGCTCGTGGACCGGCGCCCCAGCTGAGGTAACGGTTGGCCCATTCATGGGCTTTCTCGGTGTGGGGACGGGTTTTGGCCACCAGATTCACTGCATATTCATAGACGTTGTCGGGCACAGGCACACGGCGTACCAGTTGCTGGAAATACAGGATCTCTTCGGGCGAGAGCACGGGGTTTACCTCGGTCACGGCACCTACGGTGGTGCTCTTCACGATGTCGATTTCCTCCTCGTAGGTGGGGTAGTCGAGCATGAGGTTGAACATGAAACGGTCGAGCTGGGCTTCGGGCAGGGGATAGGTGCCTTCCTGCTCGATGGGGTTTTGTGTGGCCAGGACGAAGAACGGCTCCTGCAGTTTATAGGTCTTGCCCGACACGGTGATGCTCTTCTCTTGCATGGCCTCCAGAAGTGCGGCCTGCGTCTTGGGCGGCGTACGGTTGATCTCGTCGGCGAGGACGATGTTGGCGAAGACGGGGCCTTTGATGAATTTGAACTGCCGCGACTCATCCAGGATCTCGGTGCCCACGATGTCGGAGGGCATCAGGTCAGGGGTGAACTGAATGCGGCTGAAGCTCAAGCCCAAGGCCTTGCCAATGGTGTTGACCAACAGGGTCTTGGCCAGTCCAGGTACGCCGACGAGCAGCACATGGCCTTGGCTGAAGATGGAAAGGACGGTGTCGTGGATGATGTCATGCTGTCCGACGATGACTTTCCCGATTTCCTTGCGGAGGGTTTCGTATTTCTCGACCAGCGCCTTGGCACCGTCGACGTCATTTGCGTAGTTTGTCATTGAAAGTTCCAATCGTAATAAAAATCACAGTTTCTGTAGGCTTCGTCTAAGCGGATATAGGCCTTGGCGGCTTTATCCCTCACCCATTTGCTTATGGCTGCCTGGCGCTTCATGTTCAAGGCCCAATTTTGGATGAGGCTGTAGTCGTCTCTCAGGTTGGCGGGGTGGGCTTCCATGACGCGCTTGACCATGATGAGGCGGAAGGCGTCCTTGTTGTCGTTGGTGACCATGGGCAAGGGGTCGCTCACCTGCCCGACTTCCAGGCGGCTGAGGACGAAAGCCAGATTCTTGTATTCAGGATAGTTGTTCTCCAGGTCCTGCAAATCCTTCAGGCTGATCCAGTTGCCACCCGTCGAGGCGTTGGTGAGGTAGCCTCCGTTGTTACGGGTGTCGTCGTCACTGTATTTCCTGCAGGCCTCTTCGAAGGTCATCGAGCCGTTGCGGATGAGTTGGGCTACCGAGTCGAGTTGGAGCTGTGCTCTCTCCAGGGCTTCGACGGGCACTTTGGCGGTGAGCAGGATGTGGCGGCAGTTGATGGTCTCGCCGCGACGTTCGATGAGCTGGATGATGTGGAAGCCGAACTCGGTCTCCACCACGTCCGAAATCTCACCGTCCCTAAGGTTGAAGGCCACATTCTCAAACTCGGTGGCATACACGCCCTTGCCGGCAAAACCCAGTTCGCCGCCCTGTCGGGCCGAGCCGGGGTCTTCGGAATAGAGCACCGCCATGGTGGAGAAGCTGCTCTCGCCATCGAGGATGCGCTTGCGGATCTGGTAGAGGCGTTCCTTCACCTGCAGCTTCTCGTCGATGCTGACGGGCGGACGCTTCACGATCTGCACGATCTCGTACTGCGGGCTGATGGTCGGCAGGCTGTCTCTCGGGATGGAGAGGTAGAAGTCCTTCACCTCTTGTGGCGTGACCACCACGTTCTCCATGATCTTGGCCTGCACCTGCTCCTGCAGCATCTGGTCTTTGATGGCATGGCGTAGCTCGTCCTTGATCTCGGTCAGTGTCTTGCCAAACTGTTCCTCCATCCTCTCCTGCGAGCCGAAGTAGCTCATGAAGTAACGGATGCGTTGGTCCATCTGGCGCTCCACTTCGTCGTTGGTCACTGTGATACTATCCATCTCGGCCTGGTTGAGCATGAGTTTCTGGAGCAGCAGGTCTTCGAGGATCTTGGCCCTCACTTCTTGTCCCGTGCCTTGGGCCATGCCCTGCATGCGGTATTGGATGTACTGGTTCTCGATGTCGGATTGCAGGATGATGTTCTTTCCGACCACGGCCACCACCTTGTCGATCACCTGGACCTGACGGTTTTGTGACATCAGCGGCAGTGCCAAAAATAGAAGTGCAATGATTATCCAGTTTCTTTTCATTATCTCAAGATTTGTCTTTGTTTACTCAGCAATGTTTAGCGTGGGTGAACCCACATAGACTTCGAAGGCATGTTCTCTTCGGGCTTTGTCGTATATCGCAGTCCGCATCTTCTCGATCAAGGCCTGTTTGCGCCGCGCCAGGATGACGCTCTTGATGTTGTCGCGTTCCATCTCGATGGGCGAGATGCTTTCTTCGAGGAGATAGTCGACGAAACGTACCATATAGGTGTAGTCGTTCATGTCGAAGCAAACGAATTTGTTCCTCTTCAGGAAGCTCTCGGCATTGAAGATTTGGATGGGGATGATGTTGGTCAACTCGTCCAAGCGCACCCATTGGTCCACATCCAAGAAGCTCTTCACGGCGTAGTAGGTGGCTTGAACGTCGATGTTTTGCAGCAGCAGCGTGTCGGGGTCGCTCATCAGTTTCTGGAAGTCGGCTCTCTGTTTGCAGTCGCTTTCGAGTATGACATAGGCCACGCGTACCATCGTGTTGCGGAGCTGGAAGTTCTCCTTGTTCTGGTCGTAGTATTCGGCGATTTCGTCTTCGCTGACGACGGTGTCAAGCTTTTGCTCGATGAGTTGGCTCTCGTAGGCGTATATGACGAGCGAGTTTCGATATTCATCCACTTGCTTCTCAAGGTCGAGTTGCTCCTTGTTGAGGTTGTTCTCGGCTTGGTGGATGAGCACTTGCCTCCTTACCCACGAGTCGATGAAGGTGTTGACCAGCTGGATGCTGTCCATAATGGAGGCACCCTCGGGCACGACGCCTTGAAGGTCCGACTCGAAGAGATATTTGCCGTAGCATTCTGCCAGGACCACTTCCTTGGAACTCTTCTGGAAGTAGTCGCAGCCCACCAACAGCAGGAGGAAAGCGATACCGATGACAGCGCCAGCCTTTCTCATTGGTATTTCTGCCTGACTTTGTTCAGCACTTTCTCGTTGATTTTCACGGGATACTTGTCGCGCAAGGCCTGCACCCACTGCTCCTCAAGCTCCACCTGATAGTCGGAGGTGACGAGGCCACGGGCTTCCCTAAGGGTCTTAGGTTCGGGTTGACGCAGCTCCCTGATGATGACGATGGTGGTCGATTGGTCGACGGAGGAGGCGATCTCGTTTCTCTCGCCCACGGTCCACTCGGTTTGGTCGACAAACTGGTTGTCGCCTCTCTGGTAGTAGCCGTTTCTGACGAAGGCATAGTTGATGGAGTCGCGCTTGATGACGTCTCTGAGGCTGTCAAGCTCAACACCGCCGTCCAAGAGGGCCTTCACCCTGGGTAGCGACTCGGGACGTGTCACCGTGATGATGGTGGCATAGGCACGGTCTCCCCACATGTATTTTTCGGCGTTGCGGGCATGGAACTCCTGCAGGCCCAGCGTGTCTTTCACCGCACGGCTCCACACCTCTTGGTCCATGAGGTCGAAGAGCAAGATGCCATCCCTGTATTCCTTGACCAGGTCCCTGAACTCGGGGTACTTGTCCTCGAGATGAGCGTCGGCATAGTTCAAAGCGGTCTCATTCGAGAAGGCTTCGTAGAGCTGGTAGGCGTAGGTGGCGGGGGTGACATAACGCTGTATGGTCATGTGGCTCTGGATGTAGGCCACGAAGTCACTCACCTTGGTGGGGTTGCCTTCCAAAGTGAACAGCGTGGCGTTCATGTCGAGTTGGTCGGAAGGTCGGTAGGTCTTGTTCAGGATGGTGCTGTCGATGGTGGCCATGAAGGCTTCCAGGTTACGGTCGTTCTGCTTGAACTTGTATTCCTTCCTCACCTGCTTGAGCACCACTTCTTCCGACTTCTTGGCACGCATGTCTTTCTCGATGCGTTCGCTCAGGCCATGGGCCTCTCTGTCGAAGGAGCCGATGCCGGTCTTGCTCAACAGCTTGATGATATGGAAGCCGTAGTTGGTGCGCACAGGTCTGGCAATCTGCCCGACTTCGATCGACTTGCAGGCTTCGATGAACTGAGGTACGATGCGGCTCACCGGGAAGGGCGACAAGACTCCCTCGCGTAGGGCGGTGCCTCTGTCGTCGGAGTGGTCACGCACCATCTGGCTCCAGTTTCTTCCTTCTTGGGCCATCAGCTCGTTGTAGATGTTTTCAGCCTTTTGTCTCGCGGCCTCCACGTCCTCTTCGGGCGCGTCGAACGGCAGCTCGATGAAGATATGGGCGGCTTGCACCTGTCCCATGGCAGGGGTCTTGCTCACCACCTTGATGATGTGGTAGCCGAAGTCGCTGCGGATGGGCATGGAGATATCGCCTTCTTCGGTGTTGTAGGCGCCGGTCTCGAAGGGATACACCATGTTAAACACGGTGAAATAGCCGAGGTCGCCGTGGTTGCCCGGACGGGCGGGGCCTTGCTCGGAGGCAGGCATGCCTTTGGCCGAAGGGTCGTCGGAATATAGGTCTGCCAACTGGGCGAAGTCTTCACCCTTGAGGGCTTTCTTGCGGATGTCCATGGCTCTGTTGTAAGCTCTCAGCGTGTCGGCAGGAAGGGCGTTCTTGTCGCAGCGGATGAGGATATGCGAGGCACGGATGTCCCACTGCAAGCGGTCGTAGGCCTCCTGCAGCAACTCGTCGGAGATGTCGTCGTTGCTCATGAAGGGCTTGGCCAGTTGCTTGCGGTAGCCGGCCAGCTCGCGCTGGAACTTGGCGCTGGTGTCCAACTGCAGGCGCTCGGCCTCCATCACCTTCATGCGGAACGTGATGAAGAGGTCGAGGTATTCGTCGACGGTTTTCTTCTCGATGACGTCGCTCTTGAGGTTGTTCTTGTAGTACACGTCACAGAATTCCTTCACAGTGATCTCTTGGTCGCCGATGGTCATCAACACCTGACGGTCGAGTCTCGACTGCCCACAGGCGATAAGCGTTGGCAACAAAAGGGCGGCCAACACGAAAGTCTTCAAAAAGTTAAGCTTTTTCATTTCTAGTATTTCTGTTTTCTTGTTGTTTCATTAAACGAGCGTTGCTCCCGATTTATTTCATTGTGCCTTCCACTTCCAGTCCGTCGTTGATGACATGGATGTCGTTGACGTCCAACTTCTCGAAGACTGTCTTCATCTGCTCGATGGCCCCAAGATGGAGTAGGAGGTGGCTGTCGGGACGTTTCTCGATCAGCCCTTCCGGGATCTTGCCTTTGACGAAGCTGAGCAGGGTGGTCAGCATCGTGTCGGAGCCGAAGCCTGCCGAGAGCTGCAGCAGCAAGTCGCTGCCCGTCAGCTCCTTGATGATCAGGTCGGCAGAGATGTCCTTCTTGATGAAGCCCAAGTCGAGGGGATAGGTCACCTTGACGGTCTTAGGGTCGACGAAGGATAAGCCGATATTCTGTTGGGCCTTCTCTTTGAGTAGCTTTTGTATCTCAGGGAATGAAATGGAGGCTCTCATGGATCAACTGCGTTTGCTGTAGTTCGGGGCTTCTTGGGTGATGGTCACGTCGTGCGGGTGGCTCTCAAGGATGCCCGAGTTAGTGATGCGGATGAACTTGGCCTTTTTCAGTTCCTCGATGGTGTGTGAGCCTGTGTAGCCCATGCCGGAGCGTAATCCGCCGACCATCTGGTAGACCACCTCGGAGAGGGTGCCTTTGTAAGGCACGCGGCCTGCGATGCCTTCGGGGACGAGCTTCTTGACGTCTTCGACATTGTCTTGGAAGTAACGGTCCTTCGAGCCCTGCTGCATGGCTTCGAGCGAGCCCATGCCACGGTAGGTCTTGAACTTACGGCCTTCGTAGATGATGGTGTCGCCCGGCGACTCGTCGACGCCAGCGAAGAGCGAGCCAGCCATGATGGAGGAGGCGCCAGCGGCGAGGGCCTTCACGATGTCGCCCGTGTAGCGGATGCCACCGTCGGCGATGACGGGGATGCCGGTGCCTTCGAGGGCTTGGCAGACATCCATGACGGCGGTGAGTTGCGGCACGCCGATGCCGGCTACCACGCGAGTGGTGCAGATGGAGCCGGGTCCGATGCCCACCTTGATGGCGTCGGCACCAGCCTCGGCCAGGGCTTTGGCGGCCTCGGCGGTGGCGATGTTACCGGCCACGATGTCGATGTCGGGGTAGTTGGACTTCAGGTTGCGCACCATGTCGATGACGCCCTGCGAATGGCCGTGGGCCGTGTCGACGACAAGGGCGTCGACACCGGCGTCGACGAGGGCGGCGGCGCGTTCAAGGGTGTTGCCGGCGATGCCGACGGCGGCGGCCACGCGCAGACGACCGCGCGAGTCCTTGCAGGCGTTGGGACGCGCCTTCACCTTGATGATGTCCTTATAGGTGATAAGGCCGACAAGGTGGTTGTCCTTGTCGACCACAGGGAGTTTCTCGATTTTGTATTCTTGAAGGATGTCGGCGGCCTTCTCAAACGACACCTCGGTGGTGGTGATGAGGTCCTTGCTCGTCATCACCTCGGCGATGGGACGGTCGAGGCCGCGCTCGAAACGCAGGTCGCGGTTGGTGACGATGCCGACGAGCACGTTGTTGCTGTCGACGACGGGGATGCCGCCGATGCGGTATTCGCTCATCAGGTCGAGGGCATCCTTGACGGTGGCGTCGACGTGGATGGTCACCGGGTCGCTGATCATGCCGTTCTCGGCGCGTTTCACCTTGCGCACCTCGGCGGCTTGCTTGCCGATGGTCATGTTCTTGTGCAGCACGCCGATGCCGCCTTCTTGGGCGATGGCGATGGCCATGCGGCTCTCCGTCACGGTGTCCATGCCGGCGGAGACGACGGGGATGTTGAGGTCGATATGGCGTGAGAACTTGGTCTTCAGACTCGTCTCACGGGGAAGAACATTGCTATAGGAAGGGACCAACAGGACGTCGTCGTAGGTCAAGCCTTCACCGATGATTTTTTCGTTATATGATGCCATTGCGGTTGGGTTTTAATTAATCCGCAAAGGTACGAAAAAAATCGGTTGAGTAGGATTTTTGAGGCGAAAAAAGGATTAATGGGGCGAAAAACTGCTAAAACAACGCAATTGGGCCTTATTCGTAATGCCGAATCCTAACCTCAATGCCGTCGTTCTCCAGCAGTGCAGATATGCCACTCACATCCGTCTGTCCATAATGATAGGGGAACAGCACTTTCGGCTTGATGGTTCTTGCCGCATTGACCAATTGCTCCACCGTCATGGTATAGGGTTGGTTGCAGGGCAGGAAAGCGACGTCGATGTCTTTGATGCCGGCTATTTCTGGAATGTCCTCGGTGTCGCCGGCGATGTAGATACGCAGTCCGTTGAGGGTGAGGATGAAGCCGTTGTCGCGGCCCTTGGGGTGGAATTGCGTGTGGCCTTCGGTGGTATTGTAGGCGGGCATGGCCTCAACGATGATGTCGTCAGCTAGCTGGAGTTGGTCGCCATTGGCCATCACCTGTCCGTAGCTGAGCATCTCAGCGCAGCGCTGGTTGGTGATGAGTTGGGTGTTGTCGCCAGTAAGTTGCTTGATGGCTGCGGTATCGAGGTGATCGAAATGTTCGTGGGTCACGAAGATGTAGTCTGCTTTGGGCATGGCGGTGTAGTCGATGGTCTTGTCACCCAGTTTCGTCACAGGGTCGATCATGATCTCCTTACCGTCAAATTCGATGCGCATGGAGGCATGTACCAAGGCGTGGATGGTGACAGTCTTACCGTTCTCCGTGGTAAAGGTGTCCACTTCGTAGGGGTCGTTCTTTGAGTTGTGCTGACCACAGGCGGTGGCCAAGCCTAGAAGAGTGAGTAAGCTCATGATAATCGTTTTCATAGGAAATGCTTTGAGGCGGTAAAGATACGAAAAAATCCGCCGATTGGCGGATTTTTTTGTGGAGATGGAGGGAGTCGAACCCTCGTCCAAACAAGGAACCCCCATGGTTTCTACATGCTTATTCCGCTGTTGGTTTTCGTGCCGTGCAAGGGAGCGAACGCCCTAAACGCGACCTTATCTCCTGAGTTTCGCCTTGCCGTCGGAGCGCCGACAAGACTATCCCGAAATTGCTTAGCACCTCGTTCTCAGGCCGGAATCAGGAATCTCCACCTGCGAGATGTTTCGTCCACCCACCTTGTGAGCGGATTAAGCCAGTGATCTACTGTACTTCAATCAGGCAGCGAAAGCGTAGTTATTCTCGCCAATTACTTTTTTGCAGTCAAGATTAACGAGCGTCACTGCGAGGCTCGACATGCTTACATGACAATTCATCTTGCTGTCAAAACCATACATCCCCTTTGTAGTTGAATGTTTAGAGTTGAGAGTTTAGAGTTGTTGGGGCGGACGCGCGTGCCTACCCGCTAATTAACAGTAAAACGAATCATACTCAAAGAACGGGCTGCAAAAGTACAGCTATTTTCGATACCCCGCAAGGAGTAAGGCGATATTTTAGTTCAAGGGGTTGCCAAAATGCACCACGTCGTCCTTGGTGATGACGTTGCCGCACAAGATGGCCAAACGCTCCACGATGTTGCGCAATTCCCTGATGTTGCCGGTCCACTGGTACTGCTTCAGTGCCTCCATGGCCTCGGGCTTGAAGGTGGGTACGGGTTTGCCCATGTCTTGCGCGATGATCTCCATGAAGTTGCTGACCAGCAGCGGAATGTCGTCCTTGCGCTCGCGCAAAGGCGGCACTTGGATGACGATGACGCTCAAACGGTGGTAGAGGTCCTCGCGGAAGTTGCCTTTCTCGATTTCACTCTTCAGGTTCTTGTTGGTGGCCGCCAGGATCCTCACGTTCACGGGGATTTCCTTCTCGCCGCCCACACGGACGATCTTGTTCTCCTGCAAGGCGCGCAGCACCTTGGCCTGGGCCGAGAGGCTCATGTCGCCGATCTCGTCCAAGAAAAGGGTACCGCCATCGGCCAGCTCGAAGTCGCCCTTCTTCTGTTTGATGGCCGAGGTGAAGGAGCCTTTCTCGTGACCAAACAGCTGGCTCTCAATAAGCTCGGAAGGTATGGCGGCGCAGTTCACCTCGATGAAAGGACCGCTGCTTCTCTGGCTGAGTTCGTGAAGCTGCCTTGCTACGAGTTCCTTGCCCGTGCCGTTCTCGCCGGTGATGAGTACGCGTGCGTTGGTGGGTGCCACCTTGCCAATCATGTCTTTCACCTCGAGCATAGGAGCCGACTCGCCAATCATCTGGTTTTGGATCTTGACGGCTTTCTTCAGGACCTTGTTTTCGGTAGTCAAGTTCTTCTTGTCCAGTGCATTACGCAAGGTGATGAGTAGACGGTTCAAGTCGGGCGGCTTGGGGATGAAGTCGAAGGCGCCTTTCTTGATGGCTTCGACGGCGGTGTCGATGGTGCCGTGACCCGAGAGCATGATGACGGGAACCTCAGACTCCTTGCGGATGGCTTCCAGGGTCTCGATGCCGTCCATCTCGGGCATCTTGATGTCGCAGAAAACGGCGTCAAACTCTTGCTCTTTGATGATTTGCAGGGCGTCCATGCCTGTGGCGGCGTCGTCCACCTGATAGCTTTCGTTTTCGAGGATGTCGCGCAACACGCGGCGGATGGGGGCCTCGTCGTCGATGATAAGTATTTTGGTCATCTTGATTAGATTTTGTGCAAAATTAGGATTTTTCCTATTTTTGTTCCCAAATTCAATTGAAAAATGAAGAAATTTTCCCTGTTTTTTGGCTTGCTGTTCCTTTTGCAATCGTCTGTCTTCGCCCAGGACACGCTGCCTGCGCCGACTTCATATCGTGTCAACAAGGTGTCGTTCAATATGGTACGTGTCGAGAAGGGTGGATTCTGGATGGGAGCGCAGCACATGGATACCGCCGAGTTCAACTACGACCGCTATTCGATGATCGACGAGGTGCCCGTGCATTATGTGACGATACGCGAGGACTTCTACATCGGGCAGACCGAGGTGACACAAAAGCTTTGGAAAGCCGTGATGGGCTACAACCCGAGTCGCAAGAAGTGCCCGAAACGTCCTGTGACCAATGTCAGCTATTATGAAGTGCAGGAGTTCTTGAGACGTCTCGACAGCATCACGGGGATGCATTTCCGTCTGCCCACGGAAGAGGAATGGGAGTATGCGGCGCGTGGCGGGCAGTATTCGCGAGGCTATGTCTTCAGCGGCAGCGACGACGTGAACCGCGTGGCCTGGCACAACGGGAATACCTCTCGACTGAGGAAGGTCAAGAAACGCTCGCCCAACGAGTTGGGTATCTATGATATGAGCGGAGGTGTTTGGGAATGGTGCGACACACGATACCGTTTCTTCGACAATGAGCGTAATGCCAGCCTAGGCAGGGATGGCGACATGTATGTGATCCGTGGCGGCGCGTGGCAGCTGCCTCCAACGTCGTGCAGGGTGTCGTGGCGCGGCAAACGCTTGCCCGACCTGTCGAATTCGTTTGGCGGTTTCAGGTTATGTCTGGATGCGCGGTATGTGAAAGAGGAGGAACCCGTTACGGAATAACCCTACGGTGTGAGCCTCAGCTTTTTGCCCTTGTAATTGATGACCATTTTGTAGCGCTTCAGCAGGTCGCCACCGACGATGCCGTCGATGTGGGGCAGGCCGAGTTTGGCGTAGAGTTCGTGGATGTTGTCGAGATCCAAGGCAACGCCCTCGTAATCGGTGATTTCCATCTCGCCGATGGAGAAGGCGTCGATGACGAAGGTGGCGCTCTCCAGGTCGGAGCTGCCCACACCGGCGGTCATGCCTTCTTTCTTCTCGAAGGCGATGCCGTCGATGAATGAGGCAATGGTCTTGGGGTCGAAGACCGAGCGCGAAGCGCCGGTGTCAATAAGGAAATGGGCTTCCTTACCATGGATCGTTCCGTCGACCATGATATGGAAGCCTTCTCCTTCGATGTCAAGCAATTGAATGGGAACTTCGATATAACGTCGCATATCAGAAGTTCGGTTTGATGGCGTATTTCTTGTAGAAGTCCTTGATGATCTTCACAGCTTCGTCGGCGGTGTCTACCACGTGGAAGATGTCAAAGTCCTCCTCCTTGATCATTTTGTTGGTGAGCATGGTGCTCTTGAACCAGTCGATCAGGCCTTGCCAATAGTCTTTACCGACGAGGACGATGGGGAAGTCGACCATCTTATTTGTTTGGACGAGGGTGATGGCCTCTGAGAGTTCATCCAAGGTGCCGAAGCCTCCGGGCATGGCGATGTAGCCCTGGGCGTAGCGCATGAAGATGGTCTTGCGAACGAAGAAATAATCGAAATTGATGTTCTTGTCGCGGTCGATATAAGGGTTGAAGTGCTGCTCAAAGGGCAGGTTGATGTTCAGTCCCACGCTGGTGGCTCCGCCTTGGTAGGCGCCTTTGTTGCCAGCTTCCATGATGCCGGGGCCGCCGCCTGTAATAGTGCCAAAGCCGTAGTCGGCCAGCTTCTCGGCGATCTCAACAGCCATCTCATAGTATTTCTCTCCGGGTTGGGTGCGAGCAGAGCCAAAAATGGCCACGCAAGGGCCGATCTTCGACATTTTTTCCATGCCCTCAACAAACTCGGCCATGATTTTGAATACCGACCAAGAATTGTGTGTCTTGATGTCGTTCCACGACTTAGGGTGGAAGCTCTCACGGATGATTTGTTCTTCTTTTTCAGTTATTGGCATAATTGTCAGTTGTGAGTTGTCAGGTTTTTGTTGTTCAGTTTGCGATGAAAAAATAACGGATAATGGCATACATTTGATAAAAATCCGTATTTTTGCACCGTAAATCGAAAGATTTGACGTAGTTAAATGCGAATGTAGCTCAGTTGGTAGAGCATCAGCTTCCCAAGCTGAGGGTCGCGGGTTCGAACCCCGTTATTCGCTCAAAACCAATGGGTTGCGCTATGCGCAACCCATTGGTTTTTTCATTACTCTACAGGCGTTCCGCACTCAGGGCAGAACTTGCCGGTCACTTCGGCGCCGCAGTTGGTGCAGTGTCTGGGACCGATTTCGTCAGGGATGGGCGTGCCACACTCGGGGCAGAACTTGCCAGTGGTCTCAGTGCCGCACTTCGGGCATTTCTTGGCTACCTTGGGTGCCGGGGCCGGCGTGCCGCATTCGGGGCAGAACTTGCCCGTGATGGGCGTGCCGCACTTCGGGCAGGGGACGCCTTGGACTTGTGCAGCTTGTCCGCCGCCTTGTCCGCCGCCTTGCGGGCCATAGGGGTCGTAGTTCTGTTGACCCTGGCCGTTGCCGTTCCATGCATTCTGCATCACGCTGCCAGTCATGCCGCCAGTGCCGGCGTTCATCATGCCGAGGCCGATGAAAGCGTTGCCGGCGCCGCCCGGGTTGTTGGCTGCGTCGCCCATGACGTCGATGATCTTGCCTTGCTGCATCATCGAGTTGGAGCTGAACTCGTAGCGGTCGATCTTCTCCTGGCTGGCCTCGTCGAGCGATACCGACTCAACGGTGAAGCTGACCAAACGGATACCACGGGCACGGATGGGCTCGTCGAACACGCGCTCGTCCATCACTTGTTTCATCTCGTCGGTGTAGCTGGGCAGCTCGAGGACGGGCACGCGGTGTTTGCTGTTGCCCATCTCGTTGAGCACGTTCTGGAAGGCTGCGATGACTTCGCTGCGCATCTGCTCGGTGATGTCTTGCTTCTTCACCACATTGGCCGTACCGGCATGGTTACGCATGAAGATGCCCACGTCGTCGAGTTTGAAGGTGTATTTGCCGTAGCAGCGCACGTTGACGCCCAAGGGGTTGAGCGATCCGGTCATCTGGTTCGGAATGGCGTGTGACCAGTCCTGGAAGGGGATAGGCGTGGCGGTGCCGAACTTGTTGTCGAGGATCTCCTTGGCGTTGAAGAAGAAGATGGCCTGCTCCTTGGCGGGGGTGCCACCATAGGTGAAACGCTGCCACATCTCCTTGAAGACGGGACCGAACTGTCCGCCGAAGAACGACGGCGAGGAGGATTGGTCGAAGGTGTAGACACCCTCTTCAGCCGTGGCGTCGAGCACCGAACCGCTGTCGTAGATGACGGCCACTTGGCCGGGAGCCACGAGGATACGGCTGCCTTTTGAGATCTGACCCGTCTTGGTGGTCTGTTTCACCATCAGGGTCTCCATGTCCATGTTGTCGCACTTGATTAGGTCTAACCACTGGTCTTTCATGGTTCCACCAATGGCGCCTGCTATTGCTTTAATAAGTCCCATAGTGTTTTTTGTTTAATTGATTATGATGATTTGAATACTTGTTTTCCTTGCGTTGAAGAGGCTCGATGTCTCTATAGAACGGTCCGTGAATGAATGTCAGTCAACACCCAGTCGTGTTCGCCGTTGGTGATGACGCTGCCGCAATAGGCGCATTGGCCCGCAGAGGTGACCTCGGTGGGGGCGCCGCAGTTGGGGCAGTTGGTGATGGTGTTGCCCTTCTTGCCTGGGTCGGTCTTCACGCCGGCCTTGCGGTTGAAGACCATCTCGTATTGCATGTACCAGTCACGGTTCGGGTTGCTCTCCAACACGTTCTTGGTCTCGGCATCGATGACATAGTCGCGCAACACGGCGTTGAGCCACACGGTGAGCACTTCCTTGTCGCCGTCCTGCTGGAACGAATGCAACGAGCAATGCTTGATGGCAATCTTCTCCACCACGTTGATCTTGTTGAGGCGGATGTATTCGTCGAGCTGTTGCTTGTGCTGGTTGAAGAGGGTCTCGCTCTCGAACGGTCTGATGGGCTTCCAGTCTCTCGTGGTCCAAGCCTCTTGGATCTTCATGAACACCTCGCGTGCGAAGCCGATGAACTTGTCGGACGAGAAGGCCGGGTCGATGGCACGGATCTCCTCGGCCACCACGTTGGTGTAGTCGAGCGTGACGTCGTTCTCGGCCTGTTGGTTCACACTCCTATTAATATAGGTGGGGTCGGATTCTTGTTTCTTTTGTTTCCTTCTCCTGATAAGGATGATGGCGACCAAGATGACCAGTACAATGAAACCTGTAGTGGGGTCTTGGATGAAGAGCCCGATGAGGTAGCCGATGAGCGCACCGATGTCGCCATCGCCCCCGTCGAAGCCACCGCCGCCTGAACTGTAGCGGTTGTTGTTGCCCACATCGGCAATGGCGAGGTTGCAGCAAACGACAGCCAACAGCAGCAGGATGAATGGTAAAAACTGTCTTAACTTATTGGTATTTAGTTTTTTCATGTGATAGTTCAGGTCTTTGCTAAATTCATTACCGCCTACAAAAATAATCAAAAAAACGGAAAATGCCGTTTTGTTGTCGAAAAAAACGGAAAAAGTAGTATTTTTGCGGCGCGAAAGCGAGGGAGCTTAGCTCAGTTGGTTCAGAGCATCGCCCTTACAAGGCGGGGGTCGTTGGTTCGAGTCCAACAGTTCCCACAAAAACAGTAGAGACGCGCCACGGCGCGTCTCTACTGTTTTTATGTTCCTATAGTTTATTTATTCACCACGATCTTGCGGCTCACCCATCTGCCGTCCTTGGTCAGGCCTTGGAGGAGATAGATGCCGTTGCTAAGTTCGCCGATGTTGCTGTGCTTGAGGCATTGGCCGCTCATGGTGAAGATGCGCACCACAGTGACCATTTCGTCGTTGACGGCCTCTTCGATGCCAGTCACTTCAACCATGACATAGTTTTCGCCGGCAGGGGTGAGGGCAAAGTCCGACTCACAGTTTTCGTAGACTGCCGTCAGTTGGTATGTGTAGGCACCTAGGCCGCTTTCGTCGTAATACTCGGTGGCGTCGCCTGGCACTTCGATGACGACATCCTCTTTGGTGACTTCTTGGTGACGATAGAGGTTGTAGTGCAAAGGTTGTGTCTCAGGTGCGGTCCAGGTGAGTCTCACGCCAAACTCTTGGTTGTTGACGTCGTACATGTATTCACCCTCGAAGTTTTCGGGAGCGAGGCAGGTGATGACAGGTGGCTCGATGGGACCCATGGTGCCGTCGGGGCCGATGTTTTGGCCATAGACGCCACCGTTGCTGCTGTTCACCCATGCCACCACGTTTTGCCCCATGTGGAAGCCGGTGCTATTGTCGCACATGGCACGAGGATAACTGCTTGAACTCATGGATTTTGCCCAGATCTGGTTGCCGTCCATGTCGAAGCCTTTGGCTTCCACGGTTGAGTTATAGCCGTCGCCATTGTTGTAGATAATGGAGAATCCGCTGCCATCTTCGAAAGCGTCGACGAGAATGTCGGAATAGTTGTTGTTCATGTAATCGGCCACGAGTATGCCTTCATCCCATAGACGCTCACCAGTGGAAGTGATGCGGTTCACGTAGATGCGGCTTTGCGCCTGGCTATATGAGTCGGTCTGTTCGTATGCGATGATGAGGTCGTGGCTGATAGGGTCTACGGTGCCGTAGGCGCCAGTGTAGTAGTTCGAAGGGTCAGTGGTGTGAACAGGGATGCCGTTCAGGTCGCTGATGGTGGAGTTGCCGTATTCGTCGAAATGGAAGACGTAGGTGTTGAAGGCCCCTCCAATGCCGGCATGCCACATGTAGGCATAGCCGCCATTGTCGCCATCGGGCACCACATAGTGGCAATAGCTTCCGCCCATGGTATAGGATGTCATCAGTTGCATTTCTGGGGCGATCTGAACGCCGTCGGTGGTGTAGCCGACGACCCAGAGCTCCTTTTCATAATAATAGGTATAGGCCCATGTCTCTTTCTCGAAGGCAACCAAAACGCTGTTGTCTAAGCCAGGAACCATAAGGGAAAAAGTGCAGTTGGAGGAAGGGTCGCTGATGGTGATTTCAGGATGCATGACGCCATCGGCGTCGATGTATCGCAGCCAAGTCTCGGTGATGTTGGTCGACAGGACCCAAACACCACCATCGTTGCCTGCCATGACCTCGGTGCGGCTGCAGTCGGTCCGATCGAAGACAACGATGCCCTCTTCACCCCAGGCATAGGTGCCATCGGCGTTGATTTTTATGGCAATGCATTGCTGCTCTGAACCGTCGTTAATTGAATTGGCAAAGCAGGTGACGGCAGCATTGTCTGTGGTAGCCGTCATGGAAATACCTTGTGACCAACTTGGACAGTGGTGGAATGAAGGATGGATGCCGCCATTGCCCCATTGAGGCACGCCCTCGAAGTTGACGCGTTGCAGGGTGGGTGACCAACCGTTGCTGCTGCCCTGCGTCCATTGGATATAGGTGTCGCCTGAGACAGGGTCGGTTGCAGTATAGACTTCTCCAGCATCGGAAGAGCAGTTGGCAAGGAGGGTGTTGTTGCGCGGGTCGTCGACCCATTGGGCCTTCATTGTTGCAAAGGAGGCCAAAGCTAGTAGTAGAAGTAGATGCTTTTTCATAGGCTAAGTATTATTGAGCAAAAAACGGGCTGCAACCGCAGCCCGTTTTAGCATGAGTTGTTGTTATTTCTTGATGTTCGGCTCTTCGAGTCCGAGGTGCTTCTTCTTATCAAGAGCTTTTAGATAAATGGCGATGATTAAGGCGGCTACACCGAAGCAAGCGAAGATGATCAACGGCACAGTGTAGTTGTATGGGATGAAGGTGTCCTCAGCACCGGCTGCGATGGCTTCCTTTGCAGCAATGACCGCCTGGTTGTTGGCGTTGCTGCTAACCAGAACATTACCGATGAGTTTCGGAACGAAAGCCAGACCGATGTTCTGAACCCAGAATATCAAGCAATAGGCGCTGCCCAAGACTTTCTCGTCAATGATTTTCGGGACCGAAGGCCACAAGGCGGCAGGCACCAATGAGAACGAAATGCCTAGGATGACGATCGTGGCATATGCGATAAACTCGCTGTGTGTAGCTGGCAAGACGAAGGCGAATACCAAGTGGCACACAATCAGCAGTATGGCACCCCAAATCAGCATGGTTGCGCCCTTGCCCTTATGGTCGAGGAAGGAGCCGAGGAAAGGCGTGATGGCAGCTGCACCGATGGGGAACCACCGGAAAATGTTGGCCGCCGCACTAGCCGAGATGCCGTCGAGGTTGCATTGCAGCATGTTGGCTCCATAACGTTGGAACGGGAAGATGGCGGAGTAGTAGAGCACGCAGAGTAAGGCGACTACCCAGAAACTCAAGCTGGAGAAAATCTTGCCCAAGTCGGAGATTTTGAACTCCTCTTCGGGGTCAGACTCGTTGGTAGCCATGCCTGCTTCAACCATCTGCTTGTCGAGTTTCTTGTCCATAAAGGTGAAGACGATGAAGCAAATCAAGCCGATAAGCAACAACACTGTGCAGAAGCCGACGGGCTTCACCACTGTAGGATTGATTTTGCCTGCAATCAACGGAGAGATGGAGAAGATGGCGAACACACCCACGCGGGCGATGGCCATTTCAATACCCATAGCAAGAGCCATTTCCTTACCTTTGAACCACTTGGCAATGGCCTTTGATACGGTCGTTCCTGCCATTTCGCAACCGCAACCGAAGATCATGAATCCCAAACAGGCCATCTTCGCGCTTCCCGGAAGGGTGACCCACCAGGAGTTTAACCAGTTGCAGAAAGACGTCTCTTGGAACCAGTCGCTGACACCGATATACTTAATGGTGGCTCCGATGAGCATCATCGAGGCGGAAAGAACACCGGTGAAACGGATGCCCATCTTGTCGAGGATGATACCGGCAAGGATGAGGAATCCGCATACGTTAAGGATGTACTCTGACATGGCGTAGGTGCCAAAGATGTCGGGTGTCCAGCCGCGTTCCACCTCGACGAGGCTTTGCAGTGGCGACATGACATCCACAAACATGTATCCAAAGAACATCATCAATGCGATGAGAATCAGTGCAGCCCATCTGGCTGCTTTGCTGTCGTTTAACAGCTGTTGAACTTTTTCTACCATAGTTATTTGATTTAAAGATTTAAGATTTCAAAATTGGGCTTTCAGCTTTCAGCCGTCAGCAATCAGCTTGATTTACATGAAATGAGGCTGATTGCTGATAGCTGACTGCTGATAGCTAACATTTATTCAGGGATCTGCACCACTTCCTTGTGGAACCCGCTCAGCACGGCCTTGGCCATGTTGGACACGTTCTCGGAGGTGATGCCGTTGATGATGTCCACATAGTTGGCCATCGGGTTGTAGCCGTCGCGTTCCAGGGTCTGGATGCAGCCCAACCAGTAGCGGTTGTTCTCCAGGTCTTCGGCGTGCTTCTTCACGAGGAACTCCTTTACCTTCTGGAGGTCTTCGGGACGCGGGCCGTTGTTGGCCACGTTCTGCAACTCGGCAATGGCGATGCCCATCAACTTTTCGTACATCTCCTTGTTGGTGTTGAAATAGATGCCGAAATCGAAGGTCTCCTTCGGACGGTTGTTCAGGTCGCCAAAGACAGCCACGCCATAGGTGCCGCCTTCGTCTTCACGGATCTTCTCGGTGTAGACGATGTCCATGATGTCGCTCAAGACCTGCATGACCAGCTGGTTCTCCAAGGTGTATTCCATGTCGCCGTTGTAGGAGATGTAGCAGGTGGTCTTGGGGTTCTCCATCGCCTTGTTGTAGTGGTTGATGAAGTCCTTGTCGGTGATGACGGGGGCATTGTCGGTCCAGGTCTCGTTGTTCTTCTTGGTTTTCAGGGCACCAAGGTATTGCTCGATCATAGGTTCGAAGGTCTCAGGGTCGATGTTGCCCACGAAGGTGAAGACGAAGTTGTTGGGATCTTTGAAACGGTCGGCGAAGAGCTTCAGTGCCATGGCGTAGTCCACTTTGTCGTAGTCTTCAGCTTTCATGCGCTTGATGAGCGGATGGTCGTCGTAAAGGGCAAGAATAAGGTTGTCGCGGAAGGCGATGTCGGGGTTCGACTCGATGTTGGCCACCATAGCCTTGGTGCGGGTGATGTAGGACTGGAAGGCCTCTTCGTCGCTGCGGACGGAGTTGAAATAGAGGTAGGTGAGTTGCAGCATGGTCTCCAAGTCGCGCACGGAGCAGTTGCCGTTGAGGCCCTCGGTGAACGAGCTGATGTTGGGATGGACGCTGGCTTTTTTGCCGGCCAGAACCTTCGGCAGGTCGATGGCACTGAAGTTGCCTAAACCACCGAGGGTGACCACGTCGACGATTTCCTGCAAGGTGTAGGGATTGCTCTGGTCCATGACGGAATAGCCGCCGAAGCTGAAGGCGTTCATCAGGATTTCGTCGTCCTTGAAGGCCGTGGACTTGTATATGACCTTGACACCGTTCTTCAGGGTGAGCACGGTGGCGTCGAAGACGTCGTCGTGTCTCCTCGATTCGATGCTGCCTTTCACGGGCAGGGTGGCGATGAGCGGCTCGTCGCTGACGGTCTCGACGTAAGGCTCCACCTCTTGCTTGTTGGCTGCTTCAAACATGGCCAAAAGCTCTTCCTTGGTGGGCAGCACCTCGCCTTCCTTCTCGGGGGCAGTCAGCGTGATGACGATGTTGTCTTCGCGGATGAGTTCCTCCTTGACGTACATATTGATGGCGTCGACGGTCAGCATAGGCATGATCTGACTCAGCATCATGTACTCGTTCTCGATGCCCATCAGCGGCTCGTTGGTGAGGAAATGGCTAAGGATGGGGTAGAAGTATCTTGAAGTCTCTTGCTTGTCGCGTTCTTCGTATTGGTTCTCGAGACGTTTCAGCAAATCGGCCTTGGCACGTTCCAACTCCGAGGCGGTGAAGCCGAAGAGCTGCATGCGCTTGTTCTCGGCCACGATGGCGCTCAAGGCCTCGTCGATGCCGTCTTTGTCTTTGGCATAGGCCAAGCCTGTCCATGCATCTTTGGTGTCGCTAATGAAGAAGGTGCCGTAGTAGCCGTAGCCGAAGATGAACGGCGGGTTGGCCTTCTGGGTCAATTCCTCCATGCGGTTGTTGTACATGGTGGACACGAGTTCGTCGATGTAGCCCTTGAGCCAGTATTGGATGTCGCCTCTCTGCTCGAAAGGCACGATGTCGTGCTTGTAGAAGATGGAGATGTTGTAGTTGGTCTCTTCGGGGTCGGTGGATGCTCACGATGGGCTCTTCGTTGTCGGCTACGGGGAAGTAGATGCGCTCGGCAGGATCCACGGGAGCGGGGATGTCGGCAAACATCTCCTTCAGGCGGCTCTCGATCTGATTCACGTCGATATCACCGATAATGATGATGCCTTGGAGGTCGGGACGATACCATTTCTCATAGTAGGCGCGCAGGAACTGATGATCGAAATTGGCCACAACTTCCTCGGTGCCGATGATGGGCATGGGGACGCCGTAAGGGCTGTTGGGATAGATCTCAGGCAAAATCTTGTTGTAGATACGCGACTGGGCGTCCAATCCTTGACGCATCTCCTCCAAGATGACGCCACGCTCGTTCTCGATTTCATCGTCTTCAAGGGAGATGAAGCTCGACCAGTCGTGCAACACGAGGAGGCAGGAGTCTACCAGACCAGGGTTGGTGGTGGGGACGTTGTTGAGCATATAAACGGTTTGCTCGAAGCTCGTCCAAGCATTCACGTTGGTGCCGAATTTCACACCGTTGCGCTCCATGTAGTCAAGCATGGCTTTCTTGGGGAAGTGCTCCAAGCCGTTGAAGGCCATGTGCTCCAAGAAGTGGGCGAGACCGCGCTGGTTCTCTTCTTCGAGGATGGAACCAACCTTCTGCGCGATGTAGAAGTTGGCGCGTTGGGCGGGTTTTTCATTGTGACGGATGTAATAAGTCAATCCGTTCTCCAGCTTACCTCTTCTGACGTTTGGGTCGAAGGGGACCTCCTGGGCAATCATGGCGACGCTCAGGGCAATCACTGCAAATAGTGTTAGCGTTAGTTTTTTCATTGATGTAAAGTGTTTAGTATAAATGAACTACATATTTTTCTTCGAAATAATCCTCATTGAACCATTTGCCGATGCTGACCTGTTTGTGCTTCCAATAACGGTTCAAGGCCTTATACTCTTCTGTGAGGTCACCGCCTTTCAGGTAGAGGATGCCGCCCGCCTCTGCGTCGCCCCTGATGCGCAACTTGTTGCCCGCCAGGTTGGCAATCTCGGGTAGGGTCATCACGGCGCGACCGGTCACCACGTCGAACTTCTCTTTCACTTCCTCGGCGCGTTTGTTCTCGGCCACCACATTCTCCAAGCCAATGGCATCCTTCACGGCATTCACCACCTTGATCTTCTTGCCCGTCCCGTCGATGAGGTAGAAAGCGGTCTGCGGAAAGAGGATGGCCAAGGGGATGCCTGGAAAACCACCGCCCGTACCCAGGTCCATGACCTTCATGCCCGGCAGCAGACCGCTTTCTACCTCATCGACGG